>Ga0306923_10001474_pt1 | contig 20919 bp, 14 predicted proteins | sample sta12Can44000108_FD_203841 | JGI IMG/M metagenome (GOLD analysis project Ga0306923, IMG submission 203841) | Lab enrichment of tropical soil microbial communities from Luquillo Experimental Forest, Puerto Rico - statanox.12C.anox.44.000.108 (v2)... | ecosystem: Environmental > Terrestrial >... | reverse complement strand
GACCGTGGAATCCGTAGCGCCTTATGCCAGCTTCGTGGAGCTCTTCGGGCAAAGCGAAACGGCGGGCGAGATCGGGATTCGTACTGTGGAAGGAAGTGTCAAAGCAAGCGACTTGCGGCAAGTCGGGCACACGATCGAGAAGACGCCGGATCGGCGCGAGATTGTGCGGCTGGTGCAGGGGAGCGAGTGGAACCAACTTCTCGAGTGCCGCCGCCACGCCCGCATCGATACGTACCGGCCCTTTATAGTCGAGTCCGCCGTGCAAAACGCGATGTCCAACCCCGATGAGATGGTCATCGGCGAGTTCGGCGCGCAGAAACGCCACCAGGTGATCGAGCGCGCCATCGTGGCCGAGCTTCGTGCCCTCGGCCCAGACCTTCTCGGCTGCCGTCGTCCCGTCGCGCCTTTTGGCGATGAAGTGCGGTGTGCTGTAGACGCTTTCGACCTGGCCGTGCAGCTCGAGTTCAAGTTCAGCGCGGCGCGCAACGAATAGGGAGAACTTAATACTGGATGAGCCGGGGTTCAGGACGACAATTGCGTCGGCCATAGTGTCCTCCTCCGTCAACTGCCGTTCGACAGATCTGCCATATCGGTGCCGCTAAAGAAGTGATTGATTCTCGCGTACGGTACCCGCAATTGCGATGCTTTCATCGGCCAAGACTCTTCGAAGAAAAGATTCGATGGCGCCCACAGCCTTTGGCTTCCGCCGATAAGATCATACGGGTCGACCCCTCAAACGACTGGCGATCGCCCGGGCAATGTCGTCCTGCACTTCGAAGATGTCCTTTAACTCCCGGTCGTAGCGCTCAGACCAGAGGTGGTAGCCGTCGGCAACGTTGATCAACTGCGCCGTGATTCGTACCCGGCTGCCTGCCTTTCGAACACTACCCTTTAAAACCGTCTTCACGTTGAATCGCTCCCCAACGATGCGCCGATCGACGTGCATGCGCTTGAACGTTAAAGCCGAAGTTCGCGCGGCAACACGCAGCCCTTTAATTTGCGTGAGCGCATTGATGACTTCCTCGGTAATCCCCTCGGCGAAGAACTCATTCTCTGGGTGCGCGCTGATGTTGGTGAAGGGCAAGACAGCGATGGATGCCCCTTCGCTGGCATCAGGCACGGAGACGCTTTGCGAACCGGAAGACATCTCGCGTCGCAATAATTCCAGAGCGCCGCGCAGCTCTCGCACCGAGGCATACCGCTCGGCCGGTTGTTTTGCGAGGCACCGCTCTATGATTCGCTCGAGGGCCATTGGCAGGTCCGCCCTGAGTCCAGAAACAGGTTTCGGTGTGTCGCGCAAGATCGAAGAAATCAGTTCCGCTGTTGTGTCGCCGACAAACGGACCTTGGCCGGTAGCCATCTCATACAACACGGCTCCCAACGAGTAGATATCCGTGCGGTGATCCACCTGCCGACCGTGAAGTTGCTCGGGCGACATGTACGGCAATGTGCCCATGACGATGCCCGTTTGTGTACCAGTGAGGGTTTTGAATTCGCTTTCTTTCGTGCCTGGAACGGCTATCTTCGCCAAGCCGAAATCCAGGACCTTGGCGTGTCCGTGTTCGCTCATGAAGATGTTCGCCGGTTTGATGTCCCGATGGATGATGTTTTTGACATGGGCTGCCCCGAGCGCATCTGCAATCTCGCAGGAGATTTCCAGCAAACGGTCCAGTTCCATCGGATGCCCGCCGATGAGGTCTTTCAGTGCCGCCCCGTCCAAGTACTCCATGACGATGAAAGCTTTGCCGCTCTCCTCACCGATGTCATAAACGGTGCAGATGTTTGGATGGTTGAGCGCTGACGCGGCCTTCGCTTCCCTTCGAAATCGCTCGAGCGCTTGCTGGTCTTGCGCCATACCGTCGGACAGGAATTTGAGCGCTACTTCCCGGTCGAGCCGCGTGTCTTTCGCCTTATACACCACACCCATCCCGCCCTTGCCGAGCTTGCCGACGATGCGGTAGTGCGAGATGGTCCCCCCGATCATGGCGTCCGCTTAATCAGTGTCGTGTTGGAAAGTCCGAATTGCATGTTGCGCCGCGGATCCATATGCGACGCGTTTGGTGGATCAGCATGAAAAAACGACGAGCATTGGAGCTTGCAGGGTCACGAACACTAACCTCCGAACAGGATCACTGCAACGCGCCTGCCAGTGAACCGGGCCGTCAGTCCCCGGAAATCGTTGAAAATGGAAGGGAAAAAAACAGGCGTGCTGCCCCGCCCGTTCCTGCGGTGACGACCTTGACGTTTCCGTCAAGCCCTCGCTCGAAGGAAGCGGTTCTTGCTCTCTCTTATCCCTTATCCCCTACTTCGATTGAGGGGGTAGTATCCTACGGGAAAAATTAGGCAACACCCTCGCCAGAAACGTCTAGCGGAAACAGTGGGATTTAGGGGAGTGGCGGAGCGGGCCGAGGGGTGGAGCGGAGGCCGGCGGCGGGCAACACAGGATTATCCACCATGGACTTGTTGGATTGCTTCCATCAGTTTCCTCGGAGATGCACCTTTAATCAGGAAAGCGCTTACTCCTGCTGCGAGCGCCCGCTTCCTTTCAGTTTCGGAGTCAAAAGTAGTCAAAATGATGATGCGGGCTTCTGGGAATTCTGTCCGAATTGCGGCGGCTGTGTCGATACCGCTCATATCCGGAAGCCTCAGATCGATGAGCGTGACGTCGGGGCGGTGCGTACGGAACAGATTAATCCCTTCCTGCCCATTCGACGCTTGCGCAACTAAATTCATGTCCGGGTGTGCTGCCAACAGCGCAGCGATTCCTTCCCGGTACCGGGGGTGGTCGTCGACGGAGAGAATCCGAATCGAATTCATGTGCTTTAGGTTACAAACATCGACTTTCACCACAGGCTGCTAAGCCTTTCGCCGGAGAGCCAAGGACGGCAGGAGTTTTAACTGCACGAAGCAGAGAGGAAGCAGAAGGCCCGCTAAGGCTTCTCGATCGTGTGGTTGATGGAAACGAACCGTCTCGGCGAGCAGTAGGATGGAGGCCAAGACGAGCAAAGCAGCCGATATTCCGCGATGGAAGCGGCGCACTTCGGAGTCGACCCAGGTATTCAATCTACGTTCGAGCAGACGTCCTTCGTTCGAGTCGGTACAGTTGCGCTTGAGAGAACAGGAATTGCAGGCGCTCGCGGGTGCGCGGTACAAGGTGACGCGGCGCTCAAGATCGGAACTCAACTGCACGAGTTGGTGGCCCGCGGGGCACTCCCAGTAGTCCAGCTCACGAAAGTAGACAAAGCCCGAGTTGCGATAGCCTTCCGCCCTCTGTTGGGAACGGCGCGCCAGATACTCGAGCAGAGCTGCCACACCCGCAAGGAACAAAGCGTAGGTGAGCGCGAGAAGGACTTCGCCATGGACACCTAGAATCATCGGTCAAGCACAGCTCCAGCGACCTCACTCAGCAGGACATCGCCCGGTTTTTCAGCGCCAAGGCTCGGTTTCGGCCGGCGCACGCCGAGCCAGGCGAGGTAGAGAACCGGAAGAACACCTCCGAGAATAAACAGGGTATCTCCCGGAAGACGCAGCCACTCAAGAAGGGCATTGGTGCGGTTGGACAAGTAGTCCAACGAACGGGCCTCGAAATACCCCGCGCTGACGGAGTGATAAAGCTGCAAAACCCCGAGAGGGAATAGTGTCGCGAAAACCATCCAGGCAAGCCCGATGTTCAGGGACCAGAAGCTAATTTTCGCCAGCCGATCACTCCAGGACTCTTCCGGAACAATGTACCGCAGGCAGAAAAGGGCCAGGCCCACGGCCATCATTCCGTATACGCCCATCATTGAGGCGTGTCCGTGGTTGGCCGTCAAGGCCGTGCCCATTTCGTAGTAGGAAACGATGGGCAAATTAATCAGAAATCCGAACACACCAGCTCCAAGGAAATTCCAGAACCCGACGGCGGCGAGAAACATGACGGCCCAGAGGTGGGGAAACGGAGTCCGGGAAGTCGAGTGCTGCTGCGTTCCGAGTTGCAAGAAGCTCCAGGCTTCGAGGGTCAGGAATGTCAGAGGAATGACCTCCGCCGCCGAGAAAAACGCGCCCAGGGCCATATGCATCGTCGGTTCACCCGAAAAGTACAGGTGATGCATGGTCCCGACCATCCCTCCGACGGAATAAAGGATGATGTCCAGATAGACGACCTTGAGGGCCACGCGCTCGTGGACAACACCGAGAAGGACGAACATATACGCCACCATGACGGTGGTGAACAGCTCGAGAAAGTCTTCCACCCAGAGATGGACAACCCAGAACCGCCAGAAGTCCGTGGTGGTGAAGTGCGAGTTCGTCCGGGCCAGCAGCCCCACGGCGTAGAATGCCGGAATCGCGAGTGCCGAGAAGAAAAACAACCACGGCATGTTGCCTATCGACTCGGTTCGCAGACGCGAGCGCAGTCCACGAAACAGGAGGATCACCCATAACACCAGCCCGACGGTAAGCAATATCTGAAAGAACCGACCGAGATCAAGATACTCAAAGCCCTGGTTGCCAAACCAGGACCATCCTCGTTGAATCCAGCCGTGAATTCCCGCATATTCTCCGGCCATACTTCCAAACACCACTACCGCGAGGGCAAACAGCAGCCCATAGGAAAGCCAGTGCTGCCGGTTAGGCTCGTTGCCGGTGATGATGGGGACAAGAAAAATTCCGGCGGCGAGAAAAGATGTAGAAACCCACAGAAGTGACAACTGAACATGCCAGGTGCGAGCAATGTTGAAAGGAAGGAGGCGCGCCAGATCGACGCCAAAAAAATTGCTTATCTCTGCGCGATAATGTTGGGTCGCGCCACCGAGAAGTGTTTGCATGAGAAAGAGCGCCGCCATTACCAGAAAGAACCAAGCGCACGATCGTTGAGCCGGGGACAGCGCCACGCGGTCAGGAGGGCGAAAAGAAATGGTTTGCTCCTCTCTTCCGTGCCATCCGAGGAAGTTCCACCTCCCGAAGGCCCCGAGCAGAATGCCAGTACCGCCGAGCAGCACGATCAAGGAAAGTACGCTCCAGACCAGCGCGTCGGCGGTGGCATGATTTCCTACCAAAGGCTCGGGGGGCCAGTTGTTCGTGTACGAGTAGTCGCGTTTTGGCCGCAGCGCGGAAGCGGCCCACGCAGACCAACTAAAGAAGGCTGTCAGTTGCCGGATTTGCTCTGGATCGGTGATCGCCGAGGGCCTGAGGCCGTTTCGGGTGTCGGGCGCTGCGAAGAATTCGCCGTAGTGTTCGACAAGCTTGTGAAAGGCCTCGCTTTGCGCCGGTGAAAAAGAAAGGACCCCCGAAGCCTCGTCGTAGCGATTTGCTTTGAAGTCAGAAACGGTTTGTTGCCGGGCAATATCTCCGGAAGAACCAGCATAGTGTTCATCGGAAAGCAGGGCGGCTCGGTGAAGATAGTCGGCGGTGAAGTCAGGTCCGAGATAAGCGCCGTGCCCAAAGATCGAACCGTACTCCATCAGACCATTCTTCAAAAAGACTTCTTGGCCAGCGACGACATCTTGGCCCGTGAAGAGAAGCTCGCCCGTTGAACCGAGCACTTTCGACGGGATTGGCGGTTCGTCGGTGTACGTCCGGTAGGCGAGTATCCCGAGAAGAAGAAAGCCGAGGAGTCCCACAACGACGACCGCTTGTATCCAAGCTTTCGAAATCAGTAATTCACGTTTTGGCTGCATTGATTTTCCTTTGCTGAATGCTTCAGAGCCATAACCTGGGCTGAATTATATAGCGGTGGAAACCCAAGCACGAGCATTGCGCGTGCTCTTCGAACGGACCGGACCCCCAAAGCAGTTCGACTTCGTCTAGAGATTGAGCAACGCCCATGCCACGGCTCGAGGATGCGTAACTGCTTGGCGCAAAAGAGGATTGGAAAAAGACGATGGAGGCCAAAACATTTCCGGGAAGCGCAGGCGACAAACTCGTCAAAGAGTTGACGCCTGTTCTAGCAGCTTTCCTCCCGCTGACTCTGAAGACTCCGTCAAGGGCACGGTTGGCACGGGAGTGGCAAAGCGGCGATAGATGACGCGCAGCGTGGCGACCAAAGGCACCGAAAGGTAGACTCCAATGATTCCGCCGATCGCGCCACCAACCATCAATGTAAATATGGCAAGCAGCGGGTGAATTTCGAGCTCGCGGCCCATGACACGCGGCGCAATCCAATAGTCCATGAGCACACGCCAAATGCCCAGCAGGGCGAGCATCCAAATCCAGTGCGCATGGGCGACGGCGCCCGCGCCGGTAATGGTTGCGGCCGCGGCCATCCAGCCGACTACGGGAATAAATTCGAGGATCCCTGCTAGAAAACCGAGCGCCAAGGCGTTTGGAAAGCCGAGCAGGAGCATCGTCGTCGAACAATAGACAAGCGACAACACACCCAGAATTACCTTCGCTCGGATGTAATGCTGCAGCGTGACGTGCAATTCGCTGGCCAAGGACTGTAAGGTAGCGTAATTCTTCTTCGTTGAAACAAGATGGATGACCTGGTCGGTGAGATTCTTGCCATCACTTAGGAAAAAGATGGCCAGGATTGGAATCACGAGGATTCCGGCAATGGCCGTAGACGCAAATCGCCCTGCCTGGTCGAGAGAACTCGCGATCGTGGAACGATGTTCTTGGAGGAACGTTCTGATCCGCGTCGCTTGCGTCTCGTCCCAGCCGAATTCGTCGCCCAAATCATTCGCAATCTCTCCGGACGAAACTTTCTGGTTTAACGAAGGCACGGCACTCAGAACGCGCACGGCGTTCTTTTGCAGGTGCGGTGCGAGACCATAGGAGAGCAGGGCGATTGCGAAGACAAATGCCAAATATGCTTCGATTACGTGCGGGCCTCTCAGGTTCTTGAAAAACAAAGAGTGCCGCTGCAGGAATCGGACGACCGGATCAATCAAGTAAGCAAAGAGAATCGAGAAAACAAAGGTGATGATGACGGCTCGCGCGACGTACACAATGGCGAGCACGAGTGCGAAAACGAGGATGGTCAGCAAGATTCTTGCCGTGCGGCGGTCAAGGAATGTCATAAGCCTCCACCAGCGGAGACCTTCTCGGCCGCGTCAACTCGCTGGCTTTCCAGCTTGGCCTTGATTGTTCCCAAGGCTTTTTCAAGCGAGGATCGGGTTTTGTCGACGGCTACCTTCCTCACGATGCCGCCTTTCAAGCCGGTGAGCCCGGCCTGCTGTGAACCTTTTATGGTTATCAGGTACATGCCAGAGCGTTCCGGGTCTCGAACACAAACGGTCAAGTCGAGAGCGGTTTCGAAGTAATGGCTGGCATAGAGCTGCTTCACGGCCACCGCGTAAGCGGGACCTGTGGGATCGCTCCCGCGGTAGACAACTGCTTGTAGTATGCGAAGCGTGGGCTTGAGGCCGAAATTAACCTTTTCCCAGTAGAATTCCGATTGAATCGTTTGGGGGCTCGCTTTCGGATAGTCAAGCAGATAGTGGTGGAGGTCCGGCAAATAGACGGGGAGCGCCTTGGAGCGGCCGAGCAAAGACTGGAACGTATCGCCCACGGCGGCCGGGTGATGCTTGTCGCGGTAGGTTCCGAGTGCCGTGTTTCCCCCTTCCTGATATCTCTGGAGGGCTTCGAGCGCCATCTTCCGCGCGAGCGCATTCACCTGGGTTGCCGCTTCCGGAGCAGACCAGTCGATGGACCTTTGGAACGTTTCCATCGCCTCGGCAGGCAACTGAACTTCGCATTGGCCCGGCTTACAATGCCTTAGCTGCTTGATATCTTCCGGCTCGAGGGTGAAACCGTCGAGGTCTGAAAGTTGCGGGGGATCGCTGAATTTCTGAATGGCCAGATAATTCGGAAGTCTCCGCAAGGCCTCCACATCCGAGGCCATCTTCAGATAGCTCTCCGGCGTCGCCTTGACATACACGGCGCCGAAAACAAAGACTTCATCCGGCGTTTCGGACTCCAGAATCTTGGCGATCGGCTTACCGTTGCGGATGTCGGACACCTGATCACCGGTGAGTCCGACGTATTGCTGGAAGAATTTGAATGGCTCGGCGCTCTGCCCCATGGCAGCGGCTGTGGCGATGCAAAAAGAGAGCAGAAGGCCCGTCAGGATCTTTGGGCGCGAACTAGTTTTCATAATGGCTTGCCTGTTCCTCCGAGATCGTTGCCGAGTGGGAAGTTCTGAAAGCAAATACACACTTTGACGGCCCCCCCGAATGCCGATCTGATATTCGGTGCTTGTTCATCGCATTTCACTCGCCAACCATGGTCGGAAGCGGGTCCTCGGCTAACCATCTGACAAGCAGTTACTTACTCGGCGTCGCGAGTCCGGGAACGACCGCAGGCTCGAGGGCCTCGCGAGACGCAGGGCGACGAAATGGTCAAAGCTGTGACACCGCAGATTCGCCGGTAGGCATCCGCAGGCAAGAACGGTGCTCCTAGAGAGCGCACGTCCTTAGGCGAAATCGAAGGTGGCCGAGAGAGGATAGTGGTCGGAAGCCGACACCGACCGGTGGACCTCGGGTTGGCTCGGGCGAATGGGGCCTCGCGAAAAGATCCAGTCAATCGTTCGTCCGTCCGCGAAGAAAGAGTGCGGCGTTGTTGCCCGGTGCTGATCCGCAAAAGCGTCCTGAAACTGTGCACGGCGGATGGCCGTAGCGACGGCGCCGCCGGAGACGTCCAGGTTGAAGTCTCCGGCGAGCAGAATCGGGGTACGCGCACTATATTGGCGGCTATCTTCGAGGGCCTCCTCAAGTTGTGAACTGCGCAATCGGTCATCACCCTTGCTTTCGAGGTGCAGGTTGTAGGTGACGACTGTTTTGTCCGCAACGTCGGCTTCACAGACCAGCGCCAAGCGGCCGCCGATTCTCTCCTGAAACAGGTCGATTTCCGGAAGGAACCAGTGCGGGTGCCAGAAATTGGATTGCTTCTGGAATCTAAGGATGCGCGGATTTGACAAAGGCCAGCGAGAGAGCGTGGCTTGGCCGTGGTAAGCGGGCGATCCGGTGGAGCCCTGGGTCAACTCCTGAAACTCGCGTCCAAATACATAGTTCAGTCGCAGTTTCTCGGATATTTCCCTTGTGATATTGAGGCGGTGAGTCCTTCGGGCATTCAGGTCGGTCTCCTGCAACAGGATGATGTCGGCCTTGACGCGTCCCAGGAACTCGATGACCCGCTCTAGTTGCAAACCGCGATTGATGTTCCAATTCACCACCTTGATGGAACCGGGTGCACAAAGAACCCAACGTGAAATCGCAAAGCTACCTGTTTCGATCTCTTGCATCGAGGTCACCGTCCCGTACAGGTTTGGTCGGCGGACGGGCTCGCGAGAATGTGAGAAGCCGACATGTTTCCGCGAGGAAATAAGCACGCCGCTATCCAACTCTAGTTCATGGTGCTGACCTCTTGCGGCCGGGCGTGAACCGCCCTTCCTTTCCGGTGTAGCAGCTGCAGATCCTACCGTTTCAACGAGCTCTCTGCCAAGCAGGTGGTTTCGGCCTGCCCGGTCGCAAGTTTTCCCGGCCGTTGCTCGGCTCGAGCCTCCTGTCAACGACCCGTCCAAACAGTCTACAAGTTGCCATCAACGTTGCCATCCCCGGCATTTTCTTCAACCCCACGCCGAGAGGCAAGTAGCTGATAAAACGGCGGATCTTGCCTATTCACGACCGAGCGGCCCAGTGGAATGACCAATGCACTGCTAGCGGTGGGTGTGAAATGAACCCGGAACCAACATTGGCGGATTGCACGGTTGCGGTATTCGGTGCGCGAATCATCCTTCGCACTCCTCGCCGCCCGGAATGGTTTCGTCGAGTTACAAAAATCGCCCTTGCGCTTTTTCTGGCCGGCTATTTTGCGTCCGCTACGGCCGGCAAACAACCCGACACTCGAAACGCCACGGTCCGGGGAACCGTGTTCGTGCATGACTCCGGCGGAACCCAATCTCTGGTTGCCGGTGCCAGGGTGCAGCTCAAAGGTACAGCAACCCTCGAAGCGGAAACAGATGAGCGCGGCGAGTATGTGATTCGAGCCGTTCCCTACGGAACGTACGCCGTAGAAGCAACCACGACCGGCTTTAAGGCGGTTCGGACGCTTCGCGTCGCATCCGAGGAAGTCGAACTCGCGCTCGAATTGAAGCCCGAGGCGGTCACTACCTCCGTCGTGGTCACAGCCGACCCGGCGGAAACCAGAAGGCCTGCCCCGAGCGAAACCATTTCTGACAAGACATTGCGGGAGGCCCCAAACGTCAACGAACGTTTTGAAAGTGCTCTCCCACTCGTTCCCGGAGTTGTTCGCGGACCCGACGGGCACGTCAACCTCAAGGGCACACGCAATACTCAAAGCAGCGCGCTGGTCAACAGCGCGAACGTCACCGACCCGGTAACCGGCAGTCCAGCGATCAATCTGCCCGTCGATGTGGTGGCCTCGGTCCAAGTCATATCGAATCCATATGATCCCGAATACGGCAGGTTCACCGGCGCCGTTTCGACCGTCGCAACAAAAACGAGCGACTATGAAAAGTTTCACTTTTCCTTCCAGAACTTCATTCCCCGACTGCGAGATGAGGGCGACAGCATCCGAGGCATCGCCGCCGCAACGCCCCGCATGACCTTCACCGGGCCACTGCTCAAGGACAAGATCGCCATCACGCAATCCCTTGAATACCGTTTTGTTGAAACACCGGTGAATAGCCTTCCCGCGTTTCACCGCGATACAAAACTCGAGAGCTTCGATTCCTACACGCAACTGGACTTTGCGATCAGTTCGAAACAGACGGCCAACGTTTCTGTGGCCGTCTATCCTCAGAAACTCGACTATCTCGGGCTAAACACCTTTAACACGCAGGAGTCCACCCCGGATTTTCATCAGCGCGGATACCAAATCAACGTGCAGGACAGCTACGCGATCGGCCCGGGCGGGCTGCTAAGCTCACAGTTCAGCTACAAGCGTTTTGATGCCGACATCACGGCACAAAGCAACGATCCGTACCGCGTCTTGCTTGAAACGACCGAAGGTGGTTTCTTCAATCGCCAGAGGCGTCAAACCTCGCGCGTCGGCTGGCAGGAAACCTACCACTTTGCTCCCTGGAAGTTCGCCGGTTCGCACCAGTTTACCGTCGGTTTAAGCTACGAGCACTCACATTACGACGGCAGACAGACATTTTTGCCTGTCGAAAATCTGATTGTTTCGCCAATCTCTCAGGGGACCACCGGAATACTCGAGCTGTCGAACAAGGGCTCCGATTCGTACCGCGAATTCCAGGTGGCCGCACGTTTTAAGTTGCGCCAGAGCCTGCTGAACGTTTCCTATGTGCGATCCCGCGCGTTCGGTGACCTCAACGACTTGAATCAATTCTTTGGCAATCTCGCGCAACCGGTGATCCAGCCGGACGAACGTGGTCGCTTGCCTTTCGACGCGCCAAACCGTTTCTTGTTTTGGGGTTCAATCGCAGCCCCTTGGAAGCTTACGGTCGTTCCGGTCTTCGACCTGCACACCGGATTTCCTTATTCGATCGAAGACCAGTACCGCGCATTCGTCGGGCCCCGCAACGTCGATCGTTTCCCGCGGTTTTCGTCGTTCGATCTCCAGATTACCCGTCGTGTCTGGTTGCCCCTTCACGGCAGACGCATCCCCGCGCGTGTAGGCGGCGGGGTCTTCAACCTGTTCAATCATTTTGATCCACGCGATGTGCAGAACAATCTGGCCAGTGCACGGTTCGGCGAGTTCTTCAACACCTCGTGGCGAGAATACCGCGGCAAATTCGTTCTGGAGTTCTAAAGATGAAAAATCATCTGCTGTTTACTGCCTTGTTCCTGCTCCCGACCTCTGCGGCCATCGCCGCGGATGATCCCGGCACACTTCCAACGGCTGAGCAAGTCATGAGCCGGATGGCGGCGCAGGACCTCGAGCGCCAGTCCTCGATCGAGGGCTATGCCGGAATGCGTCGGTACGTCCTCGAAAACCAAAACTTCCAAAAACGCGCCGAAATGGTCGTGCGTGTAAAAGGTGATCCGGCCGGCACAAAACATTTCGAAGTCGTCTCGGAAGACGGTTGGAAGGCCGCGAACAGTCATGTTTTGCGGAAAATGCTCGAGTCGGAGTCCGAAACCTCCCGCCCTGAGCTGCGGGCAACCACTAGACTCAACTTCACGAACTACCAGTTCCTGATCGTGGGGACGGAAATGGTTTCGGGCCGCAAGGCTTACGTGCTTGAGACAAAACCCAAGCGCAAGGACAAATACCTATTCGAAGGCCGTATCTGGGTGGACACCGAAGATTATGCGCTCGTGCGTGCCGAGGGCAGCCCGGCAAAGAACCCCTCCTTCTGGACCAAAAGCACGCATTTCGTGCAGGTGTATCAGAAAAGCGGGCCGCTCTGGTTTCCACTCTCGACGCAAAGCATCACCGAAGCGCGTTTGTTTGGCACCACGGACGTTCATATCCAGTATTTCGACTACGCGCCGCAAGGTCAGCCCTCCTCCGAAATCACTCTGATGTCCTCGAAGGAGCCTTACAAGCCATGAATCCTGCGCGGCAGCAACTCCTCGAGGTGCCTGTGGCAACGGTTAAGGAATGTCTGATTCTCGCCGCCGGCCAAGGCAGCCGCATTGCCTCTCTGTCGGGCAGTGCTCCGAAGCCCCTGGTATCCCTTTTCGGCGCGCCCCTTCTTGAGCACATCCTGCTGTCGTCACAAGCCGCCGGAGTCGAGAAGTTTGTGATTGTCGTCGGGCATCGTGCCGACGCGCTCCGTCGCTGGTTTGCCGAAAGGCCCCTCGGAGACATTTCCGTTACCTTGGTTGAAAACGCGGATTACCACAAAGCGAATGGCGTTTCGGCGCTGGCCGCGAGAAAATGGCTCGAGAACCCTTTCCTATTGCTCATGGCCGATCACATCTTCGAACCGAAAACGGCCAGAGCGTTACTCGAGCAAACCATAGCAGAAGACGAAGTCATTCTCGGTGTGGATTACAACATCGATCGCATCTTTGACCTAGAAGATGCGACGAAGGTCAAAGTCGATGGGAATGACATCGTTGCGATCGGCAAAGACCTTGTCGAATACGACGCACTTGATACCGGAATGTTTTTGTGCGGACCAGGGTTGTTCGAGAGGCTCGAATCGGCCAATAAAGGCGGCAATTGCTCGCTTTCGGACGGCATGCGCAGACTGTGCCAGGAGCGCAAATTGAAGGCCTTCGACGTTCGGGACGGACACTGGCAGGACGTCGATACCCCGGAGGCCTTTGCCTACACCGAAAGTATCTTTGAACGTGACTTCGCCGAAAGCCCCATCCTCGAAAGGTTCGTCCATGCCTAAAATTCCAGGAGGGCCGCAGTCGGCGATTCGCTTGCTCGCAATTCTGGCGAGCGCGGGATTGACGGCCTACTTGGTTTGGCGCGCCGGCCCGAGCCATCTCTGGCAGGACCTCACGAAGCTGGGTTGGGGGTTTTGTGCGGTTGTAGCTTTGGCCGGCGTTTCGCATCTTCTGAAGACCTGGGCTTGGCAGATGACCCTCGGCCAAGCCCAGAGCCAGATCTCCTTTCCGCGCCTGGTGGGGCTTCGCCTTGGGGCGGAGGCTGCCGGGCAGCTTGGCGTACTGGGTCAGGCGTTTGGGGATTCGATCCGCGTCTCGCAATTGAATCGCGAGATGCAACCGGCCAGAAGTCTCGCGTCGGTCACACTCGATCGAGGGTTCTATCTTGTTACTGGAATGATTATTGCTGTCGCCGGGGTTCTGGCGGCCCTGCCCGCGCTATCGCACTCCGAGGGCCTACGCCTCTATGCCGGACTATTTGTCTTCGTAGCGACCACAGTTTTGTTATTGACTCTCCTCGCGGTGAGAAAGCGCTGGCCGTTTCTCTCCGGCAGTGCTCGTCTCGTCGGCCGCATTCGCTCCTTCAAAGGCTCGATAGAGCGACGGTTCGAAACGATTCAAGCGACCGAGGACGCGCTTTTCGATTTCCACCACAAGACTCCCCGGGCGTTTTGGACCAGTTTCTCCTTGAACTTGGCAGGGCAATGCCTAGCCATCCTCGAGGTGTGCGTGGTTCTTTGGCTGCTCGGAGCGCACATTGGCTTCTTGGGAGCCTTGATCATCGAAGGATTGACCAAACTTCTGAACGCAATCGGCAACTTCAACCCGGGAAATATCGGAACCTACGAGGGCGGAAACATGCTGATCGGCAAGATCTTCAGTCTGAGCAGCGCTACCGGACTCACCTTGGCCCTGGCAAGGCGGCTGCGGGCCTTTTTCTGGACCCTCATTGGTGGCGTCTGCCTCGTGTTTTTGACAAAGGGAAGAGGAAGCATGATTCTCGCAACCTCGAAAGGGCAGCAACCATGACCAAAGATCCGCTTACAACCCGAGACGCCTCGAACGGTTTCGGGTCATCAGGAAACGTCACGTTCGTCCTTTTTGTCGCTGACAACCGAAGCGCGAACCCCGGTCGATTCAGCTCCCCCCTCGCTCGCGTCGGCACTCTGCCCGTCTCGCTGCGGTCGATCCTAGGCGCCCAAAAGATGCACCCCGCAAGGATCGTCGTCGTTGTTGACCCCACCACAAAACAAAGTGTTCAGCCGAACCTTGTCGGAACGGGGCGTCTCGCCGAAGCGGTCGAATGGATTGAAGTCGACGCCGATGCTCCTTTCGAACAACAGTTGCGGCTCGTTGCCAGTCAAACAGGCTCCGAGCGCCTGGTTCTGGTCGACGGAAACACGTCATACCACCCGTCCTTGATCCGCGAGGCGATGGAATGGAATGACGACAATAGGGCTTTATCGCTGACCAGCGGTGGCCGGGCTATCGGAATCTATGCATTGTCGATCGACAGATTGGGCGATTTCCGAGAGCTTCGCCAAGGGGAATTACGTACCCCTGGGGAACTGCACGCGTCGCTGCGGGCGATCGATTCCCTTGTTTCTATGGACGTAAGCGAAGACCTGTGGCAGCGAGTCACGACAGAAGAAGACCGCTGTATCGCGGAGAGAAAGCTGGACCGCTGGCTAGTCAAACCTACCGATGGACTGTATGCACGGTTTAATCGCCGAATCTCCATTCCGATCAGCCGGCAACTCATCAAGCTCCCGATCACGGCAAACATGGTCAGCCTCTTCACGCTCGGAGTGGGCTTTTTTTCGGCCGTATTCTTCGCTCTCGGCGGATACTGGAACACACTCCTTGGCGCCTTTCTCTGCCTGTTTGCGAGCATCCTCGATGGATGCGACGGGGAGGTGGCCCGTTTGAAATTGCTAGAATCAGATTTCGGCTGCTGGCTCGAGACGGTCTGTGACTATCTGTTCTACCTTTTTCTTCTGGTCGGAATGACCATTGGACAATGGAGAACCTCGGGATCCAAGGCTTACCTCCTGTGGGGCGGCCTTCTGCTCCTGGGTGCCGTGGCTAGCTTCCTCGCTGTTGGATGGGAGCGACAGCGCCTCGCCGCTGGCCGTCCCGAGCAGCTTTTGAGCATCTGGCATAACCACGCCGAGAGCCGGTCATCCAACCCTTTCATGTATGCGGCGCGACATCTGGAGTTCATCGTGCGTCGCTGCTTTTTTCCCTACGCCTTGCTCGGCTTTGCGCTCCTTAACATTATGAATGTTGCCTTCGTGCTGAGCGTGATCGGGGCCAATGTGGTCTGGCCCGTCGCACTGTACTCGTCGAACATTTTCGCCGGAGCCCGAAGGGCTGCGGTGATAGCACCAGTGGCTTTTGAATAGAATGGATTGCCGGACGAGGCGGCAAGTTGCGAGGAGGCTCTCCCGTGCATCCGAGAGACCGCGGGAGAGCACGCTCGAAGAGGCCGAACGCGAACCGATCCCATCGAATTGGGTGATGGCGGGACCCGGCGGCGCCGCGGCAAGGGTGGGCATGAAGCACACGACCCTGGCCTAGCGCGTAGGCAAGCCGAAAATCTCCTGCCGACCGCAGCGAATCGACTCTCTGACGCGGGTTTTGCTTTGCTCTTCAGCTTCCTCGGTGTCGAAGCAAGACAACGATGGACCTCGGAGCCACGAGGTATTTTATCGCCGCGAGGGGCAAACCAGGCTCCCGAAAGTCGTCGGGACTCGGTAAGGCCGTGTCCACGATCCTCCTCCACCCTTCCGCCGTACCCTCCTGGATGTGGAATTCCCGCTCTTCCCAGTGCTCGTTGATCATTACGTAGATGTCTTCATCTCCCTGAGAGGCGCCGTGCAGGCAGAACGCCAAGCTGCGGGATTCAGCGGACAAATCGACGCTGGGGCCAACCCCATGCCAGGAGACCTCTTCCCGCCAGAACCGGCTCCGGCACAGGGAAGGGTGCGCTTTCCGAAACCCGATCATGCCCTTGAAAAAACGGAAAATGTCCTGGTGAGCAGGGAGTTGCGTCCAGTCAAGCCAGCCGGTTTCGTTATCCTGGTTGTAGGGATTGTTGTTGCCGTATTGGGTGTTCAGGAATTCATCACCGGCGCGAAACATGGGAATCCCGTTCGAAAGAAAGAGCAGGCAGCAGAAATTTTTGACCTGCTTTCGGCGCAATGCCAACACCTCGGGTGGCACACCTTCATCCCCTTCGTGTCCGCAGTTCCAACTAAAGTTGTCATTGGTGCCGTCCTGGTTGTTGTTGCCGTTCTTCCAATTCCGCTTTTGATTGTAGGAGACCAGATCGTACAGGGTGAAACCGTCGTGGGAGTCGATATAGTTCACCGTCTGATAGGCGTGGTAGGCGTCTCCACGGTTGTCGGGGAATAAGTCATCGCTGCCATAGATGCGCCGCATCAGGTCAGGAACCATCCCCGAGTCGCCTTTGACAAAACGGCGAATATCATCGCGGAACCTTCCATTCCACTGCAGCCAGGTCAGGCCTGGAAATCCGCGACCGAGTTGATAGGCTCCGGTGTCCCAGGGTTCTGCGATCAAACGCAGCCGGCCCAACTCCGGATCGGCTGCAATTTCACTGAAGATCGGCGCGTCTCCCCAGTTGAGGGACCCATCGGCATTGCGGCTAAACACCGACGCCAGGTCGAAGCGGAATCCATCGATGTGCATCTCCTGTTTCCAATAACGCAGACTGTCCAGCACCATCTTGCGCACATGTCCCTGCCCGAAATTCAGGGTATTGCCGGTGCCCGAGTAATTGGCAAAAGGGCTAGCGGGTCTGCCGGAGCGCATGTAGTAGCCGGCGGCATCGAAACCCTTGAAGCTGTAGACCGGTCCGCATTGATCACCCTCGCAGGTGTGGTTGTAGACGACGTCGAGGACCACGGCAATTCCAGCTTCGTGAAGGGCCCGCACCATGCTTTTGAATTCAAGATGCTGCTCGTTGTCGTCACACGTGCTTCCGTACTGCGCGTGAGGGGCGAAGAAGTTCAACGGCATGTAACCCCAATAATCGCCCTCCTGAGGGTCGCGCTGAAAGATCGGCATCAACTCGACAACGGTTATTCCCAAATCCTTCAAATAAGGAAGTTTTTCGACCAACCCGGCGTACGTCCCCGCGCGAGAGGGATGAATGCCGGAACTCGGATGCTTCGTGAATCCCTTTACGTGAAGTTCGTAGATGATCGCCTCAGAGTCATGGTGCGGTGAGCGGTCTCCGGTCCAGTCAAACTGATCGCGGTGACCGGTCAATACTCCCAAAGGCGCACGGCCGGCGTTTGATCCTTCTCGAGTGGCCAGCTCGCGACTGAAGCCAGGGGGAAAGAAAATACATTTCGCATACGGATCGAGAAGAACTTTTTGCGGGTCAAAGCTGTCGAGTTGCGAAACGCGCTGTCCAGATACGGAGTACGCATAGTAGCAAGCCTCACCCAGCTTGTTCATCGGAATCCGGCAGTGCCAAACCCGGCCTGACTTGTTGCGTAGGAAGTCGAACGAGTACGTCAGCAAGGGGTTCGCGAGGTCGCGCGCGGAATAGAGAAGGAGGGTCACGCTCTCCGCACCTTCGGCATGCACGGCGAAATTGAAAGCCTGTTCCTTGTCGATCCAGCTAACCCCGAGCGGCAATGGACTTCCCTCGGCCTGGGCCCATGTGGGACGACTTCTAGCGAGGGGAGGGTCGGGCGGAGCCTCGCCGCCAAACGAATTGACGGAAGTAAGCGCGACGTCCCTGGCCTTCCTCATACTCTCCTCTGCATCTGCTCCTGTCTCGGTGTGCGCTCGCTCTCTGCAGTCCGAAGCCCAAAGCACCACCCGGTGGCGCCCCGGATATCACATCACTCCAAGCCGAATCGATCAACTAAAAGTGTTGCGCGGCGATATTTAGGTACGCCTATTGCTTATACGAAGCTAGGATGAGGATCTGGCCGAGAAGTGTAATATTCACTTACACCTTGCCTTTTACGGTCGGGTTATCCGGACGGCTTCCGTGTCGCTGTCGAAGCCGACTGGCAGGGCAAAAGCGATCGCTAACTGAAGGAGCGATTGGACATGGAATCTTCCCTTAGAGATCCGCATCGCCATCTGGAAATTCCCGGTGTTGTCGAGGTCATCGAGGGCAACGGCGGACTCCGCAAGGTACGGATTACCTCTCCGGCGTGCGTGGGTGAGATGTACCTGCACGGTGCGCATATCACCTCATGGAGGCCGGCAGGCGAAGAAGAGGTGCTCTTTGTCAGCCGGCAGTCGCGTTGGGAAGACGGTCATGCCATCCGTGGAGGCATACCGGTATGTTTCCCGTGGTTTGCACACAAAGCCGACAATCCCGAAGCGCCCGACCACGGGTTTGTGCGAACAAAAGCTTGGCGGCTTGATTCGATTGCCGATGTCGCCGGCACAATTATTGTAAGCATGTCCACCGAAAGCGACGAAGCGACGAAAAAGTGGTGGCCCGCCGAATTTCGTTCGGTGCTTCGCGCTGCTTTCGGCAAGGAGCTCAGTGTCGAACTTGTGGTAACCAACAAGGGAAGAACTTCCCTTCGTTTTGAAGAGGCTTTGCATGCCTACTTCCGAGTGGGCAACATCGAGATGACCCGGGCGCGGATCCCGGATGCGCTTCGCTACATCGACAAGACGGACTCGCATCGCACGAAGACGCAGCTTAGCGACATCGTGATCGCTTCAGAAACCGATCGCGTGTATTTGGACACCAGGGATGAAATCGAACTGGAAGATCCGGTATTGGAACGTCGCTTGCGCGTTGCGAAAGAGAATTCCCGTACAACGGTCGCCTGGAATCCCTGGGCGCAGAAGGCTCACTCGTTGTCGGATTTTGGGGATGACGAATGGGCACGGATGATCTGTGTTGAGCCGAGCAACGTGTCCGACTTTGCCGTCGATCTCGCGCCCGGCCAACAACACACCATGAAGGCTCTCATTCGAGTGGTCGATTTCTAAAATGGCGGTTTCCGCCTGGCATTGAAGCAGCCCACGAAATCGCTCCTCGAAAAGGCGCCGCCGGCGGCCCCTTTCCTCCGATTCTAACGGAAGGGAGTCGGGCGTGATGGCCTTGCCTTCTTTTGGGGTGCAGGGTCGATCCTGTGACCAAACTGTCCGGTGCCTGTCGGCGGCCTTCCTGAGCGCCTCCTCGCAATCGCTGTAAGCCTATGATTCTACTGAGCGTCCGGTGGTCGTTCCATCCGGTCGTTCGGCTCGATGATTGCAACACGTGTACCGGAATTTTGCGAGGTGGCCGTACCAGCGAAGCGTGGTTTCTTGCCATCGGTTAGCTCATGCATATCGTGCTACTCAATCTCGCCGCAGCCTCGCTTGAGGCGGCGAACGCCGCCCTGGCGAGCGAGGGCTATGAGATTACGATAGCGAATACGTCGGCTCTCGAAGAAGTCCTGGCGCTGACGCCGGCAGTGCTGATAACGGAAGCGACACCCGCTGACCTGAGCTGCAGGGTCATCACCCAGCTGAAATCCCGGCCTGTCCCGGGGTTGCTGCCTAAGGTGCTGTTGATTGTACAGGGAGGTGCGCTAGAGCGCGCCCGCGCGCTGAACCTCGGGACGGACGACGTAATTTCATTTCCGTTTGATCCTGTGGAATTAGCCGCAAAGATCAGAACCCAGTTCCGGGAACGGCAGCCCGAACAGAAACCAGAGAACAAGCTCAAATACGCCGCGCGACGAGAGGACGTGGATTTCGCTGCGGAAACATTAGGTGGCGGCACTACCGGTAAACGTCGTTTGTGGCTCATTCCGGCACTTTTTGCCCTTAGCGCCGTGGCTGTTTTCGCAGCCGTGTTGACGGCCATTTCGGTCCGCGGCAGCCGTAGGGACACGCTTCAGCTGCGGGCGGAAATCGCGCGTCTTAATAGCGGCTTGAGGCCGGAAGGTGAGCTCATCTACCGCATAGAACAAGCACGCGGTTCTATCGACCGAAACTCACGTTCCGACTCCGTGGTACGGGATTCCCTAAGAACGCAATCTGAAAACCTCCGCGAGAGAGTGGCTGAAGCCAATGGCGCGCATGATCCTTCCCTAAAGCAGCAGCTTCTCGACACGGAGAATCGCCTCGACGCCCTGGAGAGAGAGAACAAGATTGCCGAGACCGTTATTCACAAGTACGGACGTAGCGTCTGCTTGCTCCACGTCGTGCTGGAGTTTGTGGATAAACAATCGGGAAGCCCGATTCGGCTGGCGGTAGACGCGGCAGGCAAGCCGCAGGTAGACGATAAGGGAATGGCTCAGCTCGACGTTGGCGGCGCAGGACCTCACCTTCAGATTGATGTCTTTGGCACGGGTTTTCTCGCCGGACGCGACAGAACCGTCCTCACCAATCATCACATTGTCGAACCCTGGTGGAGCGACGATGAATTGAAGCAGCTTCTCGACCACGACGTTGATCCCTACGTGCTCTCCTATGACGCTTACTTTCCCGGAAGTTCCGTGGCCATTGGCGCGAAGCTGGACCGCGTTTCATCACGAGCGGATCTTGCAACGCTCAAACTCGAAGCCCCGGCGCCATTTCATGCGCAGTTGCTTGAGCTTGATGATCGAAGCGAAGCCGGCGTGACGGGGGAAGCCGTCGTCCTGATTGGCTATCCAGCCGGCGTTGAAGG
>Ga0306923_10001472_pt1 | contig 20931 bp, 12 predicted proteins | sample sta12Can44000108_FD_203841 | JGI IMG/M metagenome (GOLD analysis project Ga0306923, IMG submission 203841) | Lab enrichment of tropical soil microbial communities from Luquillo Experimental Forest, Puerto Rico - statanox.12C.anox.44.000.108 (v2)... | ecosystem: Environmental > Terrestrial >... | reverse complement strand
GCGCGACAGCTCGATCATCGTGCGGTCGACCAATTCGACCGCACTCGGACCCAGCTCTACGATCCTCCGGGTCGAGGCCATCGCACTGTAGAAGCTAGGGAAATGGCAGATGCCGAGGATTCGGTGGGACGGGACCGGCTGCAGATCGAGCTCGATCTCGTTGAAGAAGGCGAGGGTGCCCTCGGAGCCGACGAGCAGCCGCGCCATGTTGTGGCCGGCCTCGTCGATCGAATCGATGTTGTAGCCGCCGACCCGCCGCAGCACTTTCGGAAATCGCCGCTCGATCTCCTCGGCCTCGCGGCGGTGCAGCGCGCGCATGCGCTGCACCACCTCGCGATAGCGCTCCGGCATCGCGCCCCCATGGGAGTTATCTTCGAGATTGCCGGGAACCTCGCCGAACCAGGCCTGAGTGCCGTCCGCTAGCAGGGCGTCGAGGCCGCGCACGTTGTGCACCATGTTGCCGTAGCGCAACGACCGCGAGCCGCAGCTGTTGTTGGCGGTCATGCCGCCGATTGTCGCCCGACTGGCTGTCGACGGATCGACCGGGAAGAACAGCTTGTCTTTACGTAAGAGCCGATTGAGCCGGTCGAGCACGACCCCCGGCTCGACACGCGCTCGGCGGCCTTCGACATCGACCGCAATTACCCGGTCGAGATGTTTGCTGCAATCGATGACGAGCGCACGCGCCACTGTCTGCCCGCATTGCGAGGTGCCCCCGCCACGGGGCACCACCGGTACCCCCTCCTCGCGTGCGATCGCGATCGCCGCCGCAGCGTCCTCGCGATTTTTTGGCACAACCACCCCCAACGGCTCGATTTGATAGAGCGAGGCGTCGGTCGCATAGCGCCCGCGGCTGAACGCGTCGAACAACACCTCGCCCCGGATCTCCCGCCTGAGGCGCACTTCGAACCGTGACCCGACGGGATTATCGGGAGTAGGGGGCCTTCGGAACCAGAATGACCAATCAACCAGCGACGGCACGTTCCCACCGGTAACGGATGTCGGGTGTCTTCTCCTCGTTGTCGGCTCCGCCGGTGAAGCGGATTGCGCAGAACCCCCGCACTTCGTAGAAGCAACGCGCGCCGGCGTTGGCCTGAAAGCACCGAGTTCTAGTATGTTGACCTCTCTGCTTTTCACAGCCTCGATCAACCGAGTCCGTGCGATCCTATCAGGGCGCGTATAGAAAAGGCGGACCTCCTCCCTGTGGCGCGCGGGAAACGAGACGATGCCGCCGGCGTCCTCGGCGACGACCACCTCGCAAATCTTGAGGATGACATTCGCGATGAAGGAGCGGTCCTCTGCGACCGTACGGAGCATCGGCAGGAAGGTCAGCAGCCGGAACGGCGCCGAGAACTCTGCGGCGACTTCATCTACGTCGGCAACCGTAGCGCGGCAAAGAGTGAAAGGCATGATGCTCAACGGCTGCAGGGTGTGCTTGCGCGATCGGGGGCTGACATATCATAACCGGCGGGTTTGCAATGCGACCTATTGAGTTTGCAGCTTGACCTGCCTGCGCGGCAACGATGCGGATCTACAAGTGCGGCATGTTCCTGTCCTCTTGTGTTTTACAGACGAAAACGGGAGGGGCGCGCATTCGCGGGGGTGCGCCGCTTAATTATCGTCCGGCTGCTCGCCGCGATTTCGCGCCTCTGCAGCACTCCAACCCTTATCTGGTCGAGGTGGCGGATCGAGGCATCGCTCGCATATCGGCCTCGGCTGAGCACATTGAACAGCACTTTGCCGCGAATCTCGTGCGCCTGAGGCGCGCTTCAACGCGCAATCCCGCCGCTTTGTCGAGCGGCACGTACTTGCTTCAAAACACGAAAGCGGCCGACTGGCCCAGCGCTCCCAGTTCGGCGCTGAAGACGCGGCGTGAACGGTCATCCGCCCGATCCCGACCGACGCACATCTGCTGACGGCAACGTTCCATCTTGCTAAGAATGTCGCCATTTCATATCGAGCCGCTGGCAAACGCCAATCGTAGATTTTCTGCACGCCAAAAGGCGGGGCTTTCGCGAGGACTTCGTGTAACGGGAGGACAAATCGTGGCGTTGGTCGGCCCCCGGACGGTAGGGCGAGCGGTATTATTGGCGCTGTCGCTGAGCTTGGCGCTGCCGTGTGAGGCTCAGCCGCCGGAAACACCTTTCTCGGAGATTTTTGCTCAGTTGGCAGCAAGGCTTGTTGGAGTGGTTGTCAATATTTCAACCACGCAGGCGGCGCCAGCGTCAGCCACAAAGGGAACGCCCGAGGCACAGGTGCCGTCGCCCGGGGCGCCGCTCGACGAATTCTTCCGGGACTTTTTCGGTGAGAAAGGGGGACACGGCGGGACCAATCCACCGGCGCCGCGTGCCTCATCGCTCGGTTCGGGGTTCATCATCGATTCGTCGGGTCTGATCGTCACCAACAACCACGTCATCGCCAACGCGGAGCAGGTCACCGTCACCCTGTCGGACGATACCACATTACAAGCCGAGGTGATCGGACGGGACCCGGTGACCGATTTGGCGCTCCTCAAGGTTGAACCAAAAGCCCCGTTGCCGGCAGCGACATGGGGTGACTCAAACAAGACGAGGGTCGGGGACTGGGTGCTTGCGATTGGAAACCCGTTCGGCCTCGGCGGCACGGTGACGTCAGGCATTATATCGGCGACTGCGCGCGATATTCACTCGAGCCCTTACGACGATTTTCTGCAGACCGATGCGTCGATTAACCGCGGTAACTCGGGCGGGCCGATGTTCAACCTCTCGGGTGAGGTGATCGGTATCAACACCGCAATATTTTCGCCCTCGGGCGGCTCGATCGGTATCGGTTTTGCTGTCCCGTCAGCTTTGGCGCGGCCGATCATCGAACAGCTGAAGGCGACGGGTAAGGTTGAGCGCGGCTGGATCGGTGCGCGCATCCAGCCTGTTACCGACGAGATCGCAGAGGCTGTCGGGCTCGATAAAAGCCGCGGTGCGATGATCGGGGCGGTGGATCCATCGAGCCCTGCGGCGCAGGCAAAGCTGCAGCCCGGAGACGTAATTCTGTCCTACGACGGCAAACCGATCGATCGCAGCCGACAGCTGCCCCGGCTGGTCGCAGACACACCGCCCGAAACCCCCGTCAAGCTGATGGTGTGGCGGGACGGCAAGGAAACTGAAGTCGAGCTAAAGATTGCCGCGTTTAACCCGAACCGCCCGGCGCCTCCGCCGCCGGAGCCGGAGAAGCCGAAACAGCCGCCGAGCATCGATACACTCGGCCTCAAACTCACAAAGCTGACATCCGACCTGCGCAAACAGTTCTCAATGCCGGAGACGGCGAAAGGTGTTGTCATTACCGAAGTTTCGCAAAACAGCGCGGCCGCGGCGCAGGCGCTGCGCCCTGGGGACCTGGTGACCGCCGTGGGTCACGACCCGGTGACGGCGCTCGACGAGCTTCAGCAGAAAATTGCCGCCGCCAAAAAGAATGGACACAAGAATGTGCTGCTACGAGTCGAGCGTGAGGGCAACTCGCGCTTCATCGCGCTCCCGCTCGAGACGGGGTGAAGAGAGTTTCACCGACAAAGGCTCGGCTATTCCGCCGCAAGCGTGCGGCTGAGCCCTGATTGCAGACCGCTGAGGGGCGTCGCTTGTTTTGCCTTAACGCGGGCGAGAGCGGCCTGTTTTACATGGCCGAAACCACGGATCTCGAGCGGCAGCGCTGCGAGCTCGACAGCAGTTGCGTGACTATCAGCAGACAGTCGGTGGAGAATCTGCTCGAGCACAGCTTCGTATTCGCCGATCAGCCGCCGCTCGGTGCGCCGTTCCTCGCTGTGGCCGAAAATGTCGAACCGCGTGCCGCGCAGGCGGCGCAGCTTCGCGAGGATGCGAAATGCGTGGAGCATCCACGGGCCGTAGGTGCGCTTGCGCAGATGTCCGCTCTCGGGATCGCGATCGGCGAGTAGCGGCGGGGCCAAGTGGAAATCGAGGCGATAGCGACCCTCAAACCGGCCAGCGACCCGCCGCAGGAAATCCGTCTCCGAATAAAGCCGCGCGACCTCGTATTCGTCTTTGTAGGCCATAAGCTTGAACAAGGAGCGCGCCACTGCGTTGGTCAAGGCTGTTTCACTTTCGATAGTTGCGGCTTCCGCCTCACGGACGCGCCTGACCGTGGCAGCATATCGGGCCGCATAGGCCGCATCCTGATACTCGGTTAAAAATGCGACCCGCCGCTCGATCACCTGATCGATAGTTTCGGAACGGCGGTGAGTGGCCGGCACCGTATCGGGCGGGATCGCGCGGGCCTCGACAACCGTCAGATCGACAGCCGCGCGTCGTCCCCAGCGAAACGCGCGCTGGTTGAGACCGACCGCGACGCCGTTGAGCTCGATGGCGTGCTCGAGCGCCGCGGCCGACAATGGCACCGCGCCGCGCTGGTACGCATAACCGAGCATGAAGAGATTGCTCGCGATCGAGTCACCCAAAAGCCCGGTCGCCAGAGTGGAGCCGTCGAGGAAATCGGTATTTTCCGGCCCAACCGCCTCGACAATGCTGCGCTGCAACTCGCGGCTCGGGAATCTGAGGTCGGGGTCGCGGGTGAAGTCGCCGGTGATGATCTCATGACTGTTGACGATCGCCCGGGTAAAGCGGGACCGCAGCCTCGACAGCGCATCGGCGCTCGCCGAAACCACGAGATCGCAGCCCAACAGCAGGCGGGCGCCGCCGGCGGCGATGCGCGTTGCGTGAATCTCCGCCGAGCTTCGGGCGATCCGAACGTGGCTGTAGACCGCACCGCCCTTCTGGGCGAGGCCGGTCATGTCGAGGACGGTGCACCCCTTCTGTTCGAGATGCGCCGCCATCCCAAGCAACGCGCCGATTGTGACGACCCCGGTGCCGCCGACGCCGGTCACGAGGATGCCATAGGGTTCATCGAGAGCGGGGAGGGCGGGCTCGGGCAGGGGTGGAAGCTCATCGTCGCGGAGCTCCGCGACGCCGCGCTGCTTGAGCTTGCCGCCATGCACTGTGACAAAGCTCGGGCAGAAGCCCTCTATGCAGGAATAATCCTTGTTGCAGCTCGATTGATCGATAGCCCGCTTGCGCCCGAACTCGGTTTCGACCGGCACTACCGAGACGCAGTTCGAGGTCTTCGAGCAGTCGCCGCAACCCTCGCAAACGAGATCGTTGATAAAGACGCGCTTGGGCGGATCCGGGAAGCGGCCGCGTTTGCGGCGCCGCCGCTTTTCGGCAGCGCAGGTCTGGTCGTAGACGATCGCAGTAACACCGGCGATCGCGCGCAGTTGGCGCTGGACGGCATCGAGATCGTCGCGGTGGCGAACCGCTACCCCCGGCGCGAAATCGACGCCCGGCGGGTATTTATTCGGCTCGTCGGTGACGACGACGACCCGCTGCACGCCCTCGGCGGCGAGCTGGCGGGTGAGGGCCGGCACCGTCAGGCCGCCGTCTATCGGCTGACCGCCGGTCATCGCGACGGCATCGTTGAACAGCAGCTTGTAAGTGATGTTGACGTTGGCCGCCACCGCCGCACGTATCGCCAGCACGCCCGAATGGGTGTAGGTGCCGTCCCCCAGATTGGCAAACACATGCGGAGTTTCAGTAAATGGCGCTTGGCCGATCCATGGCACGCCTTCGCCGCCCATTTGCGTAAACGTCGCGGTCGACCGGTCCATGAATTGTGAGAGATAGTGGCAACCTATCCCGGCGAGAGCGCGGCTGCCTTCCGGCACCTTTGTGGAGGTGTTGTGCGGGCAACCCGAACAAAAATACGGCGTTCGGGTGAACGGCACGACGTTGCCGCCGAGCTGGCGTTCCTTCGCTTCGAGAAAGGCGAGGCGCTCGGCGATGCGCGGCGAGGTGTGAAACCGGGCGATCCGCTGGGCGATGACGCGAGCGATTTGAGCAGGCGTCAATTCGCCATTTGACGGCAGGATCCAGTTTCTGTTCTCGTCGAACTTACCGACGACACGTGGACGGACATCCTCACGCCAATTGTAGAGCTGTTCTTTAAACTGGTTCTCGATGATCGCGCGTTTTTCTTCAACGACAAGAATTTCTTCGAGTCCTTCCGCAAACTGCCGAATACCGTCGCGTTCCAGCGGCCAGGACATCGCCACCTTGTAGAGGCGAAAGCCGATTTCGGCGGCATGCGCTTCGTCGATACCCAGATCGTCCAACGCCTGGCGTACGTCGAGATAGGATTTTCCGGCTGTCGCGATGCCGAAACGTGGGCGCGGGCTGTCGATGACGATGCGATCGAGCCGGTTCGCGCGAGCGAATGCCAGGGCGGCGTAGAGTTTATATTTGTGCAGCCGATATTCCTGGTCGAGCGGCTGGTCTGGCCAGCGAATATTTAACCCGCCATCCGGAAATCCGAAATCATCAGGGATAACGACATTAACCCGCTCCGGGCCAATCTCTACGGACGCGGAGCTGTCGACGGTCTCGGCGATCGTCTTAAGGGCAATCCAGCATCCGGAATAACGCGACATCCCCCAGCCATAAAGGCCGAGGTCGAGAATTTCCTGCACGCCGGACGGATTAAATACCGGAATGCAGGCATCCATGAAGGCGTATTCGGATTGATGCGGCAATGTCGAGGATTTGCATGTGTGGTCATCGCCGGCCAGAAGGAGCACCCCGCCATGGAGGGCGGAGCCGGCGGCATTGCCGTGCTTTAAAACGTCGCCGCTGCGGTCGACCCCTGGTCCCTTGCCGTACCACATTGCGAAGACGCCCTGATATCTGGCGCCGGGGAACAAGCCGAGCTGCTGAGATCCCCAAACCGCGGTAGCACCGAGCTCTTCATTGATCGCGGGTTGGAAGCGGATGCGATTGGGCTCGAGAAACCGCCGCGCCCCCCATAGAGCCTGATCCAATCCACCGAGAGGCGAACCGCGATAGCCCGAAATGAAGCAAGCGGTGTTAAGACCAGCTGCCGCGTCGCGCTGCCGCTGCATCATCGGAAGCCGCACGAGCGCCTGCGTTCCGGTCAGATAAACGCGCCCTCTCTCAAGGGTATATTTGTCATCGAGAGTGACAGCTGCCAGTGCCATTGCGACCTCCGAGCCGCCCACAGACGCAGGAAACGTAATGTATGTCTGATGGTCGCTCAATGATGGAGGCGCGCTGATCGGCAAAAGGAAGTGAACTGCCGGCGCATCCGCAACTTTCGCCGCGAGGTGATCGTGCAAGGGCCTCCGGCGAAATGACCGATCGACGGGCGGCGTAGCGACCGGCTAATACTGATTGCAGCCGCGTCGGGCGGAGATTAATTGAAAGCCGAAGTGGTCAGTGTGCCGGTTTTGGAGCGCCGCGATGCCTGCAAATGCCGCCCTTCGTCGAATGCCTCTCGATGGCTCGCTCCTCGCCGCTTTACGCCGGCTCCTTGACGACCGGCTCTCGACCTCGCCGGCGGTCTGCGCGCATCACGGGAAAGACGAATCATATCACGCGCCGCACCCCCCGGATGCGGTTGCATTCCCACACAGTACTGATGAGGTCGGGGCAATAGTCAAACTGTGTGCCGATTACAAAGCGCCGGTAATTCCGTTTGGCACGGGCACGTCTCTCGAAGGGCACGTGGCTGCGTTGGCCGGCGGCGTGTGCATCGACACGTCGCAAATGAACCGGATCTTGCGCGTCAATGCCGAAGATCTCGATGCCACGGTCGAAGCCGGTGTCACGCGCAAGCAGTTGAACGAGCATCTGCGTGATACCGGGCTATTCTTTCCCATCGATCCCGGAGCCGATGCCTCGCTTGGCGGAATGGCGGCGACTCGCGCCTCGGGGACCAATGCGGTCCGCTACGGCACAATGCGCGAGAACGTCCTGGCATTGACCGTGGTGCTTGCCGATGGCCGGATTATTCGGACCGCACGCCGGGCACGCAAATCAGCCGCCGGTTACGATTTGACCCGGCTGTTCATCGGATCGGAAGGTACGCTCGGGATCATCACCGAGTTGACGGTGCGTCTTTTTGGCATCCCCGAGGCTATCTCGGCCGCAGTTTGTGCTTTTCCGAACATCGAAAACGCCGTCGATACCGTCATCCTGACGATCCAAAGCGGTGTGCCGGTGGCGCGGATCGAGTTGCTCGATGAAGCGCAAATGGCGGCGATCAACAAATACTCCAAGCTCGATCATAACGTCGCACCGACCCTTTTCTTCGAATTTCATGGTACCCCGAACGGGGTGGCGGAGCAGGTGGAGATGGTGAAAGCTATTGCCGCCGAACACGGCGGGGATGATTTCCGCTGGGCAACCACTCCCGAGCAGCGCTCAAAGCTTTGGCAGGCGCGGCACGATGCCTATTACGCCGCGCTGGCAATGCGCCCCGGGTCGAAAGGGTTAGCGACCGATGTCTGCGTACCGATTTCGCGGCTTGCCGAATGCATCAGCGAGACCAAGAAAGATCTGGCGCATTCACCGATCCCATATGCATTGGTCGGACACGTCGGCGACGGAAACTTCCATCTCGTCTTTATGCTCGACCCGAACCAGCCTGAAGAGTTGTCCGCAGCCAACGGGCTCAATGCTCGAATGGTAGCGCGTGCGCTTGCGATGGAGGGGACCTGCACCGGTGAACACGGGATCGGCTATGGCAAGATGGAGTTTCTGACCGCTGAGCATGGCGAGGCGGTGAGCGTCATGCGTATCATCAAGAAAGCGCTCGATCCCGATAATATTCTGAACCCTGGAAAAGTCGTGCGGATCTGATCCGTTCGCAGATGGAAGGCGAATGTCGAGCTTCGCGAAATGCGATCCGGAACGAACAAAACTCCTTCACCGTTGGCCGATTTAGCGGTATCGTAAGGCATCTTACGCAAGGCTTGGGTTGCGGTGCTCCCGCCAGGCTTCGGTGATCGGCCGGGCTGAGATCGTCGCTCTAGCCGCCGGCTTTTCTCGCTCGCGGTGATTTTGCGATGTCAGTTGGCATCGTTGACGAAGATCTGTGAGCGCAGTTTCGTGAGTTGAGCGCCGCCTACGCATAAACAAGAACTACAGCCAAAGGTCTATAGAATGGAGACATCAAGCAAAAGAGGAAAAATTCCCCAGAAAGACTGGCCGTTGATCATCAAGCGATACGAAGCTGGCGAGACTCTTTCCGCCATTGCCCGAACCTATGACTGTTCGCCGCCGGCAATCAGTTACATCTTGAGCCGAAGCCGCGTGCGTGACTCAGTCGCCAACAGCGTTGCTCCGGACGCGGCTGAGCCTTGGCAGCCGGGACTGGTGAAAACTCCGCCTGCCGGACTTTTCCCCTCCACAACGCAAGGGCCGAGCGCAGACGGCAGAATTGATTCACACCGCGTCGAGGCGCAAACATCGCTTCCAATCGGGGAGCTAGACCCTGATCCGCCCGAAACAGAATCCACCGGTGCCTCCAATGACCAAAGGAAGGCTCGCGATGAGTGGACGGATGTCGCCGCGACCGGGCTGAACGCGTCCCTGCGGCGACACGGGGAAATTGGGGTTCCTCTCGACCCGCCGGGAAACGGGAACCCTGGAAGCAGCGATCCTGGTGTCCCCAGCGCGCTGCCCCAGCATGACGAGTCTCGGGGGACGCTGCACCTTCCGCTGTCGCAGCGCGGCAGTCATCACTCTGACCCGCAGGCCCTCGAGGCGCGCGGCTCCACTGCGTCCGAAGGTGCTGACATTCGACCGGCGAGCGGCCAACAGCAGAGATCGTTTGCAGCACCCGGGCGGGACTATGCGACAACAAATTATAGCCGAACCGTTCACACTGCAGGGGAGGCTGACAGAACCACAGTAAGCGCTGCTTTTATCGATCGGGTGCTGCGTCAACGTGTCGGCGAGGACATTGCAGTCTTCCTCGCAGCATTCGATGCCGCCCTAGCGGACGATTCGCCGGAGACTCGAGCTGCGCTCCGTCAAGCGACGGATCGGCTGCTGCGGGCAGGCGCGCGTACCCGAATCGAGCTCGAACGTCTCGAGGCGCGCGTGCCATTGCCCGCGCGGGAAAATATTGGGCACTCAGGGCCAACTTGGCGCCTGCGCTGAATTATCGGCTGGCCCCTTTGCCGCGTAATGAGGCAACCCCTTCTCTGAGCCAGTCGCGGTCAGAGAAGGGGATTGTTAGTACGCCATCTGCCGATTATCCCTGATTTGCACGAAGGTTTAAGCCGACATACTGTGTAACGCCCCGCCGATTGAGCAATAAGAGAGCACTCTTTTTCGGCGAGGCGGCGATCTCCTTGAGTTTTTCCGCCGCTTCTCGCGGAGTATTGACCGGCTGCTGGTCGATGGCTACCACAACATCGCCGTCGCTCAGCCCGACATCATCGGCGGCGCTCTTAGGGTCGACCCGGGTGATCACCACGCCTTGCACATCCTTTCCGACGCGCAGTTCCCGCCGAAGCTGGCTGGTCAGCGGCGCGAAATGCATCCCCGAAGCTTCTGCCGCAGGCGATTGGTCCTCCTCCGAGCTGCCTGTTGCCGCGGCGACTTGCTCGGTATTGGGGAGTTCGCCCAGGGTGGACTGCAATTCGAGGGCTTGACCGTCACGCCACAGGCTCATTTTCGCCTTCGTACCAGGTGGGGCCGCAGCGACCATCCGTGGCAGGTCGTGCAGCCGGCTGATTTCGCTACCGTTGAACGACAAGATCACGTCGCCCTGCTTCAAGCCGGCCTTTGCGCCGGGGCTATTGGGGGTAACAACTGCGACAAGCGCTCCGTGCTCGCCTTGCAGTCCGAGACTTGCGGCAATCGCTGGAGTAACCTCCTGGATCTGTACGCCAAGCCAGCCCCTCTCTACTTTGCCGTGCTCCTCGAGTTGTGCGACGACGTTCTTTGCGACGTTTGACGGCACGGCAAATCCGATGCCGACGCTTCCGCCGTTGGGCGAATAGATCGCGGTATTGATGCCTATTACCTGGCCTTCAAGATTGAATGTGGGGCCGCCGGAATTGCCGCGGTTGATCGGAGCATCAATCTGCAGGAAATCGTCGAAGGGACCAGAGTGGATGTCCCGTCCGCGCGCCGAGATGATCCCCGTAGTGACAGTGCCGCCAAGCCCGAAGGGATTGCCCACAGCCATCACCCAATCGCCGACCTGGGCCGCGCTGCTGTCGCCAAATGTGACGTAAGGCAGCGGCTTGTCGGCCTTGACCTTGAGGATCGCGATGTCCGTCTTTGGATCGCGGCCGATGATCTTTGCCGGATATTTGCTGTCATCTTGGAGCGTGACTTCGACTTTGCCGGCATTGCCAACGACGTGATTGTTCGTCACCACATATCCGGAGGGATCGATAATGAACCCAGAGCCTAGCGCGATTCGGTGGGTTTGGCCTTCCGGTGTCTGAGGAAAAAGGTGCCGCTCCCCATTCGGCATTTGCTGATCGAAGAAGCGGCGCAGGAACTCGTCAAACGGTGAATTTGGGAAACCCGGAGTTGGCTTGAGCTCGGGCTCTTCGGCCATGGCCTCGGGGGGACCATTCTGTGTGACGGAAATGTTTACGACGGCCGGTGAAACTTTTTTTACCAGCGGCGCAAAGCTCTGCTGTTGGATCAGCGCAGCCGAAGAAGTCATCGTCTCGGGTGCGGTGGCTCCCGCTTGGGGCGCGGTGTTTCCGAAATTTTCGGCCCAAACAAGCGGTGAAAGCGCGAGCGTCGCACCCAGTCCGAAACCGAGTGCCGTAGCACGCCTCCTGCCTGGGCGATGCGGACGGCCAGTGTTGTCCTTGAGTTCAGGCAATTGGTCCTCCTGTCCTACAAATTGCCCGCGCTGCTGCCTGAAGGCAGAGAGGCGCGAGCCGATCGCGCTAAAATTGGGTCCGCCATGTGACAGGCAGCTTTCACGGCTATTAATTCGGTGTAACCTCGGCAGCATAGGAGGAAACATGGCCAGGTATCGCGAAATCAGCCGAGCGGAGATGAACTCGGAGCAACATCGGGTGCACGATCTAATTGTCGCGGGCCGGCGCGGCCGGTTCGGCGGACCGTTCCAGCTACTGATCCGAGCGCCAGAGATCTGCGAACACGCGGGGAAATTGGGCGAACATCTGCGCTGGGGCACCTCCCTGGCGGCTCGGCTTTCGGAGCTGGCGATCATCACGACCGCCCGGTTCTGGCGTGCGCAATACGAATGGTTCGCGCATGCGCCGCTTGCCGAGAAGGCAGGGGTCCCCGCGGCTGCTGTGGAAGCGATCCGCCGCGGCGAGACACCGAGCTTCGAGCAACCGGACGAGGCGCTCGTCTATCGGCTCTGCACCCGAACTCTTCGACACCCGCCGGCTTTCGGACGAGGCGTTCAACAAAGCGGTCGCCGCATTGGGCGAACGCGGTCTGGTCGAGGTCATCGCGATTATCGGCTACTACACCCACATCGGGAATACTCTGAACGTCTTCGCGGTGGCGGTACCTGAAGGAGCAGCCCCGCCATTTCCCGAATAGGTTCAAGCCGCCTGCGGCAACCCGCGCTCCAGCAATGTGGCAAGCCGACGCGCGAAGGCCGGCGGATCGGGTAATTGCTCGCCTTCGACGATGCGCGCCTGATCGAGAAGCAACCAGGCAAATTCTGGCAATTGGTCCGAGGCGCGCGGCTCACCGACGCTCGCAGCGAGCCGCTCGATCAGCGTGTGGCGCGGGTTAATTTCGAGGATTCGCTTGGAGGTTGCATCGAGCTGACGATGCTGCTTCAAGAGCCGCTCGAGATGCATATCCATATCGCCCTCGTCGGCGACGAGGCAGACCGCGCTATCGGTCAGGCGCTCGGAACTGCGCACATCCTTGACCGCCTCCCCCAGCGCCAATTTGAAAATCGCAATGAGGCTGCCGAGTTTCGCGGGCAGCTCGGATGCCTTGTCCTCGCTCGCTTCGGGCAGAGTGATCTTGTCGAGATCGATACCCCCTCGGGTAGCTGACTTAAAGGGTTTCTCCTGATATTTTCCGATCGCCGGCACCCAGAACTCGTCGATCGGGTCGGTCATCAGCAGCACTTCGACGCCGCGCGCGCGGAAGCCTTCGAGCTGCGGGCTCTTTTTGATCACGTCGAGGCTGTCGCCGTGGATCGTGTAGATCGCGTCCTGCCCCGGCCGCATCGCTGCGACGTAGTCGTCGAGCGATACGAGCCCGTCGCGGGCGCTCGAACGGAACCGGGCGAGGGACAGCAACTCGTCGCGGTGGTCGTGATCTTCGTAAAGACCCTCCTTCAATACGGCGCCAAAACCGTCCCAGAACTTGGCAAATTCGTCAGGCGCCTCGCCGGCTTTCTTGGCGAGTTCGCCCAATACCCGCCGCGTCAGTTGTTGCCGCATCCTGGCAACCATCGGGTTTGATTGCAGCATTTCGCGACTGACGTTGAGCGGGAGATCCTCGCTGTCGACGATGCCGCGAAGGAACCTGAGATAAGGCGGCAGCAGATCCGTGCCCTCGTCGGTAATAAACACCCGCCGAACATAAAGCTTGACCCGACTCTTGCGCTCCGGATCGAACAAGTCGAATGGCTTCGATGAAGGAACAAAGAGAAGACTTGTGTATTCGAGGACACCTTCTGCTTTGTTGTGCAAGGTCAGCCACGGGTCATCGAAGCTGTGACCAACGTGGTGATAGAATTCTTTGTACTGCTCGGGGGTGATCTCGGATCGCGAACGGGTCCATAGCGCCGAAGCGGTGTTGATTGTCTCTTCCTTGCCGGCGTCCGTGAGAACGATCGGCAGCGCGATGTGGTCGGAATAGGTCTTTACGATGCGGCGGATTCGAAACGGCTCAAGGTATTCGTCCTCGCCCTTGCGTAGATGCACGATGATCTTGGCCCCGCGTGCGGCTTCGGGCGTCTCCTCGATCGTGAACTCGCCCTTGCCCTCCGAGGTCCAACGCCACCCCTCATTCTCGCCCGCTTTGCGGCTCAAGACTTCGACCTTATCGGCGACCATGAAGGCCGAATAAAAGCCGACACCGAACTGTCCGATGAGGCTCATGTCCTTGCGCGCGTCGCCGGTCAGTTGACCGACGAACGCAGCGGTGCCGGAGCGGGCGATTGTGCCGAGGTTCTCTATCAGCTCCTCGCGACTCATGCCGATGCCGTTATCCGCCACAATCAGGGTGCGGGCGGATTTGTCCGGAGTCAGGACGACCCGGTAATTGGCGTCACCTTCGGCCAGCGTCGGTTCGGTCAGCGCGGCATAACGCAGCCGGTCGCACGCGTCGGATGCGTTCGAGATCAGTTCGCGCAGGAAGATCTCTTTCTCGCTGTAGAGCGAGTGCGCGACTATATCGAGGAGGCGGCTGACTTCCGCCTGGAAGCTTCTCGTTTCCTGGGTCATCGCTGCCGTCGAGTGGTGGCGGGAACGCGCCGAGGATATGTGGCGAATACCTCGTCCCTGCAAGTCCATCCTCGGCGGCACCGGCCGCGAACGCTATCGCATGCCGCGCCGCCAACGTTCGACCGTGTACTCCACGACCGAGCCGTCGATTGCCTTCGCCCATGTCGCCGCGAACGACGCCGTCGCGCTCTTCGGTCGGCGCCCCTCCGCGGGCGGTCTAAAGCACACCCGCATCGGCATCGACACACCCTCCCCAACTGCGATCGCCTCGCCGTTGCGCAGCGCCGGCAGAAAGTTCATCAGGCCGTAAGAGGCCTCGGGCAACGCGCCTCGGACAATGTCCTGGTCCTCCTGGCCGGTCATCCGAAAAGCGAAGATTGTATTGCATTCCGACAATAGGCCGGGTGCCAGATCGGAGGGCCGCTGAGTGACCACGCACAACGACACCCCGTATTTCCGGCCCTCCTTGGCAATCCGAAATAATGCCCGTTTGGCTGCCTCAAAACCCAGCTGCTTGTCGCTCGAGGCGTAACGGTGCGCCTCTTCGCAGATGATCGTTATCGGGACCGGAGTTTCGCTCCACAGCGCGAAATCGAAGGTAAGCCGGCACAGCACCGATACCACGACGTTGACCACTTCCGATGGAATGCCGGAGAGATCGACGATGGTGATCGGCTTACCGTTTCCCGGGATGCGAAAGAGCTGGGCGAGAATTTCGGCAAGATCGTCACGCAAGGTCAGCCGGCTACCAAACACGAATCCGTAGCGAGCATCGTTCTGCAGAGCAAGGATGCGTCCTTTGACCGCCTGATAGGCGGCGACGCTATCAGGCCGGTTGAGGCTCCCCATTGCCATATCGAGGCAACGCACGACATCCGACATGCGATACGGAGCCGGCGTATCGACGGTGCCGAATTTGTCCAGCCCGGCTTTTGCGAAGGAGGATTGCTTAGCCGCAAGCACCGCTTCGCCAAGTATTTTGCTTTGCTCGGAATTGCGCTCCGACCCTACCACTATCTCTACTAATTCTTCAAAATTGAATAGCCAATATGGCAGATATAAACTACCTGAGGGGCTTAGCACTACTGTCCGCTCACCAAAACTCCGCGCATATTCGTTATGAGGATCCAGCAATATCACATGTGCATTCGGACTGTGATCGATCACCGATTGCAAGATCGTCGCAACACCGCAAGATTTTCCCGATCCGGTGGTACCGACAATGCTGAAATGTTTGCCAAATAGCTCATCGACCAGAATGTAAGCTGGTACGGCAACATTTTGGTGGATGGTGCCGACCGGAGCCGTCGCGGCTATCGGTCGAGCATAGACCTGGGCGAGATCATCGGCGGACGCGAGATATACCGGCTCATCCAAGGCCGGATAGGCCGAAACGCCACGCTGAAAGTCGCCGGCGGCTCCCGCGACCGGGACCTCGCCGACAAGATCGAGCTCGACAAGCCTTAGGTCCTTGTCAGACGGCTCTAAACTCGGTAGCGGCACACGAAGTCCGCTCACCATGCCATACACGATCGAGACCCGGGTGCGCATTTTGACGAGCGTGCCCATCTCGAGCGGCAAATCGCCGATCGTGGAATGCGATCGCTCGAGCAACGCTACCGCCTGACAGGCAGACACGGCGATGACCCGCCCTAAATGGAGTTCGTCGCCTATAGGAAGATCATGGCCGTCCATGGTAGTCTTCTCCGCTGCCCGACTATGGTTGCCGTCGGGGGACTCCGATCGAGCGCGGCGCTAGCCGCTATCCCCAAGCGGTGGCGCAAGCTGCGATCTCGCGCACTCTCAAACTGGGCAGGCGAAGCCGCGCGGTCGTCCCAACCCCGACTACGCTGCTCAAAACCAGCTCGCCGCCATGCAGTTCGATGAGGGCCTTGGAGATCGGCAGTCCAAGTCCGGTGCCCTCATGTTCGCGGGTCAGGTGATCTGCGACCTGTTCGAAAGGCTGGAATACCTTTTCGATCTGCTCCGGAGGAATACCGATCCCCGTATCGCTGATCTGAAGCACCAGATCTCCGCTCTTCTCTAGTGCTGACTCGATCCGTATACCCCCTCCGGGTTTGGTGAATTTCACGGAATTGGACATCAGATTTAACATAACTTGCTTGAATTTCGTCGAGTCGATATTGACCATCAAAGGTGGACCGCCGGTAACACACTCCACCTCTACTGATTTTTTTTGAGCAATAGGATTTATCGTCGTAATCACCGAGTGGATGAGCGCGCTAAAGTCGATAAGTTCTTCTTGGATCTCAATTTTTCCTGCCTCAATTCGCGCAAGATCTAGAATACCATTGATAATCTCAAGCAAAATCGAACCCGCATCGTGGATATATCCGGCATATTCGGGATAACGTTCCCGTACTTTTAGTTTGTCGAGCTTGATGACTTCGGAAAAGCCGATAATAGCATTGAGGGGCGTGCGAAGCTCGTGGGCCATGTTAGCAAGGAATTTGCTTTTGGCACGGTCGGCCGCTTTTGCCTTAAGCATCGCTTCATGCGCTATGATGGCGGCCTTCTCGGCCTGCTGTTTCGCCTCGAGCAGGGCGAGGCTCGAATACCGATGTTCGACCAGGCTTCCTAAGCGAGAACAATAACTCTCCAGAAGCATTCGAATATCTCCCTCATGGCCGTCCCCCCTCCGGCTCTCGGTCGTATTGTGCCAGCCTGGCCGAATTTCGCTAAATTCCGGTTAATCCGGTCCTGCGAACTCGATCGGCCCTGGCGCAGCGTCGCAGCACGGGTTTACTCTTGCGCTGACGGCGGATTCACCCAATACCTTTAGGGCATGGCCATGTTCCGCCCCGCTCCGCGGCTCGTCGCGGTCCTCGGGCCGACCAATACCGGCAAGACCCATCTTGCCATCGAGCGCATGCTCGGCCATCGCAGCGGCATGATCGGCTTCCCGCTTCGGCTGCTCGCCCGTGAAAACTACGACCGGGTCGTAAGGCTGCGCGGGGCGCGCTCGGTTGCGCTGATTACCGGCGAGGAGAAAATCCTGCCGCCGAACCCGTCGTATTTTGTCTGTACTGCCGAATCGATGCCGCTCGAGCGGCAAGTCGATTTTCTCGCTGTCGACGAAATCCAGCTCTGTGCAGATCCCGAGCGCGGCCACATCTTCACCGCACGCCTGTTGCAGGCGCGCGGGGTCGAGGAAACGATGTTCCTCGGCGCCGACACGATCAGGCCGCTGATGCGCCGGCTCGTTCCCGAGGCCGAGCATGTGAGCCGCCCGCGCTTTTCGACCCTGTCCTATTCCGGGTACAAGAAAGTGACGCGATTGCCGCCGCGGACCGCCGTCGTCGCTTTCGCGATCGCCGACGTCTTTTCCATTGCCGAACTCGTTCGCCGACAGCGCGGCGGAACGGCGATCGTTCTCGGCGCGCTGAGCCCCCGCGCGCGGAATGCCCAAGTCGGCCTCTTCCAGGCCGGCGAGGTAGACTACCTCGTCGCTACCGATGCGATCGGGATGGGGCTCAACATGGATCTAGACCATGTCGCCTTTGCGCGGACTGGCAAGTTTGACGGCCGCGGCCCACGTCGGCTGACCGCCGCCGAGCTCGCCCAGATTGCCGGGCGAGCCGGTCGCCATATGAGCAATGGAACCTTCGGGATTACTGCCGAACAAGATGCGCTCGCGCCGGAAATCGTCGAAGCGATCGAAACCCATCGCTTCGATCCGTTGACGCGGCTGAACTGGCGCAACGGCCGATTGCGCTTCGACTCGATTTCCGCGTTACTGAAAAGCCTCGACAAGAAGCCGTCGCTGCCCGGCCTGGTTCAGGCTCGCGAAGCCGACGATCACCGGGCTCTGCAGGCGCTCGGGCGCAACCCTGAGGTCGCCGCGCTCGCTACTCATCCCGGCGCCATACGGCTGCTTTGGGAGGTGTGCCAGATCCCCGATTTCCGCAAGGTGATGAGCGAGAGCCACACCCGACTGCTCGCCCACTGCTTTCTGCACCTCGCCGGGCCCGACGAGCGGCTGCCGGTCGCGTGGATTTCCCATCAGATGGCAAATCTCGACCGCACCGATGGCGACATCGACACGTTGATGGCGCGTATCGCGCACATCCGAACCTGGACCTACATCACCCACCGTAGCGATTGGGTCGATGATGCAGCCGAATGGCAGGAGCGCGCCCGCGCTATCGAGGACCGGCTTTCGGATGCGCTGCACGAAAGTATTACGCAGCGCTTTGTCGACCGGCGTTCAGCCTTTCTCGTCCGCCGGCGGGCCGCAGAAGGAGAGCTACTGGCTGCGATGTCGAAGTCTGGTGAGGTCCTCGTCGAGGGCGCCTATGTCGGGCGGCTCGATGGATTGCGCTTTGTTCCCGACGCCGTAGACGGCGTCGAGCTGCGCATGCTGATCGCCGCCGCTGGCCGTGTCCTCCGCGGTGAGGTTGCCGCGCGGGTTCGGCTCCTCGCCGCCGACCCAGACGATGCGTTTGCGATCGGCCCCGGCGGGGAATTGCTGTGGCGCGGGGACGCCGTCGGCATCATGGTGGCGGGCGAGAGTCTGCTGGCGTCGCGCGCGGAAGCCCTCGCCTGCGATTTCCTCGAGGGCGAGGGCCGCGAGAGGGTCCGCCGGCGCCTCCAGGAATTCTTACGGAACGAGACCGAACGGCGTCTGGAGCCGCTGTTTGCGGTGCAAGCCTTGCCTCTTGGAGGCATCGGCCGAGGCCTCGTTTTTCAGCTGGTCAATGCCTTGGGGTGCCTGCCGGTCGTCGGGATCGAGCGGCAGATCGCTGCCCTTGAGCCGCCGGACCGGTCCGTTTTGAGCCGGCTCGGCGTGCGCTTTGGCATCGAGAGCATTTACTTCGAGCCTCTGTTGCGGGCCGATGCGATGCGGTTTCGCGCCCTTCTCTGGGCAGTGCGCCGAGGACGACCGGTTCCGGCCCTACCTGCCACGCGCCGGCTGGCGAAGGCGTTCGAGATCGATCCGTCCCTGCCAGCCTCGTTCTATGAGGCGGCCGGCCTTCGCGTGGTCGCGGGGCTTGCTCTGCGGCCGGACCGGTTGGAGCGGGTTGCCGCCGCGGCGCGGCGTCTTGCTCGCCGCGGACCGTTCCCGGCCGGAGCCGAGCTTGCGGCGGTCGCGGGCCTGCGGCCGGCGGCGTTACGCCGGCTGCTGTTGGCGCTCGGCTACCGCGCGGTGATCACCGGCGGCGAAGAGACCTTCATCCCGCGGCCGCGGCGCCAGCGCAAAACTAACCAGGCAGGGGACCGGCGGGAGCGGTCCGTCGACGGCCACCCCTTCGCCAAACTCGGAGAGCTGAAGCTCGCGTGAAAAGCCGCGCCTCGCCCTTGGCCCCAAGCCGGCGCTTGGATCAGTGGCTGTGGTTCGGACGGTTCGTCAAGACCCGTTCACTTGCCGCTCGTCTCTGTACGGCAGGGGCGATCGCCGTCAACGGAACGGCCATAAGAAAGGCCAACCACACTGTCCACGTCGGCGACACCGTGGCCGTGCCGCAGGGCGCTTTGTGTCGCACCGTTCGAGTGCTGGCGCTGGGCTTGCGCCGCGGCCCCGCCGCAGAAGCGCGATTGCTGTACGAGGAAATCGCCGTTCCGGTCCGTCAGTCCGAGCTCGCGCCAGCCTGGATGCCGCTGCTGATCGATGATGAGGACCCAAGCGAGATTCACGAACTAGACGGGCACTGACCCGCCTCTTGCGACGGCCAAACGGCACAGCTAGAGCAATTTCCAGTTACGTAGAGGCGAAATTTTAGGTTGTGCGTCTTCCCAAATGTGGTGGGTTAGGCGAAAATGGGGCCATAGATGCTGTTGGGGGACGGCATGCCGAGGGCCTATTCGGGGGATTTGCGGGGTTCGGGTGATTCGCGCTGTGGAGGGCGGCTTATCGGCGCGCGCGGCGGCTGGAGGTCGGGGAATCGACGGCGACCGCCTGGGTTGGTCGGTGGCGGCGGACCGGGAGTTCGGAGGCCAAATCACAGAAGGGGCGCAGCCGCTCGCCATTGGCGGCGCATACGAGCTGGCTATTGGCGCTAATCACGGAGCAAACCGATCTCACGCTGGAGGAGATCGGCGAGCGCTTGGCGGCGCGCGGGGTGCGAGCAGCCGTCAGCTCGATCTGGCGGTTCTACGACCGACACGGCATCAGCATAAAAAAAACCGTGCACGCCGCGGAGCAGCGGTGCCCGGATGTGGCGAGCGCGCGGCACCATTGGAAGAGCTCCAGCAGAAGCTTGACCCCAAAAAGCTGGCTTTCCACTGTGCTTCGAGCACGCTTCGGGTGACCTGGACCCGGTCTGCGAACTCCCATACAGGCCGACGGCTGTATTCCTGCCGCATTGCAGGCCGGACAGATGACCGCATCCGACCACGCGCAGCGACGATCTCATCGTTTTCCCTTGCCTGAAAGGGGGCGTCCACAGATGGAAAGCGGAGCGTCGGCGTTGGTGCTTTCGGGTCAGCCACTGACGGCCGCAACCCCAGACGGATCCTTCAATTTTCTTGAATCTCACGCGCGCGTGAGATTCAAGAAAATCGGGTGCGGTCAATCAGCCCAACCGCGCCGGTACCTAGAGCAAGATTCTAACAGGCTGAATCAAAAAGAGGATTCCCATATTTAGAGTTTTGTGATTCAAGATGCTGGCTGGGGCTGGGGGCCAGCATCAGATGGCAAGACCCTATTCGCAGGA
>Ga0306923_10001470_pt1 | contig 20939 bp, 27 predicted proteins | sample sta12Can44000108_FD_203841 | JGI IMG/M metagenome (GOLD analysis project Ga0306923, IMG submission 203841) | Lab enrichment of tropical soil microbial communities from Luquillo Experimental Forest, Puerto Rico - statanox.12C.anox.44.000.108 (v2)... | ecosystem: Environmental > Terrestrial >... | reverse complement strand
GCGCCGAGCCGCCGTAGGGCTTCGGCGCGCTCGTCCTCACGCCGAACCAAGGCGCGCACCTTGTGCCCCCTTGCGAGCAGGAATTCGGTGAGGCTGCGGCCGATGCCGCCCACAGCGCCAGCTGCTCCGGTCACGAGGATCGGGTTGTTGTGTTTATGTTTCGTCGTCATGTCGCTGACGCATCGTATCGGCTTAGGCCAATAATGTCCGCTTTGGGTCAAAGGCAGACGTGTGCGGCGCACAAGCTCATGTCCGCTTTACACCCAATAGCGACCGCGAAAGCGAAATTCCACAAAAGGTCATGTCTGCTTTACCCCCGAAAGCGGACATGTGCAGTGCAGTAGCTCATGTCTGCTTTGGGCCGGACATCACCTACTCGATCACCTCGTCGGCACTGGCGAGCAGCGACTGCGGAACGGTCAGGCCGAGGGTCCTTGCGGTCTTGAGATTGATGACCAGTTCATACTTGGTGGGCCCCTGCACGGGGAGATCGCCCGGTTTCTCGCCTTTGAGGATGCGATCGACATAGCCGGCCGCGCGCCGGAACTGATCGGCAAAATCAGGTCCGTAAGAGATCAGGCCGCCATTCGTCGCCATATAACGGAAAGCATAAACTGCGGGCAGCTTGTACCGGGCAGCAAGCGTGACGATCAGAGCGCGATAAACAGACTCCGACGCGCTCCCCAACACGATCAGACCGCCATTTGCGGAACGGGCGAAGGCCGCGACGGCGCTCTCAATCTCGCTGGCGTCACGCACGCTGATCGGGCTCACATTCACACCGAGCGATGACGCCGCGGCTTGGATGACGCCGAATTGAGCAATCCCGGCAGTATTGGTGGAATCCCGAAGGACAGCCGCTCGCGTCACGCTCGGTGCAATCTGCTTGAGGAGTTCCAGCAATTTCCCGCTCGAACTGTATTCGAGCAGCATAAAGCCGGTGGTGTTGCCGCCCGGCCGGGCTACGGTATCGACGAAGCCGGCGCCGACCGGATCGGAGACGAGCACGAACACGATCGGTAAGGTGCGGGTGACCTCTTGCAACGCGGCCACACTCACGGTGCCAGTGGCCAGAATGACGTCCGGCGCGAGCGCGGCCAATTCAGCCGCGGCTATGCGCGTGTGGCCGATATCGTTCGTGCTCCATCGGGTGTCGATCCGCACGTTGCGGCCGTCGCTCCAGCCCAATTGTTGCAGGACCTGCTGGAACGCCGCGACACGGGCCTGACCTTCTGCATCGTCCGCGGTCCGGTTCATGAGCACACCGATCCGCCGCATCTGCTCGGATTGCTGTGCGCGCGCCACGAAAGGCCACGTCGTCGCACCGACGAAAAGTGTGATGAACTCGCGCCGCCGCATCGTTACCCCCGACGGTCGGATGACGTATCGTACCGAGTTGCATCAACGCGAGCGCATAAAATCGCCGTTAAGTGCCAACCGATGTCCGCTTTGGGTCAAAAGCAGACATATGCAGTGCAAAACGGTATGTCCGCTTTACCCCCAATAGCGACATCAAATGCGACGTATGGGGATGTCCGCTTTGGGCCAATAGCGGACATCGACCGGTCGTCCATTCGATCGGCTACCCTGCGGGCAAGGCGTCTCAGTCGGCCGCTGCTCTCATGCAGATTTCGCGGCCGCCACGACGCGACTTCTAAGTTCGAATTGGTCGAGCGCTCGGTCTTGCTTGTGTAATGGCGACGCCGGAGATCGCGAGCAGCCCACCGACAATCAACTTTGGGGTCACGCGGTCGCCAAGGAACAACACGCTCGAAATCAAGGCGAACACCGGAAGCAGCAGACCGAAGGGTGCGACGCGGCCCATGGAGCAACGGGCGATCAGCCAGAACCAAAGGCTAAACCCAACAATTCCTCCGATGAAAATCGTGTAGGCGAGCGCCAGCCAACCACGTTCATCCGCCGTGACAAGGCTGGCCAGTTGTCCATACTCAAGGAGCAACGACATCAACATGACCTGCGGCACCGTGAGCAGCGACGACCAGCCCATCAACATCAGGGGATCAAAAGGGCCGTACCGTTTCGTCAAGACGTTGGACACCGCGAATGCAAAGGCTGCCCCGACCACAAGCAGCAGCGGAAGCCCGTTTGCCGACATGCCAGGCTCCGCTGCCAACACGACCACGCCGATGAATGCAAGCACCACTCCAGCGGATGTAGTGAGAGACGGCCTCTCCGCGAGCAGCGGCCAGGCTAACAGGACGGTGAAGGGCGTGGCGAGTTGATATGCGACGGCCGACATGCTTCCCGAGCCGAGCCCAAGGCCAACATAGAAGAGCCCGAAGTTCAGTCCACCAAGGAAAATAGAAATAGCTGCGATAGGGCCGAACTCTTGGCGCGTGGGCCTTTTGACAAACGGAACAAGCAGCAGCGCGATGGCCAGGAAGCGCAGCGCGAGGAAGAAAAGAGGCGGAAACTCCGTAACGCCCACCTTGATGGCCACGAACTGATAACCCCAGAGCAAGGGAACGGCCACCGCGAAGATGATCTGGATGGCAGACATCGCATTCTTCCTTTCAAGACCGATCAGTCTAGATATCGGCGCGCTAATAACGGAGGCGTCCATGGGTTGTCTACTTGTCTACTTCATGAAGCGGTCGAGAAGAGCGTCAGCGGTGGCTTGCGATGTGATCCGTGTTGGTGCCGTCTTGCCGACCACTCGCAGCCCCTCAACGAAACAGACAAGAATTCGGGCAGCACTTGAAGGCTCAACACCATCGGCCAACTTGCCGGCCGTCTTCGCACGGGAAAGGGCATCTGCCACCCTGGCCTCCATGGCTTTGAAAAAGCTCGCGATGCGACGACCGACTTCAGCATCCTGGCCAGCCAGTTCCATGGCTGTGGCCACCAGCAGGCATCCGCGCCGACCATTTGCACCGCTCGTGCGGTCAACGTAACCGGCAAGGTAGGCTCGCAAGCCGTCGACCGGGTCTCTACGAGGGTCGAGTTCGACATCCATCCGTGTCACGGCATCGGCAATGTAGCGATCAAGGGCACGCAAGAAGAGCGAGTGCTTGTCACCGAAAGCGGCGTAAAGGCTGCCACGCGAGAGTTTCGTCGCACGAAGAAGGTCCGGGAGCGCCGTGGCGTGATAGCCGCGCGACCAGAACACAACCATCGCGCGTTCGACAGCGGCTTCCACGTCGAAACTTCGGGGGCGGCCACGGGGTAACTGCACTGGGGTTTGATGGCTCATGGGCGATATATAGACCGATTGGTCTTTAATTGCAAGTTGGCCGCTTTGGGTCAAAAGCAGACACTTGCAGTGCAAAAGAGTAAGTCCGCTTTACCCTCGAAAGCGGACATGTGCAGCGCAACTAGGGATGTCTGCCAAGAGCCAGAAGCGGACATCGACCTGGCTACTCAATCACCTCATCGGCAGTGGCGAGTAGCGCGGGCGGCACATTTAAGCCGAGAGCTTTTGCAGTCTTCAGGTTGATCACCAGGTCGAACTTGGTCGGCTGCACCACTGGCAGGTCGTTTGGCTTGGCCCCGCTCAGTATTTTCCCGGCGTAAACACCTGCCTGTCGGTACGCTTCTGCGAGATTACTGCCATAGCTCGCGAGTCCCCCGGATTCCGCAAATTCGCGAAGAAAGTAGACAGCGGGTAAACGGCCCTGAGCCGCAGACGATATGATCTGGTCGCGGCGATCGACGAAAAACGGGTCGGCAACAAGGATGAAAGCCCCGATGTCGTCCTTGCTAAAGTTCGCGAATGCCTTTTCGAGTTCAACTTCATTGCTGACGTTGAAAACCTTGATCTGCTCGTTGAGGGCGTGAGCTGCCGATTGGACTGCGTTTAGCTGCACAGCGGCATCTGCGTTTTTCGGATTTACAAAGACCGCTAAAGAATTACTCGTCGGAGCAAGCTGTCGTATCAGCTCGATCCGCTTTGATTCCATTTCAGTTATCAGCAGATTTATACCCGTTGCATTGCCGCCCGGCCGATTCAAGCTCCTCACCAGCCCCAGTTCTACCGGATCCCGGCCGACAATGAACACTATGGGGATCGTCGTTGACGCAGCTTTTGCAGCAAATGCCGGCGGGTCTCCCCCGATCGTTACGATGACCGCTACTTGGCGCGCTATTAAGTCGGCTGCCAGCGCGGGAAGTCGATCATAGTGGCCATCCGCCCAGCGAAACTCGGTTTCGACGTTTTTACCTTCCGTGTATCCGACACTCTTTAGTCCATCTCGAAACGCAGCAACTGGCCCGGTGAGAGCCGAAGCCGACAAGCTGCTGAGGAAGCCAACGGCCGGGATTGGTGCTTGCTCAGCGTGCACCTCAAATGGCCACGTCGCGAGCCCAGCCAAAACGGTCAGAAATTCACGCCGCCTCACACCGACTACCCCAAGGCCAAGGATTCCTTAGTGAGTGTAGCAGGTCTTAGCGCGGGTCTTGTATCACGGCAAAATCGAACCTGTTCATGTCCGCTTTGGGTCAAAAGCAGACATGTGCAGTGAAAGACCTCACGTCCGGAGGCAGCCTTGAGATTTCGCGCCGTAGCACTTACATGACTCTGTACGAACACGAGGGGTGTACATGGTCGAAAAACAGACGGCCGAAGACAAAGCGCAAGCTTTCCGCGAATACCGGGAAAAACATGAGGCGGCCATACGACGAATAGCGACCCTTCGTGCCGCTCGGTTAGCACGAGACGCGATGCTAACTACCGAAAAACTTAATTCGAAGCGCAAGACAACGGCGTGACCCGTTAAAGCCATGCCGCATTATCTCAGTGTGTCGCCAAAAGACGCCGCCGTCTCCGCAGTCCAGACTACGTGGCTCTAGAAGGCTGGCCGCCGTTCGCGCCCCGGCGTCGCACCGGTCTACCGGGTATTCGACACTCGACTCCTCGACCCAAACAATTTGAAGTAAGTCCCCTCAAAGGATGCTTGGTTGATCGATGATACTTCGGGTCCTATCCATCGCGATGCCTGCACTAATCTTTGTGTTGGGAATTCCTCTGATATTGAGGTTGGTGCCGCCAAATCGGTTTTATGGCTTCCGAACACCGACTACCTATTCATCTGCAGATGCTTGGTATCAAATCAACTTTGCTACGGGTATTGCACTTGTAGCGGCGGGCGTTGTGGCCGGACTTTTAGTTTTGCTTCTAAGTCAGTTCGCATTTAAGCCGGAAGTTCGTTATGGCCTCGGAGTTTTATTTACCGGGATCATCACACTGATGTTTTTAGTTCCAGTCGTGATTTACTCAAGTAAGTGGTGATGGCCCAAGGCAATGCCCCGCGACGGCGCAGTCTGACAGCCGCGAAATCAATGTCCAGTCGGACGAACCGAGATGAAAATCCTACTTCTCGCAAACGACGATGTCAGCGCCTATTACTCGGCGGCGCTTATGCTGCGCGGGCATCAAATCATCACACATGATCGTGGCGTCTCTCGTTCTGAAAATTCGACAGAGTGGACGTCCGCGATCGAGAAATACATGGAATGCGATGGCTGTCTGCTGATCAGCGACGATCCACAAATGAGAGGACTCGCGGATTGGTTTGGGAATAGCGGCAAGCCGGTTTGGCATCACCTGGCGGACGTACCTGGCATCGAGATAAGACGCTACCGACTCTTATATGTACTAGTCCCGCTGTTGCTGCTGGTCGTTGGGGCACTGATCATCAAACAACCATGGTTTCGAGAAGAAGCGAAACCACCCGTAGCTGTGGAGGAGAAGCCTGCGGAGGAGAAGCCACCTATCGCTTCGGAAGTAACAGCGCCAGTGGTCGATAATGCAAACGATGCTAGCCCGAAGTCCGATGAGCCCAGCGGCAAAAACTGTGAAGAGGAATTACGGCGTTTAGCCAATTTGTTCAGATCTTTTGGAGATAGAATTCAATCGGGGGAGGAACCACAATCGGTCGTTGCTGACATGAGACAGCAAGAGAAAAAAATATCGGCAGCTTGCCCCGATTAATCTGCTCAATCTAGAAAGGCAACCTAATGCCCCGCGACGGCGCAATCGCCTTCGGCGACCTCATCGGCAAGCTCGATACGCTGCGCGTGTCCTGTGACAAATGCGGGCGCGATGGCTGTTATGGCCTTGCCAAGCTGATCGACAAGCGTGGCCGCAATGGCAAGCTGGTCGATTGGCTGGAAGAACTGACCGCCGACTGCCCGAAGAAGAAGTCACTCCTCAATATGAGTGATTGATGCGGAGCGAAGTGCCCGCAATTGCCGAAAGTGCTGTAGAGCTATGTCCGCTTCACCCCCAATAGCGGACATGTGCGGTGCAACTAGGGCCATAAGCGGACATCAGCTAGGGTTATTCGATCACCTCATTAGCCTGTGCGAGCACGGCTGGCGGCAGCGTAAGACCGAGCGTCTTGGCAGTCTTGAGATTTATCACAAGGTCAAATCTAGTGGGCTGCTGCACGGGCAGGTCGGCTGGCTTCGCGCCTTCCAGGATTTTGGCCACATAAGTGGCGGCTCGTCGGAACATATCCTCGATGTTCGGCCCATAGGCCATCAAGCCACCATCGACGGCCATCTCCCTCGACCCGTACATGGCCGGCAGCTGGCTCTTAGCGGCGAGCTCTACAATTCGCTTGCGTAGAATGAAGATGAAAGGGTCGTCGATGACCAGCATCGCGTCGCAAGGCTCCGTCGTTGCAGTCTGGAATGCACTCTCAAGACCCTCGGCACCTTCTGATTCCACGACTTGACCCGAGACTCCCAGCGCCTGCGCCGCGGCGTCAAATGCCTTCAGCTGGACCAGAGCAAGTGCATTTGGGGAAATCCAGAGGACGGCTATTCGGGACACCCGCGGAACGACTTCCTTGAGAAGCTGCAACCGTTTCCCGGCGAGGTCTTGGGAAAAGTGGCTCAGCCCGGTAGCGTTGCCACCCGGCCTCGCGAGGGTGGCCACAATTCCGGCGCCGACGGGATCGGTGTGGACCGGAAATACGATAGGGATCGTCTGGGTCGCTTGCTTCAGAACCGGGACTGCGGGCGTAGCCCCCGCCACAATGACGTCTAGCTTGAGGGCGACGAGCTCGGCGGCCAACGCAGGGAAGCGATCGGGTCTGCCTTCCGCAGATCGGAGCTCAAGGATGATGTTCTGGCCTTCCACGTAACCAAGGTCATGCAGCCCTTGCCGGAAGGCCTCAATCAGACGGGAAGGCTCAGGGTTGAGCGAGGGTGCAAGATAACCTATCCGTCGGACGATAACTGATGGACCGCTCTTCTGTTGCGCGCGCGTTGCTATGGGCCACGCCGCCACGGTAGTGCCGATAAGAGTAATGAAATCGCGCCGCCTCATTGCTGCCCCCGAGGCCGAGACGACGCTATCTTAGCGGTTGAAAAACCATCGCCGCAATGCACAGCTCATGTCCGCTTTGGGTCAAAAGCAGACATGTGCATCGCAAAATGTGATGTCCGCTTTACCCCCGAAAGCGACATCGATTGCGTTTTTTATGTCTGCTTTGGGCCAGAGGCAAACCAAGAAGAAAGGCCGCCTGCTTCTCAGACCGTGAAATCACCGACTTGTTCATATGCTGCGTGTGAAAGCGGGGTGGCCAGACGATGCATTTCTGTCATCGTCGCAGACTTGGCCGTTTTGACAAACTCCTGCCACTGATCAAGTTCGTCCCATCTGGCAATCGTGATGATCTCTGTTGGATCATCCACGCCCACAACACAAAAGCTACCCCGCGCACCTTTTGTTGTCGCGCGGATTTGCTGTGTGGCCCCCGCCCATGCGGCGATAAAGGCGTCTCTGTTGTCTGCCGGTACGTGCCAACGATACATAACTTGGATCATCGAGTTGGCCCTTCAAATCCTAGCGCCCGGTTGGTTCCCCGCTGCCGGGCGCATTCATTTTTTGCATGAAAATTCCTGGCGAAGAACTCATTTCTTACGGCGTGGGCCATGTCCGCTTTGGGTCAAAAGCAGACATGTGCAGCGCAAAACGGCATGTCTGCTTTACCCCCGAAAGCGGACATTCGTCGCAGGACGTCGTCTTGTGCGACGTATTAAGAATAGCTCTACTAAGCTACTTTCGCATCAGTCTTGTAAGACGGGCGGGGGAATAAACTCTCGCCAGATCTCTGTTCTACTAAAGGTGACATATGAACGCGCCCGTTCCCCGGTTCCGTGGTGTAATGTCTCCAGTTCTCACTCCATTCAACCAAGATCTGACACCGTCGCCTTCGCGCTTCGTAAAGCACTGCCGGTGGCTACTGAAGCAGGAGGTTGGACTCGCCATCTTCGGCACCAATTCGGAGGCGAACTCCCTCACCGTCAAGGAGAAGCTCTCACTGCTGGAGGTGTTGCTCACTGCTGGCTTGCCAGCGGCCAAGATCGTGCCCGGCACCGGCACTTGCGCCTTGCCCGACACTATTGAGCTGACGCGTCGCGCGGTCGAAGCGGGCTGCGCTGGCGTGTTGATGCTGCCCCCGTTCTACTACAAGGGCGTCAGCGATGAAGGCTTGTTCCGCAGCTTCGCGCGCGTCATTGACGCTGTAGCTGACGACAGACTGCGCATCTATCTCTATCACATTCCGCCGGTGTCCCAGGTCCCTATCACCCTAACGCTGATCGAGCGGTTGCTGAAGGCGTTTCCGGGAACCATCGCTGGCGTTAAGGACTCGTCGGGCGATTGGAACAACACGGCGGCCATGCTCAAGGACTTTCAGCCGCAGGGCTTTGAGGTCTTCGCCGGCACCGAGACCATCCTGCTCAAGAACATGCGCGGCGGGGGTGCCGGCTGCATCACCGCCACGGGTAACGTGAACCCGACCGCGATTATGCGACTATACAAAACGTGGCAGGCGATCGATGCCGATGCTCAGCAGGAAGCGCTAAACAAGACTCGCGCCATCTTCCAAAAGGTGCCGGTCATTCCGGCGATGAAGGCGGTGATCGCGGAAAAGTCTGGCGACAAGGTGTGGGCCAACGTGCGGCCGCCGCTGGTTGAGCTCAACGATGCTCAGCGCGCGCAGCTGATCCGTGAGCTCGATGCCGATGGCTTCGGGATTCCCAATGCGACGGAGCTCGCAGATTCGACGCGAGAGGCCACCGACGCAACTTTAGCGCTTGCCTAGTGGCAGCCAGGTGGATGTCCGCTTTGGGTCATAAGCAGACATGTGCAGCGCGCAAAGGCATGTCCGCTTTACCCCCAATAGCGACCGCGATAGCGGACTCCCGCAAACGGTCATGTCTGCTTTACCCCTCAAAGCGGACATGTGCAGTGCAATAGCTAATGTCCGCTTTGGGCCAAAAGCAGACATGTGTCCTGCAAGCTGAGGGCCGAAGTGACGGCGATCGTCCTATTCGTCTCAGCGCATAGGAATCGACAATTTGACACGCCACGCATAAAATTTTTCTAGTTCGCGAGGAGGTGCCGCGATGCGCGTCATTCGTTTTGTGATCGTGCTGATTGTGCTCCTCAGCGGTTTGGCACCGACGCCGATCTTCGCCGCTGAAAAATTCCCCAGTCGTCCGATCAAATTTGTGGTCGGTTTCGCGGCGGGAGGGCCAAACGACACCGTGGCCCGGATCATGTGCGAATGGCTTGCTCCTCGTCTTGGCCAGCCCTGCATCGTCGAGGATCGTGCCGGCTCGGGCGGAATGATTGCAGCGCAGGAGGTTATCAACTCACCCCCCGACGGTTACACAATTATGTTTGTCGCTCCCAACGATGTAATTGGCAACTCGCTCTACAAAAATCTGCCGTTCGTATTCCTGCGAGACAGTGCACCGGTCGCCGGCATGATGCGACTCACTAATGTCATGGTAGTGCCGCCGTCGCTCGGAGTGAGCACTGTCGCAGAGTTTATCGCGCTCGCCAAAGCAAGGCCGGGCGAGCTTCACTACGCTTCATCCGGTAACGGCACTTCGGTCCACATGTCGGCCGAGCTGTTTAAGATGATGACCCAGCTTAACATGGTGCATGTTCCGTACCGGGGCTCAGCTGCGGTCTACCCAGACCTTTTGGCAGGTAGGGTCCATGTGTTGTTCGATAATATTCCAGGCGCGGTCGGATTCGTTAAAGCCGATAAGCTACGGGCGCTCGCGGTCACGACGGCTGTCCGCTCGGTTGTGCTGCCCGACGTCCCAACCATCGCTGAAACGGTGCCAGGCTACGAGGCAAGCGTCTTCTACGGGGTTTCTGCGCCTAAGCGCACACCGCCCGAAGTGATCGAAATTCTCAATAAGGCATTTACCGCGGCCGTATCAGACCCAAACATTCAAAAACGCATAGCCGAGCTTGGCGCGGTACCGATGCCGATGACGCCGAGCGAATTCGGCAAACTGCTCGCCGATGAAAGCGAAAAGTGGGCCAAAGTGGTGAGGAGCGCCGGAATTTCGGTTGAGTAAAATTTCCGAGTTGCTCGATGGCCCGCTTTATCCCCGAGATTAACGTGTGCGGCGCACCTAGCGATGTCCGCTTTGGGTCAAAAGCGGACATGTGCAGTGCAAACAGGCATGTCCGCTTTACCCCCGAAAGCGACATCGATTGCGTACTTTGGCATGTCTGCTTTGGGCCAAAGCGGCTTACGCCGCGAAGATGGCCGTGCAACCCCTCATTCCGCGGTCTTGTCGGCGTGCTTGTTCAGGCCTTCGCGCACGAGCGCGATATGATCTCGCAAACTGTACAGCATGCTCGCGTAGGCGACCGGCACCCTGAGATGGTTCGCTTGTTGCTCGAGGCGATCGAGTCGCGCGATCATGTCACGGGTGTCGCTGCCGCTACGGCGGGCACTCTCAGTCTCATCCTCGAGAAGCCTTAGCTCTCCGTACATGCGCAAGACCTTCGATCGCATCATCCAGTCATAGAGGCGGGGCAGCGATCGCATCATGGGGTAGAGCACACCTAGGATCGGAATCAGCAGGATGATCAGCTTGCCGATCAACGCCGCTACCCAGAACGGGAAATATTCGTGCAGGAACGGCGACCCGGACTTGTAGAACCGCAACGCCTCGCTGCTCAGCGGAATGTCAATGGCTTCGGCGGCAGGAAACTCGTTGGCGCGGTTGAATATGCTCGCGCCCGAGTGGAGCTCAACCGCCGCATTGAGCAGCAGGTACTGAATTGCGGAATGCAGGTCCTCACGCACGATCAAACTGGCCTTCGTTGCGACCAAGACCACATCGCTGGGCGGTTGATCCTTCGCTAGGTCCGCCACGCCCCGCGGCACCACTACTTTGTTGAGATACGGATAGAGCGCGACGAAGGCATCCGCCCGGGGGAAGCTCGAAAGCCCGATGCGATCGTCGCTGAGAAGTTGCCGCACCACGGGCGAATCCCAAGCCGTCATCATGAACGCCACGTCGATCTCCCCGGCGGCGAGCTTTTCCGCGGATGGGCGGGGCGCAAGGGCCAGCCATTCGCCGATCTGTTGCTCGACGCCGGTGCGCTTAATCAGGTCGAGCGCCAGCGCACGCGTCCCGCTGCCTTCGGGTCCGATCGATACCCTCCGGCCCCGAAGACCATCAACCCCGACGCCTTGGATCTCGCGCCGGCGGAACCACCACAAAGGCTCATAGAAAAGCGTTCCAAGCGATTCGAGTCCCGATTTGCTCCCCGCGCCAGCAATGCCACCCTGCATCAGACCGACATTCACTCCCGAACGCGGGTCGCGCAGCCTGTCGAGCGTTTCCACCGATCCCGCCGTCGGCACAAGCTTCACGTCAACGCCAGCGCGCGCAAGCACCTCGCGGTAGCGCTGACCGACCTCGTAATAGGCGCCGCCCTCGGGCCCGGTCGCCATAACGAGTTGGTGCGGCGGCATGCTTTGCAGCATCACCAAGGCCGCGCACGCAATCGCGGCGGCCGTCACGGCGATCGTGATGGCCGGCCAGTTGTGTCGCAGGAAATCTCTGGCTGGCATAGCGTGCCACTCTCGCTCTCACAAATTCGCCCCCGGCTTGTCACGCGAAATTTGTTGGGCAAAGAATCGTGTCGAGGATTGTGACCACGAATTAGATGCCATCGAAGAATGCTTTCAAGACACGGTTCCACTGACCGATTTAACGGTCTCTATGATGGGCGTCGAGCTACGCGAGTTAATTCGGTTCAGCGGGGCAACTAGACAGGCCAGTGCAAGGAAATTTTCTTCCTTGCTTTTGTTGGTGCGCAGTATGAGATGCAGGCGCTTGCCTCTGAGCGCTTCCACCACCTCCGACCGTTTCATGCCTATTGGGATCGACATAAGGCACCGGATTGCCGGGATCCTTCAAATTCGGCACTAAGCCTTTGGGAGCCCGTGCGCCGACACTCTCCGTATGCATGAACGCCCGATGTTTTGTTTTCGCCCAAACCTTCTGGGCCTACTGGTATTGCTTCTAATACGGCCATTGCCCGTGGTTGTCCTCTTTTGCATCATCGACACGCGCCCAAGGCTATAGCCGCCGGGCCAAATGGACCGTTTATGCCACTCCTTGCGTTCCTAGCTTCAGCCGCTGTCATCAGTATTTTCATTATACCCGTGCTTTTAACACGCCGCGAAGCTTACCGCCGCGCGCAAGACTACTTCGTGTCATCCGATCACGTTCATCCGAGGGTGATACAGAATTCTTGCATCGCGTATGCAATCGGGCTGGCGACATACGGGCCTTTCTTCGCCTGGGGCGCGAGCGGCGACTTCTGGCCAGCGATCCTCTACGCGGCCGTCTTTGGATTGGGTTTGACACTCCTCTACGCCTTGCGCCGGCCAATGTTGAAGTTTTTGGGCCACGCCTTAAGTTACGACCGCTCCGTCACCGTGCATGAATTTATTGCCCTGCGCCACGGCAACGACCCGCTTGTCCGCGGCGTTGCGGCGGCCTTGACCGTGTTTGCTCTGTCTGGCCTCATCATTTGCGAGACACTTGGCTTGGCGACGGTGCTCAAGCCGCTGCTTTCGGGCAGCGAGAATCTCACCCATCTATTCATAGCAGCGGTTTTGACGGTGGTGGTATCATGCACGCTTTTGTCCGGGCACGCGGGGATCATGCATGCGGCGCAGCTCCAGTTGGGTATTATATATTTTGGACTCTTCGCATCGATGACGTTTTTAATGTATCTGCAAATGTCGGATATCGGCTTGATGCCGACACAAGGCACGTTCGCCGCCGGAATTATCACCGTCCTTTGCGCCGTAATGTATTTCTACCGGCGTGTGCGGTATGTGGATAGCAATTCGCTTCGTTATTGCGTCTCAAATATCGTTACCGCCTATCGTGACCGAGAGCGTCTACGGTTTCGGCTGCTAAGTCGATTTCAGAAGATTCTCAATGCAGTGATTGCAATTTTCATGGTCTTAGCAGTCGTCGTTGCTGCCATTGATTTGTACGTTGGAGGAATCCCGACCGTCGTCCACGACACCGCCGCGGCGTTGCAGGCTGGCACGCAGGTATCCAATGCAACATTGATTTCTCTCGTTCTGTTGCCGCTCTTTCATCCAATCGTGGACGTTGTGAACTGGCAGAGGCTTGCGGCATTCGAAAAGGAGCGGGATTGGACCTATTTCGATGAAAGCAAATGGACAGCGGCGTTCAAGAGTTTTTGCGCGACCTACGCCGCAGAGGTACCCCTGGTCAGAATATTGATCTGTCTGTTCGGAGCCATTGCCGGGCTGACGTTGGCAACGCCGGAGGTCGGGGATGTCGGATATGCCTTTATTGCGCAATTGATGGCACAGGAGAATTTTGCGGCCACCGCCACCTTGTCGTTCTTGCTACTGAGTCTCTTTGCAATGGCCGTTTCCACGATGAGCTCGTTGTTCGCTGCGAGCCTGTGCACTGTTCACTACGATATATTGCCGATGTTCTGGTCCAAACCGATGTTCGCGCAGGCGCGTGCGGAGAAAGCGGAGGCGATACGGTGGACCATGATCGCGGGGGCCGGTTTAGGGTTCGCGGTCTTCGCGGCATTCTATGTCGCCGACGCGGGTCTTAAGATAACCTTTGCAAGCCCTAGCTTTTTGGTCCTGGTGTTCGGATTCAGCTCCTTCCAGCTTTCTCTCGTACCCCTCGTATTGGGACCGCTCATGACCGCATCTGGCGCACGTGGAACGGTTAGCCCCGGATGGGCCCTCGCCATTATGGGGGTTAGTGCCGCGGTCGCCGTCGGCGCCAGCGTTGCCTATTTTGCAACTGAATATGACGTGCTGCTGTCGGTCGCCGTGCCCAGTTGTCTCGGATCGGGTGCTTTACTTTTTATGACTGCAAGACTCTGGCAGTGGCGAACGCACGCGCCAACGTAAGGATAAAGCAGAAGGGTCCCCTCACCATAACATGGGACCGACAGCTTGAGTTGTCGGGTTCGAATTCGTCTCCGGCACCTACTTCCTCTCACTTCTGCTGCGCAACCATAGTGATCTCACGCACAATTTCCTTCTGGAGCCTCGTACTCTGTGTAATGTTCATATGAGTAATGCTGAGATCGTTCGCCAAATCGAAATTTACAATCTTGCCGTGGAAACCGCGATCAGCAGCGATTATTTGGCCCCATCCGGGAGAATAATAATTGATTGCCTTCACAACGTTTGGCGGGATTGGATTTTGCATCATCGGAGAGAGTGTCACCAGAAGGTCGACTGTGACATTGCTTGCTTGGAGTGACCGCGCCATATCGATCACGTTGTTCGCCCCTTGCGAGTGGCCCACGAGGACTAGAGGACCAGTTTGGCCGGCAGACCGTTTGCGCAAGATCGCGGCAACTGCGGTCGACCAATTCATATGTCCGGCGACCTCCGCTTCGATGCCTTGAGCCCGGAGTTGTTGGGCGATGCTGTCGAGGCCTTGGGAAAATACACCGAACCACCCGCGCAGCAGAACCACATGAGGACCGGCGGCGAGAGCACTGTCGCACCACAATAGGACCATTGCCAAAACGGTTCCAAGCAGGCGCGCGCCAATGCTTTTCGCTAAACTGCGACGCTTTCCGTGTGCATGGACCGCCCGATGTTTTCTTTCGCCCGTGTATTCAGGGCCGACTCGCGTCGTAAACACGGCCGTGCTCCTAATATGCCGATTGCCCTTGGTCGTTCAGCAGCAAGAAGCCCCAGCTTTGCAGCTGGGGCTTGGTGATTTGGTGGCATAAAATGTCAGCGCGGGAACGAATTGAATCAGCCCCTGGTAACAACCGGAGCCGGAGCTTTGCCCTTACCAATGGGAGCCTTGCCTACGCAAGCCGTGAGGCCGAAGGCGAGAGCCATAGAGCAGATTACAACTAATAATTTTCTCATAGGGGCTCCCCCTCTGAAGACACCAAATTAGTTTCGCCATACTCAATTGATATTCGATTCATAACTAGTGCAGAAAAGCCACACGTCACCAAAATAAGCGGCGTGAAATGACGAAGAGGAAGATTGAGGGGTTGCGCATTTCTACCGAAATCCTCAATCCGGTCCCGTCATGCAGGCCACAAAGTGGGCGTTGTTGAAAATCACGCGAGCAAAGCAGAAAATTCAAACTGACGAAATGGCTTGGAAGCGTCAATTTGCGCTGCAGAAAATCAGAGCCACGAATGAGTACGCGCAACTATTCCGCTAGTCGAAACACCGGTTAAGTTAACTGTGTATTAATTCTTTCCAATCCTCTACCGAGTTACCATGGTGTGCGCCTTTCCGTTGCCTAAGCTGTTTGTTGCAAATGGGAGGCTCGTCATGGGCACGAGTCTGGGCGATAAAATAGTGATCGTCATCGCACTGCTTCTCTTAGCTGCCGTTGCGGTTGTGAGCGCCGAGTATCCTGGGATTGTCCGCGCTGCGCGACTCGTCACGGCCCTGTAGGGTTTGCAGGAATCATCGACTGACTTTGAGTGCCGTGATTGCTTCGCGGACAAACTTCCTTGCTATGACGCGCGCAACTACATCCAAAGGCAGCATATCCGCATCCATGGCGCGTCACCCTTCCATCATTGTCACAGACAAGAATGCCTTATCCGATCCAGCAGAGTTTTGATCGGTCATGTCGAAAATTACACAACGAATACCCGCTTGAAATCACGAACTGTAGCTTCCTCACGCGTTTATAATAGTAGACGACTTTCGGTATTGGCCCGAGCGTCCGCATTTCTCACAGGACAGCCGAACCATGTCGCCGGGGTATTCGCACAGTTGAAGCGAGCCAGCGGCCATTTGCTCTTCTCATGCCGAAGTGGCGATTCACCATTTAATCGTTAATCGCGAAAATTTGCACCCCGGTGCTTTGGCACCGCAACGCTCAACGAAAGCGGATTATGTGTTTCTCGCAGCCGGGAAGAAAGTTGCCCCGGAATAGGCGGTTTGAAATGGATATGACCCTGACACAAAGAGCCGTTGCATTCGCGGCCATCGTCTTCCTGTTCTTATTGATGGGCTTCGTCTGGGCGGCTGATCCGCTCCGTTATTAACCACACTCAGCCCAAATCCGGTGCAGTCAACGTTTTCTGCAATTGCTTGAACAGGCGCTTGTCCGGAGCATCATAGCGAAACCACTTCTTGCCTCGCCGGACTAGCGTCTCATTCTTCGTCACGCGGGCGTCATCGACATCATCTTGCCGACGCAGAGCGATGGCGATGAAAGCGGACATGAAAAGCTCTATCTATTTCCGATGTCTGGAAAATCGTTCAGGATTATGTCGCTCGCTATTCTACAGCCTTTGCTTTTTACTAGCTCGCGAGCGCTGACAATCTGTTCCTCCACACGAGCGGAAAACCTTCCATTTGGCAGAAAGTCTTCAATTTTGAATCCCTTCGAGCCAACCAATTTATCCAATTCGCGATTGTTTATTTTAAATGAGCAATCGATACCAAGCGCGACCAGGTGTGACACAAGGACTATCAGATCTGCCTCTGGGGCCGCTTCCTGAGTCTGTTGTGCGTAAGCAAAACTAATGTATGGTTCTTGCCCCAATACTACGGTTGCAACCATAAGAAATCTTGCAAAAATTTTTCTCATCGCGCCTCGCGACTTTCCCCTCAGGAGAAGCGAGCTGCGCTTGCCCCCTAACCCTTGCTCTATCGAGGCGGGTTACGTGTAAGGAGCCCGTCTTTAAACCCGCAACGGCATCTATCCGTTGCGGGTCAAAATTATTGAACAGCTACGCTTCTTTTAATCCTCGTCCATAGCCTGCATACGCCGATGTTCCACAGCATCGCTCATATCGCGAAGCACAAAGACCGCGAGAGCCGCCATGCGCTGCCTCTGTTCGGGACTAAGAGTTTTGTAGAGTGGCTCCCACGCCTCAGCGAGCTTATTCAAATCAGCTGATCGCTGAGCCAAAGCTTGCGAACGTCGTTGCAAAAAGGCAATTGGATCACGATTGCGCATGATTTCGACCGAACTTTCGTCGGCCCGCTTACCCACCGTTTCTGCGATCTTCGCAAGACGCGCTTGCCGATCCTTAGCGTTGGAGCGAATAGCAGTTTCTACAGCTGGCCATAGCTTTTGCTGATCAGGTGTCAGCTGTAACGCAGACTTCACCAGATCAATCCGCAAGTCGGTCAGTTTATTCCAGTCCGCTAAGCTTATCCGTTCCGGTGCAGTAGCAGACGGGGTTTGCGCATAGGCAAGGGGGGATGCGGCAACGAAGAGTGCAGCCGCTCCGGCCGTTACTATTTTCAACATTGGCGATCTCCTGGGTGAGTTTCCCGTCCCAAGGACCCCATAAAATAATAGAGACACTCTGTGAAACTAAGTTGACCTAAATCAAATGTGTCTGAAATCCGGTAGGCTCGCCGATAATATCGCCGCGCGTGTACTGAAGTGGCGACTGCGGTTCACTTACAAGTCGTGCTCGCGGAAGAAGTGCAAGGCCAAGCCGGTGAATACCGAAATGAGCACTATGAGTATGAGAATCTCCACTGCCCGACCAGCACTGTCGGGTGCGAGTCCCAACCATCTTTCAATGAAGTCCATACGACTAACCCGGCTTTCAAGGCAGGCTAGTTGCAGAACACCAGAGCGCTGTGCGACGAGTCACAACAGACGTGGTTATGGCGTTGGACCTTGGTCCAACACGGTGTTGCACCACCGCTTGCAGACGTCAGTCCTGCGAAAATGGAATACGAGGAACGGAAGACGCGCGTTTTCGCTGGCCGCGTCTATCCTGACAGCGCTGGGGTCCGCTGCTTTGGACTGCGCGAGATTATCGCCGCAAAAAAACCGCGCCGGTTGGGGCGGCGCGGTTCAAGGAGGTTTCCAAGGTGGAGAAAAGACCGTCAGGAGACGGTCATGCGCCCTCGCATTACTGATTTCGCGGTGGAACTTGGCAAGCAAATTTCTCATAAACAGCACCAATGACCGGGGGATAGGAAAACCTTTTGGAGCAATGCTCCGGAAAGAGCGTCAGGCGCAGCAATGACCAAAACTAGCTATTTGCAGATACCGACATAACGATGCCAAGACCCTCAACTGAAGGCCGCAAGATAATTCCCTTACAGCCCGATGACCGCGTCGAGCCACCGGATAACCTCACGGTGGCAGAGCGAAAGTTATTCTTGGAGGTTCTGCAGCGGTGCCCGCCGAAGCAATTCAGCATGGCCGATGTTTATTTGCTGGTGAGTTTTGTCAGAACCACTTTGACTGCCGAGCGAGCCTCAAAGCAACTGGCCAAGGCGAGGTCGGCACCCGAACGAAACTCGTGGATGAAGATGATGGACAGCGCCATGAAACTGCAGGCGCAGCTGGCCACCAAGCTAAGGCTTGCCACAACAGCAAGACATGATGCTCGCACGCTGTCACGGCTGCACGCCGCGCACCGGTTGTCCTATTACGATGTTATGGACCAAGACGAATGAGCGACGATGACGATATCGCTGCGCTGGACCGCGATGCGTTGCAACGCTGCATGGATATTGCCAAGCGTGACCGGGACATGGCCGCGCACTTGCAGGCGAAGCTCCGCGCCGGTCAAACATGGGCAGCGGTGGCCCGCTCTGCCGCGTACAACACGCAGATAACAAGCCTGCGCTTGCGACCATGGCAAGACCCGCCGTGTGTTGTCGACGAGGATGACCCAGAAGAGCACGACAGGCAGGCGCAAATGTTACTGCGGCAAATGCTCAAGGCCGGTTTATCGCGCTATGAGCCTGACCCGCGCATTGCGCTGCTGAAAAAGAAGCGTGCACGCCCACATGAGCGCGAGCGCACCTGAAAACTACATCCTTCACAATTTGTTAGTCATGTCGCCGAGTGGTGCCGCAGTGTTGTTTGCGGCCATGTTGGCGCGAATTAATTTTCAGACGCGACTTGGATAACGCGTCTGGTACTAAGTCGCGTCCCTAGCGCCGCGCCGCAACCCGAGCCAACGGCGCGGCGCTTCCATTTCATGACCCACATTGAAAATGCTCCGGGCGACTGTTCCGGTCGGTCACCCGAAGCCAGTAAGGACAACGCAGCGCAGAATGGAAAGGAGCGGGCTCACCGCCCTGCGCCTGAGCGCAGGTCGCCAGGGGTCTGTCTGAACCCTACGCGCGTCCGACGATGGACGTTTTGCGATAGATCAAAACGGCGGGCCGCTGACCAACGCACACCAGCGGCCAAACCTAACGTCGATGTTTTCCCGACCAAGGCGCAATCACGGGGTTCTGCGCGCGATCTACTTCTTTGTCCACCATCCGCGCGGCCGCAGCGGTTTGCGGTGGAGGTGATTTTTGAGCCTGCGCGGGCTTTTGCGGCAGCATCCATACGACACTGACTAGGACGAGGCCGACCACAATCAAACAAACGATCAGAATACTGAAAATGCGCATCGTGTTTGCCATCTTGATCGATTAAAAAAAGCCCGGTGTCGCTTACTTGAGACACCGGGCCGCCCTCCTTGGCCGCATGACGCGGCTTCTTACGCTTTCACAAAACAGATCGCCGCTGGCGCGGTCCCGAGCCACAGATCAAGCGGGTTTTTTCGCTTTAGTCTTGTGATTTTCGGCCATTCAGTTGTCCGCGATTGCCCTGCGGACAACGTGGAAAATGCTCCTTGTTCTCACCGCAGCGGCGCCAGATGGTGGCGACGGCTTGGTGGAAGTCCTAGTCGCGATAGTGCTGGTGGCAATTATCAGCCTGGGAGCGTTGCGGCTGGCGACGATAAAGTGAAATGCGCTGACCGCCTTCTCCTTTCAGAGAAAAGTTTTGATGTAGATCAATCGAAATCTCGAATTTACTGTCCAAAATGCAGAGCGCTTCAGTTTGGGCGCATCTTGCTGTGAATTCCTCGCTTTAGGGAGGGGCTATCATGAAAAGAATGCAAAGGACCGTCCGTCTTAGTGCCGTCGCGGCGATCACGCTTCTATCTGTTGTCGCCAGTTTCAATGTTGCTGAGGCGCAAAGTAGAGCAGGCGCGTTAGCTTGCGGCAAGCAACTTCAAAAACTGTGCGGCGGCATGCCAGTGCTAACGAACAATTTGCGAGAGTGCCTTAAAAAGAACCAAGGAAAACTTTCGCCAAGATGCGCTGCATTTGCGACCTATGTTGTAGGCAGTTGCGAGAGGGATGCGTTGCAGCATTGCCAAGCCGTCGCAGCGGGGCAAAGCAATATTCTCGGATGCCTGAGAACCGCCAAGTATATGGTTTCCCCACAATGCAATGCGGCTCTCGATGCAGCTTATGTGCGCTAGTAAAAAACGCGTCTGGTACTAAGTCGCGTCCCTAAACGCCGCGCCGCAACCCGAACCTCGGCGCGGCGCTTTCCATTTCATGACCAACAATGAAAATGCCTCCGGGCGACAACGCAGCACAGGACGGAAAGGAGCGGGGCTCACCGCCCTGCGCCTGAGCGCAGGTCGCCAGAGGTCGCCTCAAAAGTTAAGGCCCGCGCTGTCTGAACCGTACGCGCGTCCGGCAATGAGCGTTTGAGATAAATCAAAAACAGCGGGCTCAACCTAACTTGAGCAACATCTGGCTTATAACCAAAAGGATCACACCCATGACGATAAGCGCTGCAAACGTATCGCCAATGACCTTGCCCAGCTGTTCCTGCCATCCCGTTCCCGGTGCAAA
>Ga0306923_10001464_pt1 | contig 20965 bp, 16 predicted proteins | sample sta12Can44000108_FD_203841 | JGI IMG/M metagenome (GOLD analysis project Ga0306923, IMG submission 203841) | Lab enrichment of tropical soil microbial communities from Luquillo Experimental Forest, Puerto Rico - statanox.12C.anox.44.000.108 (v2)... | ecosystem: Environmental > Terrestrial >... | reverse complement strand
GCGGCATGGAACAAGCTCGTCGATCAGCCTTGGCGCATCATGTCCATCGGACTGCGCCAATGGACCCACGGGTTCTGATCAATGGGATTTGGTATAAGCGGTTGCCCTGGAGCGAACTTAGCTAGCTGCACCGTATGCAACCACCGGTGCAAACGTCTGCTGGCGGCACACTCCAAGGCGGTGGCCACCAAGACCGAGGGACTATCCGCTATCATTCTGATCGGTAACGTTGGGTCCAAAAAATGTCAGTCCTAGAGCCTTGCCTCGACCAAATAGTTTGGTACAAGCGTGCAGGTGCTAAGCGGGTGAGCCTTGGTTGAGGTCTCCCAGTACAATTGGGGGGTGTGTACTACAGGCCGTGGGGGCTGTGACAACCACAAGTAACTAGGATTAGTGACGCCCCGTGCCCTTACTTGAGCAGCCACCGTCCGGCTCGGTCATTGGACCGGCGTCCCCTGCGTCTGCCACGCTGGGGGCGCAGATTGATTTGGTCACCGGATTTCTGCGTCGGCGGTATCTGCTGATCCTGCTCGGCTTGTTGCTGTCGCTCCCCTTCGGGGCATTATACCTTTACCTCACCCCAGCGACCTATACAGCTTCCTCCGTAATGATGATCGAGCCGCGGAAGGCCGCGTTCGACTCTGTGCTCGGTAGTAGCGCAATACCCGATTCGTTCTGGATCGAAAGTCAGATCATCTCCCTGAACTCGCAGAACGTTGCGAGCTACGTGGTGAAACAGTTGCGGCTTGCGGACGATGCGCAATTTGTCCGCTCGGGCGTTAACTGGCTCGACAAGCTGCTTTTTCGTCTCGGATGGGGTGAGGATCCTGAGCCCAAATCGGAACCGGAGCGTGTCGGCGCCGCGATTGCCGCACTGGGCAGTGGACTCAAGGTCCAACGGCAGGGTCAAAGCTACATGATGCGGATCGATTTTCACTCGCAAAATAAGGAGCAGGCCGCCAGAATCGCGAATACAATGATCGACGGATACATCTTCGATCAGTTAAATGCCAAGTACCAGGCAAATCGGCGCGCGAGCGACTGGCTGCAGGAGCGGCTTCAGGCGTTACGTGAGCAGGCCGCCGCTGCTGAACGCGCCGTCATCGATTATAAAGCCAAAAACAACATCGTAACGCCGGCCGGCGGTGCGGTCCTGAATGATAAGGAGCTGGGCGATATGGGCGGGGCACTTGTCAATGCTCGCGTCCAGGCCTCTGATCTGCAGATGCGCCTTGAACGCATCCAGGCGGTGCGCAAAGCCTATTTGCAAGATAAACCTAATGCCGGGGAGGAGGATGAGATCGTATCCGAGGCCATGGGTAGTGGAATCATAACAACGTTGCGAACCAAATATCTGGACTTGGTGAGACGAGAGTCGGATTGGTCGGTGCGCTATGGCAAGAACCATACCGCCGTTGGCAATTTGCGCAACCAGATTCGAGATGTTCGCAAATCCATATACGATGAATTGGGACGAATTGAAGAAAGCATCAAAAGCGACGCTGAATTGGCCAAGAAGCGTCAGGATGAGTTCGAGAAGAGATTAAGTTCACTCGTATCGCAATCCACAGAGACGAATCAGGCGCTAATTACTCTTTTCAGTCTCGATGCGGCTGCCAAGAGCTACCGCAAACTTTATGACAATTTCCTTCAACGCCACACCGAATCTGTTCAGCAACAAACATTTCCGGTCAGTGAGGCGCGGCAGATCTCGGCAGCGTCCGTCAATCAAACTGGTCCTAAGAGGGGCCTCATTGCGATGGGGACGATACTTGCAGGAGTGATGATTGGTGGCGGACTTGCGGCCTTCCGGGAAATTATGGACCGCAAATTCCGGACCAGGGAACAGGTACAATCGGTTCTTGCGACGGAGTGTCTCGCGCTGGTTCCATTGATAGCAGACGGGAGCCGGAAGAGAATTTTCTCTAGACCGCGACCCCTGGCTCTGGAGTCAAGACGGGAGGAGCAATTTGACATTAACCGCGGCGTAGGGCCGAGGAGTATTTGCGTCACTCCAAAAATTATGGAGACGATCATCGACGCACCGGCATGCGCGTATGCAGAAGCTATTCGGTCGATCAAATTGAATATCGACATGAATACTCAAGAAAATGCGAACATTATTGGCGTGACGTCGTGCTTGCCGAGCGAGGGCAAATCCACCCTAGCCGTGGCGATGGCAACGCTTATTGCGAAGGGCGGCTCACGCGTTATCTTAGTCGATTGTGATGTCCGCCACTCTTCGATTTCACGCTTGCTCGCGCCGAATGCGAGCACCGGGTTTCTTGACGTCGTTGCTGGAACGGCTGATCTCGCAGACACGGTCTGGACTGACGCGGCCACGCAATTAGAAGTTTTGCCGGTGGGCGGGCATGTGGCACACGCCACTGAGTTCCTTGCCTCGAGGGCGGCAAAATCGCTTTTTGACACGCTGCAAGTAAAATATGATTATGTGATCGTCGATCTTGCGCCGCTTGTTGCGAGTATGGACGTGCGCGCGACATCGCGCTTCATAGATTCCTATCTTCTCGTGATTGAGTGGGGCTCGACGAAAATCGATGCCGTGCAGTACATGCTGCGTAATGAGCCAAACGTGCACGAAAATATCGTCGGGGTGGTCCTCAATAAAGTGGATATGGCCGTGATGGGCCGCTATGACAGTTACGGTGCAAATTATTATTATGGTCCGCCTCGACGCGCGAACTCAGTGAATTAGTCATGTTGCACTTCGATGTCGGGTCGCGCACGCTCGTAGGGAACGAGCGGTGGTTTGTCGCTCACACGCTGCCAAAGAGCGAATGGAAGGCCGAATTGCATCTCGGCGCGCAGGGATTTCGGACCTTTCAACCGCAGATTCGGAAAACGATCCGTCACGCCCGCCAGCTTAAGACGGTACGGGCGCCCCTGTTTCCGCGTTATCTGTTCGTGATCCTGGATCTCGAGCGCGATCGCTGGTTGTCGGTACGCAGCACGGTGGGCGTGTCGTTCCTGTTCAGCAGCCGGGACGGTCGTCCCGTGCCGGTCCCCATTGGTATCGTCGAATCGCTGATAGAGCGGTCCGATGACACCCTGACACGACTGGATAATGATCTCGTCAAAGGGCAACAGGTGCGGGTCCTGACCGGCCCTTTTGTCGATTTCATTGGGACGCTCGATCGGCTGAGCGCGGCCGGACGGGTACGGGTTTTGCTTCAACTGATGGGCACCGCGGTTCCTGTTACGCTTCACCGTTCGGCGCTGGCGCCAGCGGCGTGAAAACGGCACCGCGCTCATGGCGCGTTGCTCCATTGCGACCGAATCGGGTGGGCATTTCACCCGAAGGGCGGTAGCTTGGCTCACGCGAGGCTAAGCGGACCATTGAGGGTCCGGCATTGCGCCCAATGCGTGCACCTGATTGAGAATAACCGGGAGCTAGTGAGATGTCCTCGAAACCAATGTCGGGAAAAGCTGCGCTCGTGTGCGGGGCCGGTGGCTTCATCGGTCACCATCTGGTCAAGCGGCTCAAGCGCGAGGGCTTCTGGGTGCGAGGCGCCGACCTCAAGTTCCCACGGTTCAGCGAGACAGAGGCCGATGACTTTATGGTCGGCGACCTCCGTGATCCATATCTCGTGCGACATGTGATCGACCGCCGCTTCGACGAGATCTATCAGCTTGCGGCCGATATGGGCGGCGCCGGTTACATCTTCACCGGTGAACACGATGCCGACGTGATGCACAATTCGGCGAGCATTAATCTCAATATTGTTCACGCCGCCCATGCTCGAAACAACAAGCGAATTTTTTATTCTTCTTCCGCCTGCATGTACCCTGAGTACAACCAGCTCGACCCCGACAATCCAACCTGCGCAGAGTCGTCGGCCTATCCGGCCGCGCCGGATAGCGAGTACGGATGGGAGAAGCTTTTTAGCGAACGGCTCTACCTCGCGTATGGCCGCAATCACGGCATGGACGTGCGGATTGCTCGATACCATAACATTTTCGGTCCCGAGGGGAGCTGGAACGATGGTAGGGAGAAGGCTCCGGCGGCGGTGTGCCGCAAAGTCGCAATGGCATCGAATGGAGCTGAGATCGAGATTTGGGGCGACGGGAAACAGACCCGATCCTTCCTCTACATCGATGAATGCCTTGAGGGCACGCTGCGGTTGACGCGCTCGGAGTTCACTGGTCCCGTTAACATCGGCTCCGATGAAATGGTGACCATTGACCAGCTTGTCGATATTGTCGCCGGGATTGCAGGTAAATCGCTTAAGAAGCGGCACATCGATGGCCCGACGGGGGTGCGCGGTCGTAATTCCGACAATCGGCTCATCCGTGAAAAGCTTAAGTGGGCGCCGTCGACCGTTTTGGTAGACGGCCTGCGCCCCACCTACGCATGGATCAGCGGTCAAGTCCTTCGCACCGTGCGAAGCGGTAGCGAGGCGGTGCAAGCATCACCGTCGGCATCGAAGCCGACAAGCATCCGCGCAGTCTCGTAATCACTGGGAAGTAGATTCACCATCGCTCAGCATGACGCGATGTCGAAGCGGCTCGTCTACATCTGCGACTGGCTCCCGCCGGATTTTGGCGCGGTAGGTCAGTATGCCATTCTGTTCGCGCGCGAATGGGCGCGTGATGGATGGGACGTCACGCTTGTCGGGTTGATCAGCGGGTCATCGAGCCGGCAGGCGGCCGAACCAGTAGGCGACGGCTCGCTTGAGGTGATTCGCATCCATCGCCACGCTTACAACAAACAGAAATTCGTGACGCGGCTGGTGTGGACGATGGTCTCGAACATGCTGTTGCTCGCGGCAGCTTTCAGGACCATGCGGCGGGCGGATGCGGTTCTCTTTACTGGCAGTCCGCCGCTGATGGTGCATTTCATTGTGCCGCTCAATCTCCTTCTCAGGAAACAGCTCATTTATCGCATCACAGATTTTCATCCGGAGTGTGCCATAGCGGAAAGAGGTAGAGCGGGGCCGGTCCTTCATTTAATGCTGCGCCTGACACAGTTCTGGCGACGTCGAGTTGATGGCTTCGAAGTGCTGGGCCTCGACCAAGCTCGGCGGCTCGCGGACAGCGGTGTTGCGCAGGAGCGCATCCGTTTGAAGCGCGATCCCTCGCCAGTGGTATTCGCGGCGGGGCTCGCTCCTCTACCGCTGCCGGACGAGTTGCGCGGCGGATCTGGAGTCATCCTTTACTCGGGGAACTGGGGCGTTGCCCACGATGAGAACACATTCATCGAGGCATACGCCGAATACCTTCAGCATTCGAAACTCGGTTTTAGGTTCTGGTTGAATGCCACTGGAGCGAAGGCTGATCGGGTCGAACGTGAACTTCGCTCCCGGGGCGTTCCCTTTTATAGATCGAGCTTGGTTCCACTCGAGCATCTTCCGAGCCTTCTCCTCGCAGCCGATGTGCACTTGATCACGCTGCGCGATCCCTTTGTCGGCTATGTACTTCCTTCCAAAGTGCATGCCTGCATCGAGTCGGGAAAAAGAATCTTATTCGTCGGCAGCCAAAAATCCGACGTCCATCTCTTGGCAAGCTCGTTGCCGCCCGGCAAGTACCGTCGGGTCGATGTGGGCGATGTGAAGGGACTCGTGAGCGTCCTCCACGCAATGGAACACGCAGTGCTCAGGGAGCGCAAAATGGGACGTCCGTGCGGTAAAATCCTTGGGCCTGCAATAGTATCGGTTGACTTTCGCTCCCGGCGACGGATCAACCACCCTGCGACCCACCTTCGGTGACCACGCCAGCTCAGACGCAAGCAGTAAATTAAGCTTCACACCCAAGGCCGAAGCACGATCGTGGCCGAGCTTACATATATTATTCCGACCTATAATAGTGCACGCACGATTGAACGCACAATATTGTCGATAATTAACCAACCAGGTGAGCGTCCAAAAATCATCGTTGTTGACGATGGATGAACTGACGACACTTTGAGCGTTCTTGCCCGCTATAAGGGCGAGTTGACATGCCTGCGGCAACCGAATGCGGGTCCAAGTGCGGCGAGAAATCTCGGGTTGCAAACAGTTGATACTGAAATCGTCTGCTTTGTAGATGCAGACGACTATGTTGTTGGGCCGCATCGGCAATCGATGGAGAGAAGCTGGAATCAAGATATTGATATGATTATAGGCCTATTCGCTGAAGGGAATGACGATCACATTGTTCTTTCGAATCGCAACAAATACGGGGAAAATGCGCCCAACGATGTGCTTCTTCGACATTTCATCTGCAATAACTGGGTACAAACTTCAACGATCTGCTGGTCAACAGAGTTTCTAAAAAAAATCGGTGGGTGGGATGAAAAGGTATTCGGAGTCGACGATATGGAACTGGCCATGCGCCCATTTTTGCACAACCCACGCACGATGCTTTCAAACGCTCCGTGCTGGGTAGTGTATCACACTCAACCGAATCCAAAAAGGTTGACTCAAATAACTAACCCAAGGTGGGCGGGAGACCAGCTTTGGATGCATACGAAGATAATCAATTTGATCGAAAAAACCAACGGTGACGAGGAGATCATTCGGCTTTTCCTTCAACGCTGCATGGGAGTAGGACGAATAGTTTACCTCAGCGGGTTTCATCGGAAGCCGTTGGTTTATTCTCAATTGCGTGGGATAGGGGATACGTAAAGCATAATGGTCCAAGAATAGAAGCAATATTGACGAAGCTATTTGGCACTACCTCGACGCTATCTGCGCGTGAGCTTGTCGGTAAGTATAAACGGAGGCTACGTGCTGCTTACCAAAGCAACAATCAACTTGAAGCGTCGCCGTAGTGGTTTCAGCGGCTCTCGTATTGAGCTCAGTACCGGTTTACTTTAGCCTTGGCCATCAGCACAGGACACAAGCTCAACGGCAATATGCTCGGAGGGATGAATTGCTCACGCGCATCGCGGTGCTAAACTCGCATCCGATCCAGTATTTTCCGCCACCTTACGCATATCTGAACACGGCGCCGGATCTGCAGGTGACAGCACTCTACCTGTCGGACTTCTCAATTCGTTGGGGGGGCAGGATGTCGGCTTCGGCCAGGAGGTGAAGTCGAATTTGAACTTGCTTGGATGGCATTCGCTCCGCACTGGCGGGCCTAGAATTTCGCGATTCCGACACTAACCCTGTGTTGCAGTCGCACGGCATCTGAACCGAGCAAAAATCCATCGATGTGCGGCATCGCGGGGATCTACGCCTATCATTACGCCGCCAACGTGGTTGATCGCGGCGAGCTGTGGCGTATTCGAGATCATATGGTCGCGCGCGGTCCCGATGGCGTCGGCGAGTGGTATTCGCCAAATGAGCGTGTGGGTTTTGGACATCGCCGGCTGTCAATCATCGACCTCTCCGAGCGCGGCGCCCAGCCGATGAGAAGTGCGGACGGCAAACTCGTCGTCACCTTTAATGGGGAGATTTATAATTATCGGCAGTTGCGTACCTTGCTCGAAGCAAAAGGGTGCAAGTTTCGCACTGAAACGGATACAGAGGTGCTTCTACACCTTTACGCGGAGAAGGGGGAGGCAATGGTCAATGACCTCCGCGGAATGTTCGCCTTCGGGCTCTGGGATGCGGACAAGAATGCCTTGCTATTGGCGCGAGATCCGTACGGCATCAAACCGCTGTACTATGCGGACGATGGGTGGACTTTGCGATTTGCGTCCCAAGTTAAAGCATTGTTGGCGGGTGGGAAGGTCTCCCGCAATCAAGAACCAGCTGGTTGGGTTGGATTTTGCCTCTTTGGCAGCGTTCCTGAGCCGTTTACAACGTATCAGGAAATTCGTGCTCTGCCCGCAGGTTCGACGCTCTGGGTGGATCGTGTTGGCAGTGGCGAGACAAAGCACTATTTCTCCATCGCTGATACATACTGCATCGCGGAGGCCAGGAGTTCGCCTCCAAACGACGAAGATCTGGAACTCGCCGCGCGGGAGGCGCTGCTCGACAGCGTGCGCCATCATCTCGTGGCCGACGTCCCGGTTGGCGCATTCCTCTCCAGCGGAATCGACTCCGGCGCCTTAGTCGGTCTGATGCGAGATGCGGGACAGCAGGAGATCCAGACTGTTACAGTCGCTTTCGAAGAATTTCGGGGGACCGGGGAGGATGAGGCCCCGATCGCTGCCGAGATCGCATCGCGGTATGGGACGCGACATACGACGCGTGTCGTCAGCGAGCAGGAGTTTCGCAACGACCTACCGAGAATTCTGGAGGCGATGGATCAGCCTACAATCGATGGGCTCAACACTTGGTTCGTCAGCAAAGCGGCACGCGAACTTGGGTTGAAAGTGGCGATTTCCGGCTTGGGTGGCGATGAACTTTTTGGCGGATATTCATCGTTTCGCGACGTGCCTCTCTGGGTACGGACTCTGGCCATTCCCGGGCGAATTCCGGGCTTGGGGGATCTTACTCGGCGTGTCGTGACTAGTATTTTCTCCCAGTCCCTTAATCCCAAAGCTGCAGGTCTGCTCAAATACGGCGGAAATTATGCCGGCGCATATTTCTTGCGTCGCGGGCTGTTCATGCCATGGGAGCTGCAGGCCGTAATCGGTGCAGAGATCGCTCGGCTGGGTTTACGCCGCCTCAACCCTATTCGGCATATAGAAAACCTGCTGAAACCTAAGCCAAAGACCAGCTTTGGCAAGGTCGCCGTGCTTGAATCTTCGATGTACATGCGCAATCAGCTGCTGCGCGATACGGATTGGGCTAGCATGGCACACTCGCTCGAAGTGCGGGTTCCATTGGTGGACGTCCAATTGCTGGAGCATTTGACCTCGATCACTGCCAGGAAAGGATCGAGCGCAAAGCATCTGCTTGCAAACAGTCCGCGCGAGGCACTTCCCCGCAAGGTGATTGAACGTCCTAAGACCGGCTTCGGAACTCCCATCCAGAGATGGCTGCAGCACGACAATCGCATCCAACAGTGGCGGCGAGTCCCTTCGCTTGCTGCCGATAAATGCGCGTGGGCGAGGCGGTGGGCCTTCCAGGTCTCGGCCAGCGCGGCAGCGTAATGGCGCAGTCTGGGCTGCGAATTCTCGCACTGGTTACCGATGCATTCGGAGGGCATGGCGGAATTGCGCAATACAACCGTGATTTCTTATCGGCGCTGGCCGGATGTGATCGAGTCGGCGACGTCATCGTCTTGCCGCGGGCGGCCGCTAGGTTGCCGGACAGGATGCCTTCTGGTGTGCGACAGCTTCGTCCTGTCAAAGGCAGGTTCGCGTATTCTTTCGCTGCCCTTGAAAAAGCGCGAGCACACCGGCCCTTTGACGTCGTCTTCTGCGGGCATCTGTTTATGTTGCCGCTCGCTGCAGTTGTTGCCAAGCTCCTAAACGCCCGGCTCTGGGTGCAAGTGCACGGGCTCGAGGCATGGCAGAACGTACCGAGGCTACACCGGCGTCTGATCGAATCGGCGATGCTCGTCACATCGGTGAGTCGGTATACGAGACGGCGCGTACTGGACTGGGCCGCAATCGACCCGGCTCGGGTAAAAGTTCTTCCAAATACCGTGGATCCTCGATACAAGCCCGGATCAAAGCCTGCCTATCTCATCGCGCGTCATGCCGCTGGCGGAAGAAAGGTGCTGATGACGGTATCCCGTCTGGCAGCATCGGAGCAAATGAAGGGGCAGGATCGGGTAATTTGGGCACTGCCACGAGTCCTTTCGGAACATCCCGGAGCGGTATACTTAATCGTGGGCGATGGCGACGATCGCCCGCGGCTTGAAGCGCTTGCCACAGAAACGGGAGTCGCGGAAAATGTTCAGTTCGCGGGTCTGGTGCCGCCGGAAGAATTACCCGATTATTTCCGGCTTGCGGACGTGTTCGTCATGCCGAGTACGTGCGAGGGCTTCGGTATCGTCTTCCTCGAGGCGATGGCAACAGGCATCCCCGTGATCGGCGGAAATAAGGACGGTAGCTTGGACCCCCTTTGCGACGGAGTGCTCGGCGCCGCAGTCGATCCCGAGGACGACAAAGAGCTGGCATCCGCGATTTGCACCGCTCTGGCTACTGCTCCGGCGAACGTTGACCGCGCCAGCAGGTTCAAAGTTCAAGCCTTTACCGAATATCTTCATGCCCTGGTTTGGTCGAAGCTTACCGCTCCTAATTAAATGGGCGCCGGAGATTTGGCATAGAAATGCACGAGACCAATTCAAACCCTTTCCCAGGCTCAGCTGCATCGAGAAGGCACTACATGAAGAATTTCACTAAATTCAGTAACAAGGCTGCTGGTTTCGATGAACCGACCCAGCTTCCCCGCGACGATGAGCAGAGAGGTGAGTGGCAATCAGCCAACAAGGCGTGGTGGGAATCTACGCCAATGAGATACGACTGGCGCGAAAAGCTCGCCGAAATTCCAGGAAGTAAAGAATATTTCAATGAGATCGACCGGCGCTTCCTGACTTCCGTCCGCAAGTACATGCCTTGGAAAGCCGTACCGTTTGAAGAGCTTATTCCGTTCGAGGGACTGCGTGACAAGGACGTGCTGGAGATCGGGGTTGGGCATGGCACGCACGCACAGCTGATATCGTCGCGCAGCAGGTCCTTCACCGGAATTGACTTGACGAGTCGTGCCGCCGAGATGACATCTCAAAGATTGAGGCTGTTCAACATTCCGGGCAAAGTGCTGGAGATGGATGCCGAACAGATGAGTTTCCCGGACGGCAGCTTCGACTTTATTTGGAGTTGGGGCGTCATTCATCACTCGGCTGATACCCGCCGCGTCCTGCAAGAGATGAATCGGGTTCTCCGGGTGAATGGCACGAGCACCGTCATGGTCTATCACCGGTCATGGTGGCAATACTACGTTGTCTGGCTTCTGAAGGGCGCCATCCAGGGAAAAATGGGAATGCATGGAAACTTGCATCATGTGAGCCAAGCTGCCATTGATGGCGCAATTGCGCGGTGCTATTTGCCGCGCGAGTGGCGGGCGGTAACGGACGGTCTCTTCAAGATCGAATCCATTCGCATCTATGGCCTCAAGACAGACGTCATTCCGCTAGCCCATGGTCGCGTGAAATCGGTAGCTGAAGCTCTGGTGCCGGATGCGTTCGCGCGCTTTCTCACGAACCGTATGCGGATGGGTTCATTCCTCGTTGCGCATATGCGCAAGAAGTGATCCAGCGCGCCGTCACAGCCAAATCGGCACGGTTAAATCGCCCCGCCCTTTAAAAAAAGTTCACCCTGTGCTTGAAGGAACTGGCTGCTGCTGAGCGCAGCGCGGGCTCGACCGGCGTCGGCCTGCGTCAGCCTCAACCCTGATCATATTGGACCGGAACTATCCAATTTGGTTCCGCGACGGGTGTATAGCGCGAGCATTTCAACTAATAACGCTGGGGACCCGAAACCTCTTTCTTAAAGCAGTTCAAAATAGGTTGTTGTAGCTTCGCTGAGTTGGACAACGACGCGGCAAAACGGTGATCGGCGCGTTGGACGAACAGCAATACCGATCGACGCTGATCCAGGTGGTGCCGCGGCGCACGGCGGAGCCAAGTGGAGTTGCCGACTACGCCTTAGCACTTGCGCGCGCTCTCCGCGCTAACAGGGACGCTAACAGCGTATTTTTGTCGGGAACGCCGCCCGCCGACGCGATGCCGGTAGAAGATGACTGGGAAACAGTTTGCGTGCCAAAGCGCGAAGCTCCAAGTCTAGCCGATACGCTTCAATTGTTATCGGCTGAAAGCAACGCACGCGCTGTAGTTTTACATTTTTCTGGCTACGGCTATGAGAAGCGAGGTGTCCCAGTATGGCTGGTTCAAGGCCTCCAAATTTGGCGCCGTCGTGCCGGCCGCGTGCCGCTTCTCACCATTTTCCATGAGCTGTACGCGACCGGGCGACCTTGGCAAAGATCATTCTGGGTATCCCCATTTCAGAAGAATACCGCGCGCAACATTCTGAAACTGAGTTCGGCAGCAATTACCCCGACCGACCTATACAAGAAGCGCCTGTCGGAGTGGCGAGACGGGGACGCCACCGAAATCACGGCGATGCCTGTGTTCTCCAACATGGGGGAGCCGGGTTGCGGGCCCGCCCCTTGCGCACGAACCGCTGCTGCCGTTGTGTTCGGCCTCGCCGGGGTAGAAGATTACATTTTTGGCATTTATCGCTCAGAAATCGAACGCATCATTTCAACCCTGGGGATCGAAAAAATATTCGATGTTGGGCCGCGCCTTTCCGCAATGCCCGGCACCTTGGCTGGCGTGCCCGTAATTTCGAAGGGGGTTTTACCGCAAGGTGCTGTGTCCGAGCTGCTTCAGCGCGCCAGGTTCGGCTTTGTCGCGTACCCTCTGGATTTCGTCGCTAAATCCGGCGTCTTTGCGGCCTATGCCGCGCATGGTGTCGTTCCAATTGTTCTCTCGGATAAGCAGGGCACATTTGATGGATTGCAGCCTGCGCGGCATTTCCTTGATGGGCTACGACTCGGGACGAGTGCTGGCGCCGAGGATCTCACCTCAATCCAACACCAATTGTTCACCTGGTACACATCCCATTCTTTGAAAGTTCAAGCAGAGTTTCTCGCGAACTCGATCCGCACGTTGGGCGGAACTGAATACCAGAAACACGCTTGAAGATTCTAATTTATTCCCGCGCGTTTTGGCCAAGTATCGGTGGTCTGGAAACCATGATGGAGATACTTGCGGAGGAATTTACGGCCGCGGGTCATCAAGTGAAGGTAGCAACGCAAGTTGCCGCTGAAGTGGAGCGTGATCATGATTACGAAATCGTACGCTTGCCGACTTTGAAATCGTACGTGCAATTGCTGCGCTGGTCCGATGTTTGCCTTTGCGCAAATGTAAGCCTGCGCGGGCTGCCGCCAATGATAATTGCACGCACTCCTGTGGTCGTCAGTCATCAGGGCACCTACGACTCACCGGGCCGTTTCAGCATCCTATCGGAGTTCAAGAAGACTGTGGCTCGGTTCAGCCACAGTATCTGTTGCAGCGAAGCGGTACAGTCGCATATTCCGGGACGGTCGGTAGTCATTCCTAATACCTACCGCAGCAGCGTCTTTAAAGAATATAGCGATGTCATCAAGGACCTTGATATTGTATTCGTTGGTCGGCTTGTCTCTGATAAAGGGGTAAGCGATCTGATCGAAGCAATGGGCGAGCTAGGCCGAGGGAGCTTCAGACCGCGATTGTCAATCGTTGGTGACGGCCCAGAACGCCCGGCCATTTTAACAAGAGTTGGAGAACTTGGCCTCGGACCGCAAGTGACTTTCACCGGGGTCAAAACCGGTTCCGACTTGGCTAGATTCGTCGCTAGACATCGGGTTATGGCGATACCGTCGCGATGGGCAGAGCCATTCGGTATCGTCGCGCTTGAAGGGATTGCTTGCGGTTGCGCGGTCGTTGGTACAGCCCTCGGTGGGCTTCCTGAGGCGATCGGTCCTTGTGGCATCACCGTGCCCAACGCAGACTCGTCTGCCATGGGGCGAGCGCTTAGATCGCTGCTTGAGGATGATAGCCTGTGTGCCGACTATCGCTCTTCAGCTATGGTCCATCTCGCTCGTCATTCGCGTCCGGAGGTAGCGGGCAGCTACCTACGAGTCTTGGAGTCAGCAGCTCGGTTTTCTTCGCGCGCTACTGATCCCTCATTTCCTACATATGAATAGGGCTATACTGCAAGTCGATCGCTTACTGAGGCGGACCTTGCCGCTTGCCGGGGCACACGGCATGCTGCTGAAATGGCGAGCCTGGCAAGCTGTGCGTTTTGGTGAACCCGAAATTCGTCTCCTGCCGTATCTTGTTGATCCGATGAGAGCGGCGATCGACATTGGGGCCGCCGAAGGCGTGTATTCATTCTTTTTGCAACGACTGGCACTACGTTGCATAGCGTTTGAGCCAAATCCATCGTTGCATTTGGGCTTGAAACGAGCACTTCCGGAGGCCGAGATTCATCAGGCTGCGGTGTCAGCCGTAGAGGGCAATGCCACCTTACGCGTTCCAGTGGTAAATGGCATTCCATATACAGGGTGGGCTACCATCGAGCCAAAAAATCAGCTTACCGAACTTCCGCCGCACGTCGTTGAAGAAATAAAGGTACGGACTGTGCGGCCCGATCGAATGGCGCTGGGTGATATAGGGTTTGTAAAGATTGACGTCGAGGGCCATGAGCTGGATGTGCTAGCCGGAATTTCCGGGTTGCTTGCAGAGTGCCTGCCAAATCTGCTCATCGAGGTCGGCGGCGCTCAACGCGGGGGGTCGCTTGCGGAAGTTCGGGGCTGCCTCGACCCACTGGGCTACATTGGTTTAACGCTTGATGAGAGAGGCCTACTCAAAGCGCTTGCAAACGACGCCGAGCTCAGGGGTTCACCGAACGTCATCTTCATTCCTATGAATGGCCTGTTGTCGGACCACACTGGATCAGCCGGTCCCATCTGATGTTTGACAATCCAGCGGCATGGTTGTTGGCAGCACTCGTTGCCCCTTGCGCATTCCTGGCCATCAAGTACTGGCAACAAGCGCTTTTCGCGGTTTTCGTGCTGCTAGTGTTCGAAGGAGCACTACGCAAGTGGGCAGTTCCCTCGGCTCAGGCGCAAATGTACCTTGTTAAGGACGGAATTCTTTTGGCTGTCTATTTGGGGTTTATCCTAGACAGCCTGAGAAAGCGATTTGAGCCGAAAGGGGTCGGGTCGATCAAAACCATTTTGATCGTAGGATTGGTATGGGGCTGTATCGAGGTTTTCAATCCGAATAGCCCCGCCATTCTAGTTGGGTTCATAGGCCTAAAGTCGTACTTTTTGTATGCGCCTGTTGCATTCATCTTGCCCTATGCGATCAAATCGCGCGAGCACCTGTTCGTTTTGATCAGACGTTACATCATTATGGCGATCCCCGTTGCCGCTCTTGGTTTTATGCAGATCGCGGCCGGACCCGAGAGTAGACTTAATGTTTACGTGAGCTCAGAGGATACGCCGACAATGATCGCATATTTTGGCGAAAAGGGAGACTTAGTGCGAACCTCCGGCACTTTTTCGTACATTTCTGGTTATGTGGTGTTTCTTAACTTCATTGCCTTTCTCGCCATAGGTTACAACATGGCCCACGGCTGGCGACTCAAGAATAATATTACCCCGTTTCTTGCATTGATCCTTGTAATCGGCGCCATGTTCACGACAGGCTCGCGGGGTCCCATCTGGATCCTGGTTGCAACGGGTCCAGTTATACTCTGGTTGGCCGCAAAAAGCCGGATCCTCTCTCGTCAGATCGCCATGCGCTTATTCATGTTGGTGCCGGTTATTATAATTTTGGCGTTGAGCGTATCTCCTGAAGCCGCCGTCAAAGGATTCATGGAGCGCGCGGAACAAGCGGATACTTCCTATACGCTAGAGCGATTGTATCAGCCGGCATGGGAGACGTCATGGGCGCTCTTAGGGGCGCCTTTGGGCTTGGGCATAGGAGTCGCGAATAATGCTGCTTTGACCATAATGGGGGCCGAGTTTCCCTGGTGGCTTGGCGGCCTAATATTTGAATCCGAAATGGCGCGGGTAACGACGGAGCTGGGGGTGATAGGGTTTCTGCTCACTTACTCCTTGCGATTGCTAATAGCTGCGTTTGCCCTGCGTTGCGCGATGCGCTTTAAAGACCCAGCTTATCGCGCGTTGGGAACCGTTTTGGCTGTTCATCTGGCGCTGGGCGTCATCGGTTCCATTATGCTCAATCCTACAGCGGGCCTCTACTATTGGGGGGCGCTTGGCCTTGTGCTCGCCATGTGCCGGTTGGAGCAGTCCGCCGCGGAGTTCGAAACAGTTCTTGTGCGGAGAGCCGACACAACAAACCTTAAGCCGGCCCTGCCGAATGCTGGAGCAGCCCGTCGCCGGCCATCCTGAAGGCTGATAATTCGATATGATGTCGGTAAAGCTGATCTACTTTTGTAGATAAAGTCTGAACCAAGAATTCGCTCTTCAAGATCTAGGAACGGCCCTCCGGAGATGCAAGCGCGAGCTGGGTTGGGGAGATGGATGATAACGAGCGAAAGATTTGAGCGGCAGAATTTTATGACTGGCGGGGCAAGTATAAACCAGCATTGAACTTGCGAGACAAGCGCAGAGCGCGCCTGTCGTTGGAGGTTGTTACCTGTAACCACGAAGCATTCATGATGGGAATGATCACAGGCGAACAGAAAAGGGTGACGAGCCGATTTATGTCGTCGCTTGCCGTGAGCGACTGGTTTGCGCGATGGAGCCGGCTATCTATAGAATTTGGCTTAAGCCAGGCGGCTGGCCAGTCGGCGGGCCTGATTTCGGGCCTGATATATGTGCGCCTAATGCCGGTCGATCAATACGCGCTCTACGCGATAAGTTTGACCTCTTTGTCGTTCATCTCGACCGGTAGTGACCTCGGGCTCACAAGCTCCCTCAACTATTTTTGGCGCGAGAGCAGCAGAGATGGATGCGGTATTCAACCGATAATCGCTGCTGTCCAAAGGCTTAGGTGGGCGTTGTTCGTTTTGGCGAGCTTTGTCTCAGGTTTGCTTTTGCTAAAAACAATCAGCGAGCAAAATCTTTCGATAATCAGCGTGTTTGCCTGTTTCGGTCTGGTTGTCGCGACCGTTTCAGCGCGGTTGAGAGCCATCCTCGATATTCAACTCATGCGCCTCGAGGGCATGCAACGGGAGTCTTATTACTGCGAGGCTGCAGGCAGCATCGCTCGCCTTTTGGTTGCCGTTGCCATGATCGTGACGGGCATCACCACAGCTTTGTTCGGTCTGGCGGGCGGGCTACTCGGGTCCGTTTCGATGGTGGCGGCCGTGCGGGGCTTCGCGGGCACTTCGAGGAGCAAATCGCAAGCGGTCGAGAGCGAAACCTGGCGCAAGCTGCTGGGTTACGTAATACCTACAGTTTTCACGACATTAGTCTACATAGTGCAGCTTCCCCTTGTTCTTTGGCTCGCATTGACCTTCGGCGGAAAAGCGCTCCTTGCGGAAACGTTCGCGGTCGGGCGCATTGGTGCCATCTACGGATTGATGAGCATCTTCGTCGGCGCTGTTATCGCACCGAGACTTGCGCGCATAAGCGATGACGCGCATTTCGCACGCATAGTCGGGCTCTTCATGCTCGCTTTGGTGCTTCTATCCGTAGGGGCTACAATGATCGCCTATCTGGCTCCTTCGGCTCTTCTGCTTCTGATCGGGCCGAATTACGCCCATCTAGACAGGGAGGTGGTTTTATCGATCGCCGCGGCGTCTTTTGACCTGCTCACTATGTTTCTTGCAATGGCTAATCGGATGCGGGGATGGGTGCGGCTGGAGTCTGTAACCGCGGCATGTCAAGCGGTTGTCATTTTTATTCTTGCCTCGCACTGGTCGTTTAACGACTCAGCGAGTGCACTGGGTTTGATGGTTGTCCTCAACGCCTTCACCTTCCTTTGGACCGGTGTCACCAGCGTTGTTGGACTGTTAGCGCCGGCGGTCGTGAAAGTTCGTTTAGCAGGGTGGATTTCAGCTCAGGAAGGGCACGTTGCGAGATACAATAAATAACGTCGGAACTCTGGCAGCACATTACATGCTGCGCCGACTACTCGGCTGTGAGCGCACGAGCGAGCCGGTTAATGGGCTTGAGGATAACGAGCGAAAGATTTGAGCGGGTCACGGCGCAATTTTGCGGTTGGCGGGACGAGTATGAACGAGCATTGTAATTTGCGAGACAAACGCGAGAGCGCGCCTCTTGTTTCTGTGGTGGTTGATACCTACAACCACGAGGCGTTTATAGGGGAAGCGATCGCGAGTGTTCTCCAGCAGGAATATCAACTCGGCGCTGTGGAAGTTCTTGTCGTCGACGACGGCTCGCGAGACGGGACCGCGAAGCAGCTGTCGGCCTTCACAGACCGGGTGCGGATCGTACGAAAAGAGAACGGCGGACAGGCCTCTGCTCTGAATCTGGGCGTCAACTTGGCAAAAGGAGACATCATCGCATTTCTAGACGGAGACGACTGGTGGCACCCACGAAAGTTGCAGGCAGTGGTCAGCTACCTCTTGCGAAATCCCACGGTAGGGATGGTGGGGCACGGGATTGTCGAAGTCACGACGAACGGTAATAGGCGTGCCTTGGGGCCTGGGGAGCTGATCCGCTTCGACCTGAAGTCCGAAAGTGGGCCTGCTATTTTGCACCAGGTGGCCTGTTTTCTCGGGACGAGCCGCCTGACGTGTCGCCGTAGCGTGCTCGAGCGATTGCTGCCTATCCCTGAGGCGGTGGTCATAGAGGCGGATGAATATCTCTTCACCCTAGGCGGCGCGGTCGCGGAAGTCGCGGTACTTGACGAGCCGCTATGCTACTATCGCCTTCACGGTCAGAACCTGTATCAATACGACGATTACGATCTAGTGCGCGCCCAACGAAAATACTTAGCTTTGGCGGCGTTGGCGGACACGCTCCCGACTAAGCTCAGGGCGCTTGGGTTGTCTGAGGAAAGCGCAGACAAGGCCGTCCAGAACACTGCACTCGCCGCCCGGCGGCTTGGCTTGGCGACGAATAGTGGCCACATCGGCATGGCATTTCCGGTCGAGTGGGCCGCCATGCGAGCGCACCCGGAACAGTGCCCCTCCAATCGGTGGCCAGTCAAAGCAGTCATGCTCTTGCTAGCGCTGGCTCTTCCCCCCAGACCTTTCTATCGACTTCGGCGTCACTATTCCATCCTACGAAAATGGCTTGCCCCTAACCGCATTGAAGAGGGAGGTCGACACCGTGAATATTCTGGGAATTAACTTTCGGCCCGCGATCTCAAGGCGAAGTTAAGGCCCTATCTAACTGCGACAGTAGTGACTGCGTTGAGAGCGTCGATCGCAATTTCAATAGCTGTGGATCTAGAAAATGCTCACACTTGGAATTAACTACGGATCCCATGATTCGGCTGCGGCCATCGCCCGGGATGGCGAGATCCTGTTCGCAACTGCCGAGGAACGGCTTAGCCGCAAGAAGCACGATGGCGGCTTCCCGCTGCACGCCATAAGAGCTTGTCTTGCGCATGCCGGGGTCGAGGTGGCGGATCTCGATGAGGTCGCTTTTGGGTGGCAGACGGCCGCCGCGGTCCGCTCCGCCGATCTGCGTAACCATCTTACAGGCGCGCAGCCGATGGGATGGTGGTTAGCTCTGCGGGCGCAAACCGTCGGTCGGATTGAGGAATATCAGCAGAATGGCGAGCGCCTCTTTCGCCGGCATTTCGGGGCACCGAAAAACGGCTTCAAGAGAATCGACCACCACTATGCTCATGCCTTGAGCGCCTATCCTGTTTCCGGGTTTGATGAGGCGACTGTAGTGGTCATTGACGGCCGAGGGGCGTGGGAGGCCACCTCGATCTGGCACGGCAAGGGGACCAAGCTCAAGCTAATTGATATGGTCCGATGGCCGAATTCGATTGGCTTGTTCTATGCCCAATTCACGGGGTGGCTTGGTTTTGAGCGATATCAAGATGAGTGGAAGGTGATGGGACTTGCTCCCTATGGAGGGCCGGGCGTCGACCTCGGAAGCTTTATTAGCGTCTCCGACGGGAAATATTCGGTTAATTCGCGGCTGCTTCTGAAGGGGCCGGATCTCTCCGGCATCGAGAAAGGACTTGGCCGAGCGCGAGAGCCTGATGAACCACTTTTGGATCGGCATCGCAATGTTGCATGGGCGGTGCAGGATGCCTGTGAACGCGCGGAACTTGCGGTGATCACCCGGGCCATCTCTCTCACGGGATCACGTAATTTGTGCCTTGCAGGCGGTGTAGCACTCAACTCCAAAGCCAACGGTCTTATCCTAAGCAGAAAACTCGTCGATCGGATCTTCATCCAGCCCGCTGCAACTGACGACGGGGTGGCTATCGGGGCTGCGCTGGCTGCACCCGTGGCGGCGGGGCTTCGTTGCCGAGAGATGACGAAGGCCTATTTGGGATCGCAATCGGCGCCTGAGGAGATCGAGGCTGTCTTGCGCACCTACAAGCTTAGCTATCAACGCTTGAATAACCCCGCTGAGGCGGCGGCGGATCTACTTGCAAGGGGTCAGCTCATTGGATGGTACCAGGGCCGGGAAGAGTTTGGACCGAGGGCGCTCGGCAACCGTTCCATACTTGCTGATCCGCGCGATGCCGGTAATCGCGACCGGGTGAACAACGCCGTCAAGTTTCGAGAAAATTGGCGTCCTTTCGCGCCCTCAGCTCTTGAAGAAGCGGGAAACTCGCTGTTCGAGAACTATCACACGACACCGTTTATGACGCTCACGTTTCAGGTCAGGCCGGAGAAGAAGGCAGCTATTGCTGCCGCGGTGCATGTTGATGGTAGCGCTCGTGTCCAGTCAGTGAGGCGCGATCAAAATGAACGATATTACGATCTTATAAAAGCCTTCGCTGCAAGGACGGGCGTACCAGCGGTGTTGAACACGAGCTTTAATCTCAAAGGCGAGCCTATCGTCAATTCGCCATTCGATGCGATCAGGACATTCTACACATCGGGACTTGATGCGCTGATTCTTGATCGATACCTCATCGCCAAGACTTCGCCAAGCAACAGTCAAGTAGCGATCACGACTACCGGGCTTGGACGACTGGCGACCGAACCATTGAGATGCAGCTGATATTTCTGAAAAAAGTATGAAAGGGTCCAGTCGAGCCCATGAAAGTAGTTTTATCATGAGTGCTGCGGGCTTCGTCCAGCAGTGCACGGACGGAGAGGACAAGAGGTGTAGACGGCGTGGCCAGTGAGTTGCATTAAGAAGAAGGGCTTGTGGCCTCGCCCGGCGGCGTGCGTTGCGTGTGGCTGCGCCACGACGTGGGAAACCATAGAACAAGCGGCTCAAACCTCTCGATAGCCAAGAGCACTCAGGAGGGCCTGGTGCTGACCGAAGCCCAGTTGGTTGCGCTGGAAAAGGCCAAGACCGAGAAGGAGGTTCCATGGCGAGTTCGAAAGCGAGACGCTCTCTCGTTGGACGATTTCACTGTCTGCCAGCACGTGCGCCATGGAATTCCTTCGGTTGGATTATTGCTACAGGCAATCCCTCGAAATTCTTCCCGAAAG
>Ga0306923_10001463_pt1 | contig 20967 bp, 19 predicted proteins | sample sta12Can44000108_FD_203841 | JGI IMG/M metagenome (GOLD analysis project Ga0306923, IMG submission 203841) | Lab enrichment of tropical soil microbial communities from Luquillo Experimental Forest, Puerto Rico - statanox.12C.anox.44.000.108 (v2)... | ecosystem: Environmental > Terrestrial >... | reverse complement strand
CGAAGGCCAAGGCGCAGTCCCCGGCGAAGGCGGAGGAGGCCTGAGATGGCACACAAGAAGGGCGCGTCGTCCAGCCGCAACGGCCGCGACTCGAACGCCCAGCGTCTCGGCGTCAAGCGTTACGGCGGCCAGGTCGTGAACGCGGGCGAGATCCTCGTCCGCCAGCGCGGCACGCACTTCCACCCCGGCAACGGCGTCGGCCGCGGCGGCGATGACACGCTGTTCGCGCTGGTCGGCGGGACCGTGGAGTTCGGCACGTTCCGCGGTCGCCGGGCCGTCAGCGTCGTCCCGGCCGAGCCGCGGGAATAGGCTCGCCGGACACGAGGTACACATGAAGGCGGGCCGGGCCATCCGGCCCGCCTTTCCCATGCGAGAACGAGGAAACGTCAGTGGCGGAGTTCGCCGACCGGGTCACGCTGCAGGTGCAGGCTGGTCACGGGGGAAACGGCTGCGCCTCGATTCACCGGGAGAAGTTCAAGCCGCTGGGCGGCCCGGACGGGGGTAACGGCGGGCGCGGCGGCGACGTGATCCTCGAGGTGGACGCCAGCTCGGCCACCCTGCTCGACTTCCACCGCCGCCCGGTCCGCCGGGCCGGCCACGGCCGCCAGGGCGAGGGCTCGCACCGCACCGGCGCCGACGGCACCGATCTGATCGTCAAGGTGCCGAACGGGACCGAGGTCAAGACGGCCGATGGCGAAGTGCTGGCTGACCTGGTGGGCGTCGGCACCCGGTTCGTGGCGGCCGCCGGCGGCCGCGGCGGCCTCGGCAATGCGGCCCTCGCCAGCCCGCGGCGCAAGGCGCCCGGGTTCGCGCTGAAGGGCGAGCCGGGGGAGCAGCGTGACCTCATCCTCGAGCTGAAGACGATCGCCGATGTCGGCCTGGTCGGCTTCCCCAACGCGGGCAAGTCCTCGCTGATCGCGGCGATGTCCGCGGCCCGGCCGAAGATCGCCGACTACCCGTTCACCACCCTGATCCCGAACCTCGGCGTGGTCGAGGCCGGCGACGTCCAGTTCGTCGTGGCCGACGTGCCGGGGCTGATCCCGGGCGCCAGCCAGGGCAGGGGCCTGGGGCACGACTTCCTGCGGCACGTCGAGCGCTGCTCGACGCTGGTCCACGTGCTCGACTGCGCGACCGAGGAACCGGGCCGCGACCCGGTCACCGACCTGGCCGCGATCGAGGAGGAACTGGCCGCCTACGGCGACGCGACCGGCGCCGAACTCGTCCGGCGGCCCCGCCTGATCGCGCTGAACAAGATCGACGTCCCGGCCGCCCGCGACATGGCCGACCTGGTCAAGCCGGAATTCGAGAAACGCGGCTACCAGGTCTTCGAGATCTCCGCCGCCACCGGCGAAGGGCTGCGCCCGCTGGGCTTCGCGATGGCCGCGCTGGTCGCCGCCGACCGGGCCGCCCGCCCGGTCGAGCAGCCTGCGGAACGTGCCAGGGTCAGGGTCAAGGTGCAGGCCGCCGACGAGCCGGGCTTCGACGTGGCGCGCATCGGCGAGGCGACCTTCCTCATCACGGGCGACAAACCGCGGCGCTGGGTTCAGCAGACCGACTTCGGCAACGACGAGGCGGTCGGTTACCTGGCCGACCGGCTCGCCCGCCTCGGCGTGGAGGAGGCCCTCGCCGAGGCGGGTGCGGAACCAGGTGCCGAGGTACTGATCGGCGACCCGGACGACGCCGTGGTGTTCGACTGGGATCCGGCCGCCCCGATGGCCAGCGGTGCCAGCGGACCAAGCAGGCGCGCCAGGGGAAAGCAGCACCTCGGCCCGCGCGGAACCGACCCCCGGCTGACGCCATGACCGTGCCGGATACCGCGAGCGCCGAGCGCGCGGACATCGCCACCGCGCCGAGGGTCGTGGTCAAGGTGGGCTCGTCGTCGCTGACCACCGCGGACGGCGAGGTCGACGGCCACAGGATCGGCGCGCTGGCCGACGCGCTGGCCGCCCGCCACCGGAACGGCGGTCAGGTCGTCCTGGTCTCCTCGGGAGCGATCGCATCCGGCCTGGTCCCGCTCGGCCTGTCCCGGCGCCCCCGCGACCTGGCCACCCAGCAGGCGGCGGCCAGCGTGGGGCAGGGCCTGCTCATCGCCAGGTACACCGCGGCCTTCGCCCGGCACGGCATCCGCACCGGCCAGGTCCTGCTGTCCGCCGACGACCTGATGCGCCGGACCCACTACCGCAACGCCCAGCGCACCCTGGACCGGCTGCTCGAGCTCGGCGTGCTGCCGGTGGTCAACGAGAACGACACGGTGGCCACCGACGAGATCAGGTTCGGCGACAACGACCGGCTCGCCGCGCTGGTCGCGCACGTCACCCGGGCCGGCGCGCTCATCCTGCTGTCCGACGTGGACGGCCTGTACGACGGCGACCCGCGTCGCGGCGAGGCGCAGCGGATCACCGAGATCCGGGACCGGGCCGACCTGGACGGCATCCGGCTGGGCCGCGGGCTCAGGGTGGGCCAGGGGACTCAGGACAACCAGAAAGTCCAGGGCATCGGCGGCATGGCCACCAAGGTGGAGGCGGCGATGATCGCGTCCGCGGCCGGCATCCCGACCGTGGTGGCCGACGCGGCCAGCGCCGCGGACGCGCTCGGCGGCGGGCCGGCCGGCACCTACTTCGCCGCCGCCCGTGGCCGCCGCCCGGCGACCAGGCTCCTCTGGCTCAAGCACGCCGCGGTGGCCCGCGGCAGCCTGTGCCTGGACCACGGCGCGGTCGAGGCCGTGGTCACCAGGCGCGCCAGCCTGCTGCCGGCCGGCATTACCGGGGTCGAGGGGACCTTCGACGCCGGTGACCCGGTCAACCTGCGCGACGAGAACGGCACCATCGTCGCGCGCGGCCTGGTGAACTACGACGCGACCGAGATCCCCGGCCTGATGGGCCGCTCCACCAGGTGGCTGGCGAGCAGGCTAGGCCCGGAGTACGAGCGCGAGGTCGTGCACCGCGACGACATGGTGCTGTGCTAGCCCGGGGGGACGCCCCCCCGGAACCCGCGGTGCGCTTCGCGCCCCGCTGCGCTGCTCGCCGTAGGTTCGCGCGGCCGGAGGGGCCTGAAGGCCCCTCGCGGGCCGCGCGATTTCGGAGCTTCGCTCCTCAGTTAGCCGCCGAACGGGTCAGCTATTCGCCGCATTGGCGGCTAGCCGCTGGCCGCTGGCGGCCAGCCGCTAGTTGTCGTCGTTGGTGCCGCCGTTGCCGGGGGGGCGGTTCTGCTGGAGGCGGTCGAACAGGCCGCCGCCGGCCCGCGCCGCGCTCTCCGCCACCCCGCGGAAGATCCCGATCAGCGGGTCCTGGGACCGGCTCCACGAGTCCTGATAGGACTTGGCCGCGTTCCTGACTTCCTCGCCGACCGAGGCGCCGGCGTCGGCGTCCCGGCGCGGGTAGTCGCCGCCGAGGATGCGGTCGTACTCGCCGTGGGTGGCCCAGTGGTCCAGCTCGGCGAACCTGACCACCGCGAACGGGTGGGTCTGGCCCTGGAGCTGCAGGAGCTTAAGGATGCTGTCCCGCAGGTCCGGCACCGCGTCGTACTCATGCGCCTGCTCGCGGAACGCGTCCGGGTTCAGCTCGGACAGCTGCGCGCCGCCGGCCAGCTTCATCAGCGCCCGCCGGGCCGCGTCCACGTCCTGCCCGGCCAGCAGCCCGGCCCGGTCGCAGGACAGCTCGGACTTGCGGAACCACTCCTCCAGGCCCCAGATGATGCCCCGCAGGCCGATGTACCCGATCGGCATCCACGCGATCCTCGCCGCCAGCTGGATCAGGAACAGCAGCATGGTGCGGTAGACCGCGTGCCCGGACAGGATGTGGCCGAGCTCGTGCCCGACCACCCACCGGAGCTCCTCCGGGTCGTACAGCTCCACCATTCCGCTGTTGATCACGATGAACGGCTTGTCCCGGCCCAGCGCCATCGCGTTCACGAGCGGAAACTGCAGGACGTAGCACTCGGGCACCTCGGGCAGGTCCAGGATGTAGGCCCCGTCCCTGACCATCTCGTAGATGTGCGGGAACTGGCGCTCGGAGACCCGGACGCTGCCCGCCAGGTACGTCAGCCGGAAGGCCCGCTCGTTGAACAGGCCGAACAGCTTCTTCAAAAGCGTGTCGAACCCGCTGAGCTTGCGCAGCGCCACAAGCGCGGAGCGGTCGGCGGGATGCTCGTAGGCGCGGGACGAGATACCGGTGAGCCGGACTCGCGCGCGATCTGGCACTGAAGTCATATCTCGTATGGTAACCCCCGCGCCGGCCCGTTGGGCCGGTATGCGCGCCGGTACGATACGACGGCATGAGGGACCGCTAGCCATGCGCCGGATCGGAGTGATGGGCGGCACGTTCGACCCCGTCCACCATGGTCACCTGGTCGCAGCGAGCGAAGTCGCGCACGACTTCACGCTGGACGAGGTCGTCTTCGTGCCGACCGGAGAGCCCTACCAGAAGGAAACCCGCAAGGTCTCCCCGGCCGAGGACCGGTACCTGATGACGGTCATCGCCACCGCGTCGAACCCCAAGTTCAGCGTCAGCCGCGTCGACATCGACCGCCCAGGGCCCACCTACACCATCGACACGCTGCGCGACCTGCGTGCCGCGGCCGCCCCCGGCGACGAGCTCTTCTTCATCACCGGCGCCGACGCGCTGGCCGAGATCCTGACCTGGCACGCAGCGGACGAACTGTTCACCCTGGCGCATTTTGTAGGCTGTACCAGGCCAGGACACCGGCTGTCCGGGGCGGGCCTGCCGGACGGGAAGGTCAGCCTGGTGGAGATCCCGGCGCTGGCCATCTCCTCGACCGAGTGCCGCGCCCGGGTGGGTGCGGGCCAGCCGGTCTGGTACCTGGTCCCCGACGGGGTGGTGCAGTACATCGCCAAGCGCGGCTTGTACGCGAAGGCGGATGTCACCCCGGCGTGAGAAAGTAATACAGACAACGACCCCTACCGAGGAGGCCGGCAAGCACTCGTGACTGCCACACCGAGGGCCGTCGAGCTCGTGGAGACCGCCGCGCTGGCCGCGGCGGACAAGCTGGCGGACGGCATAATCGCCTATGACGTGAGCGATCAGCTCGTTATCACCGACGCGTTCCTGCTCTGTTCGGCGCCGAACGACCGTCAGGTCAAGGCCATCGTCGACGAGATCGAGCTGCGGATGCGCCAGGCGGGCGCGAGCCTGGTCCGCCGCGAGGGCGAACGGGAGGGCCGCTGGGTCCTCCTCGACTACCTCGACGTGGTGATCCACGTGCAGCACTCCGAGGAGCGCACGTACTACGCGCTCGAGCGGATCTGGAAGGACTGCCCCCAGATCCCGCTGCCTGAACTCGTCGTCAACCCCGGGAGGACGCCCTGAGCGAGCCGCCGCGGCCGGTCCGGCTGGTGCTGTGGCGGCATGGCCAGACGGTCTGGAACGCCGAGCGCCGGTTCCAGGGGCAGAGCGACATCCCGCTCGACGAGACCGGCCAGGCGCAGGCCGAACGGGCCGCGCGGCTGCTCGCCGCGCTGCGCCCGGACCTGATCGTCTCCTCCGACCTCAGCCGCGCCGCCCAGACCGCGGCCCCGCTGGCCCGGCTCACCGGCCTGGAGGTCACCCTGGACAAAGACCTGCGGGAACGGCACGGCGGCCGGTGGGAGGGCCTGACCGACACCGAGATCAGGACCCGGTACCCGGTCGAGCACGCCAACTGGACCCCGCCGGACGGCGAGCCGTCTCCGGTGGTCGCCGACCGGGTGGCCGGGGCCCTGTACCGCATCGCCGAGGCCGCCGCCGGGACAGAGAACGCCGAGCCGGGCCTGGCCGTCGTGGTCAGCCACGGCGCCGCGCTGCGGCTGGGCATGTCCCGGCTGCTGGGCATGCCGGACGAGCTGTTCGGCGTGCTCGGCCCGCTGTCCAACTGCTCCTGGTCGGTGCTCGGCCGACGTCACGGCCGCTGGCGACTGGTCGAGCACAACGCCGGCACCCTGCCCGAGCCGGTCCTCAGCGACGACCGATGAACGAACTTCGCCCCGAACGGGCTGGGCGGTTCGCCACCCTCACCTGGTACGGCCAGGCTGGGTTCCGCCTGGCGGCGGGGGAAAGCCGGGTGCTGATCGACCCGTTCCTGACCGGGCGGCCCGATCGCCGGTACGCCCCGCCCGCCGCGGCGCCGGACTTCGCCGACGTCACCCTGGTGCTCTGCACCCACGAGCACGTGGACCACCTGGACCTGCCGTTCCTGCGCGAGCTCTGCGCGGTCAACTCCGGGGCCAGGATCGTGGTGCCGCTGCCGGTGGTCGAGATCGCGGCCGAAGGCGGGATCGACCGCGCCCGGCTGGCCGGCGCGGTGCCGGGGGAGGAACTGCGCGACCGGGACGTGACCGTGCACCCGGTGCCGGCCCTGCACGGGATCGGCGGCGACGAGACCGTGGTGTACGAGTTCTCCCCGGACGGCGGCCCGGTCCGGTTCCTCGGCTACGTGCTCGAGATCGGCGGCATCCGCTTCTACCATTCCGGTGACTGCCTGGTCTATCCCGAGCTCCCCGCCACCCTGTCCGCGTTCGCTCCCGACGTGCTGATGATCCCCATCAACGGCCGCGACCACATGCGCGAGGCCCGCGGGATCGTCGGCAACATGAACGAGACCGAGGCCGCCTGGCTCTGCGCGCAGGTCGGCCCGTCCTACGTCATCCCCATGCACTACGAGTGCATCGCCGGCAACACCGGCGACCCCGGCCACTTCACCACCCTGATCCGCGAAGCGGAGACCCCCGCCACCGTCCTGGCTCCCCCCCGCGCCACCCCCGTCACCCTCGCCCTCCCCTAACCCCACCCGCCCACCGCGCCGCTCTCGCCCCCCTAACCCCACCCGCCCACCGCGCCCTCTCGCTCGCCTCTAACCCCACCAGCGCCACCGCGCCGCTCTCGCCCTCCTCTAACCCCACCAGCGCCACCGCGCCGCTCTCGCCCTCCTCTAACCTCGTCCCCTCCAGCGCTCCCGCCCCGCCCTAACCTCACCCGCGCTTCCCCCGCCGCCCCGCTCTCCCTAACTCCGTCCCCTTCAGCACCTCCCGCCCCCAGAAGCCCCATCAGCGATCCGCTCCCCGCTCCCGGACGGAAATCTGTTCCGCGGCAGCCCGGCCGAACGTTACCCCTGGTGCTCCTACGTTCATATCGCACTTTCGTGACTAGTGATACGTGCCCGCCGCCCGTTCATAAGGCGTGGATGCCACATCCACGTCGCATAAACGACATGGCTGGGACATCCACGCCGTAAGTCACCGATCGCCGGCCGGTCATCCATCCGCATCTCCTCCACCTGAGGTCTCGAGCCAGGCCAGCGCGGCGTCGCTGGCCCGGCGGTACCGGTCGGAGAGCCGTTTGCCCCGGGCTCGTTCGGCCGCCGACGGCACGGCGGTCCTGGTCGTGTCGCCGAGCCTGGCACCTGCCTCCCCGGGGCCGGCGCCGGCCATGATCGCGGCCAGCATCGCGGCGCCCCGGGCCGAGAGGTCGGGATCGGAGTGGAAGCGAACCCGTGCGCCGAGCGCCTCAAGGGCGAGCGCCTCCCAGGCCGGGTCGCCCGCGCCGCGCCCGGCGAACTCGATCTCCTGGATCCGGCCGCCGGTCGCGGCCTCCACCACGTCCAGCACGTGCCGGGCGCTGAGCAACGTCCCGGTCAGTACCGCCCGGGCGATCTCGGCCGGGCCGTGCTCGGCGGCTAGCCCGATCAGCAGCCCGCGCACGCCCGCGATCCACAGCGGCGCGCGCTCCCCCGACAGGTACGGCACGAAGGCCGGCAGCCCGCCGCCAGCGGAAGCCCGGGCGGCGACGGCAGGCACGTCGCCGGGCCGGCAGCCGAGCAGCCGGGCGACCCAGGCCACCGAGGCCCCGCTGGACTGTGTCGGGCCGTAGAGCAGCGGGGCGGGTGCACAGCTGCCCGGCACGCTGAACAGCCCGGCCGCCCGCAGCGCGGGATCAAGGACGGGCGCGCCGACGATGGCCGAGGTGCCGCTGAAGACGAACCCGCTGCCCCGCGAGAAGCAGCCGGCCGCCAGCGTCTGGGCGAGCGCGTCACTCCAGCCCACGCACACCGGGATTCCCGAGGGCAGCCCGAACCGCCGGGCCGCCGCGGCGGTGACGGCACCGCGCCAGGCCCAGGCCGCGGCGACCGGCGGGCAGGCCTTCTCCGGCCAGCCGCACGCGGCTAGCACCTCGGTGGCGGGAGCGCCGTCGGTGACCCGGCAGATGCCCTTGGACGACCAGGGATCAGACGCGGGGCTGCCGGTCAGCGCCATCCCGATGAGGTCTTTCGGCTGTAGCAGCCACCGCGTGCGCCGCACCGTGTCCGGCTCGTGCCGGGCCAGCCAGGCCAGCTTGGCCGGGAGGTTGGCGGCCGCCCAGGGCAGCTCCGTCCCGATCAGCGGCTCGGGGTCGCCGAACCTCGCCGCCAGTTCCGCCGCCTCCGCCGTGGCCCGGGTGTCCTGCCAGGTCAGCGCCGACCGGACCGGCCGTCCCGCCGCGTCGGCCGGGACCAGCGTGGGGGTCTGGCCGCACAGCCCGACCGCGGCGACCTCACGCAGGTCCGCGCCGTCCCGGGCAGTGCGGCGGAGCGCGGCGGCCAGTGCCCGCGACCAGGCCGCCGGGTCTTGCTCCACCCGGCCGTTCCCGCCCCGCGCGGTCCGGTACCCCGCGCTGGCCACCAGGACGTCTCCGCCCGGGCGGACCAGGCTGACCCGCGTCGCCGAGGTGCCGACGTCCACCCCCAGGTAGAGCCCGTCCACGCCGCTAGCCTCCCACGTCAGGCACGGTGCGCCGGTACCGTACAGCACCGTCCCGGCGTCCTGGCCCGGACGGTAAAGGAACTGGTCACCGAGCTCGCCGGGATCCAGCGCCTCGGCTACGCCGTCGACCGGCAGGAGCTCAACCTCGGCGTGTGGTGCGTAGCCGCGCCGATCCTCGGCGTCCGGCAGACCCAGCCCGCCGCGGTCAGCGTCTCCGCCTGCCGTCCGCACCTGGACGCCGCCGAGGAGGAACGCCTGGGCGAGCTCGTCATCGCCGCCGCCAGCCGCATCTCCGACCGCCTGGGTTAGCCGACGCTGCTCGGCTCGTTGCCCGGGTGCGGATACCCCCACGCGGCACAGATGTCCGCCAGCTCACCAGGTATCTTCTCAGGCAACGGCGCCGGCGGCTGGATACGCCCGGAGCGGATGTTCAGCGAGCTATCCCCGAGCCCGGGCGTGAACCCCGCGTGCGCGAACGCCCCGTACTCCAGCATTCCCGGCTCGAACCGCAGGCCCAGGAACTCACACAGCTCGCGGACGACTCGTTCCGGCGAAGCGGTCAGCTCTTCGTAGCGCACGGTCACGCCGGGCAGCGCCGACCGCGCCTCGTCGACCACGTTCATGTACCGCAGCCCTCTGGCCACCGACTCGTCCCTGCTCCCGGCTTCCTCGGGCCGCCACGCCGGGTCGAACGAGGAGTGCAGCGAGGCCACCGCGGCGGCCGGATGACGCAGCAGGAAGACGAACGCGGCGTCCGGCCAGGCCGCCGCGATCCGCTCCCAGACCAGCACGTTGCTCGGCGTCTTGACCACCAGCCGGGGCTTGCCGCTTCGCCGCAGCGCCTCGGCCAGCACCCGGTCCCACAGCATGTGCTCCACGTCCTCGACGGTCAGCTCGAGCCCGTCCAGGGAGGCCTTGATCCACTGCGTATCCGCGCGGACTCCCAGGTGCTTCAACGGCAGCTCCGGGGGAGCGTACAGCCCAGAGTGACTGCCCAGGATGACCCGGAGCAGCGTCGACCCGGACCGTGGCGCGGAGAAGACGAACACCGGCGCGGTCAGCAGCCGCCCGCCGCCGGCGGGCAGCTTCCAGCCCCGGTCCGTGAGGGGACGGGACAGCTGGTACCCGGTGACTCGCACCAGCACCGAGTTGAGCAGCTTTGGTGGCGGTATCCGCCAGGCCCGGTCCGCCAGCGGGCGGGAGAACTGATACCCGATGGTGCGCTCGAGTACCGCGTTGACCCGCTGCTTGCGGTCCACGTACTCCATCATGCCGGACGGGTACGGTCCGAGCGGCACGGAAGAACCGGCGCGCCACGGATCGTTACCCTGGTCACCGTGACCACGATAGATCCGCACCGAACCACCCCCGGTGGCAAGCCACGGGCCCGCTCGATCGGGATCCCGTTCGGCGGCCGGCCCGGCCGGTGGAACGCCATGACCGACGTGCCCGGGGTCGAGGTCGGGTACACGACGCTGATCGAGGGCAGCAGCGTCCGGACCGGGGTGACGGCCATCCACCCGCGCGGCCCGGAGAAAACGGGGGACCCGGTGGCGGCCGGCTTTCACTCCCAGAACGGCAACGGCGAGATGACCGGGGTCTCCTGGATCAACGAGTCGGGCACGTTCGACGGGCCGGTCGCGATCACGAACACGCATGCGGTCGGCGTCGCGCACGCCGGGATCATCGCCTGGACGGTCAGGCACCATCCCGTGGTGGCCGAGATCTGGCTGCTGCCGGTGGCGGCGGAGACCTGGGACGGCTACCTGAACGACATCAACGGCCATCACGTCACCGAACACCACGTGGTGACGGCCATCGAGGCGGCCCGCCCGGGTCCGGTCGAGGAGGGCTCGGTCGGCGGCGGCACCGGGATGAACTGCTACCAGTTCAAGGGCGGCTCGGGGACCGCCTCGCGCCTGGTGGACGACTACACGGTCGGCGTGTTCGTCCAGGCCAACTTCGGCGCCCGCCGGGAGCTCGTCATCGCCGGGGTGCCGCTCGGCGACGCGCTCGCCGACGACAACCCGATGCAGGACTTCAGGCTCACGGTCCCCGGCTCCGGCTCGGTCATCGCCGTGGTGGCGACCGACGCGCCGCTGTTCCCGCACCAGTGCCAGGCGCTGGCCCGGCGGGTCACGGCCGGCCTGGCCAGGACCGGGACCAGCGGCTCGCACTTCTCCGGTGACCTGTTCCTGGCTTTCTCGACCGCCAACCCCGGCGCCTTCCGCCCCCGCGACCAGGTCATGTCACGGCTGGACTTCGTGCCCTGGGAACGCCTCGATCCGTTCTATGAGGCCGTCGTGCAGGCCGCCGAGGAGGCCGTGGTCAACGCGCTGGTCGCGAACGAGGACATGACCGGCCGCGACGGCCACCGCACCCCGGCCCTGCCCCGCGACCGGGTCATCGGGCTGCTAGCCGCCGCCGACCGTCTCAGGTAGCCCGAACATCGCCACCGGGTTGTCCCAGCACACCCTGCGCAGCCAGAACCCGGGGACGCCGGCGTCCTCCTCCGGCGACGGCACACGCCCCATTCCCCCGATTCAACTCCAGCCCCCGCCACGCCCCGCCTACCGGGGTCTCCAGATTTCCGTGCCGAACGTGTATCAGGCCCGAGGCGGCCCACCTCCGTGTCAAGTGTCGGGCACGTGCGACCGTGTCAGGCGGCGCAACACGGGGGGCAACACGGCATCGGAGAGGCCGATGCGGGGACCCTCTCCGCTGCCGTGTCCCGCCGCTAACCCTTCAGCCCCGACCGAGGGCCGGATCCACAGCGGCAGCAGGCGTTCCAGCAGAGCGATCATGGCCTCCAGTCCCTATGATGGGAATTGGTCGTGCTTGCGCCCCTCACCAGATCACTGGCGAGCACGATCCAAAGGCCAGGGCGCCTCACCGAAGGAATGCCCATGGTCGTCTCCGTCCTCGCCATCTCCGCCTCCGCCTGGGGCGTGCTGATGGGCCTCTCGCCGGTCCTGCAGATCCGCCGCATGCTCCGCGAGCGGTCCTCGCGCGAGGTCTCCCTGGGTTACTTCTCGATCCTGCTGGCCGGCTTCCTGCTCTGGATCTCCTACGGGATAGCCGCCGGCAACCTGTGGCTCGTCGTCCCGAACAGCATCGCCCTCCTGGTTGGCCTCACGCTGGTAGCCATAGCGCTCCGCCTCCGCCGTTCCTAACCCCGCCCGTCCCCCGTTATAAGGCGTAAGAACCCGCCGAGCACGGTGGCGAAACGCTCCCTGACCGTCGCCGCGGTCTGGTCCGGCGGGGCGTCCCAGACCTCCTCGTTGAAGATCTCCACCTCCACGTCGCCGTCGTACCCGGCCGCCGTCACCGCCGCCGTAACCGGCCCGAAGTCGATACACCCGTCGCCCAGGTGGCCGCGGCCGAGCAAGACGTCGGGCGGCAGCGGCAGCACCCAGTCGCACACCTGGTAGCTGACGATGCGCGGCCCGGCCCGGGTGATCTCGTCCGCCAGCCGCGCGTCCCACCAGACGTGGTAGGTGTCGACCACCACGCCCACCGCGTCGGCGGGAAACAGAAGAGCCAGGTCCACCGCCTCGCCCAGGCTGGAGATCACGCACCGGTCGGCGCAGAACATCGGGTGCAGCGCCTCGATACCGAGCCGAACCCCGAGGGCCAGGGCCCGGGGCACGAGCGATCCGATCGCGTCCGCGATCATCCGCCGGGCCAGGCCGAGGTCCCGCTGGCCGGGCGGCAGCCCGCCGGACACCAGCACCAGCGTGCCGGCCCCCAGCTCGGCCGCCTCGGCGATAGCGGCCAGGTTGTCCGCCCGCGCCGCCCGCCGGCCGTCAGGGTCGGCCACCGTGAAGAAGCCGCCCCGGCACAGGCTGGAGACCCGCAGCCCGGCCGCGCGGACCGCGGCCGCCGCCTCGGCCAGGCCGGCCTCCGCGACCCGGTCCCGCCACAGCCCGATAGCCGGGATGTCGTGCCGGACGCACAGCGCCACGGCCTCGGCCAGGCTCAGGTGCTTGACCGTGGCCTGATTCAGCGACAGCCGGTCCAGCCCGATCCCGTTGTTCACCGGCGTCCCCCGTCAGCCGAACGGGCCAGCATCTCGCCCATCCGTTGGGCCGCGAGCTCCGGCTTGCTCAGCGCCCGGGCCGCCGCGGCCAGCTCGAACAGCCGGATCAGGTGCCCGGCCGGGCGCCGCCGCTCGAGCCCGCCCAGCATCACGAAGTGCGGCTGCAGCCCGTTCAGCCAGGCCAGGAACGCCACCCCGCTCTTGTAGTGGTAGGTCGGCGGCTCGAAGATCAGCCGGCTGAGCGGCACCGTCGGCGCCATGGCCGCGTCGTACCCGGCCAGGTCGCCCTGGTCCAGCGCGGCCAGCGCGGCGGCCGCCGGGGCGGTGATCGCGGCGAACGCCCCCAGCAGGGCGTCGCTGTGCGAGCCGTCGGCGTCGCCCCGGATCAGCGACGCGTAGTTGAAGTCGTCCCCGGTGTAGAGCCGGACCCCGGCCGGCAGCCGCCGCCGCAGGAATACCTCCTGGCCGGCGTCGAGCACCGACAGCTTGACGCCGTCCACCTGGCCGCCGGCCCGGTCGATCAGCTCCAGCACGGTGGCCACGGCCGCGTCGAAGCCGTCGCCGCCCCAGTAGCCGCGCAGCGCCGGGTCGAACGCCTCACCCAGCCAGTGCAGGATCACCGGCCGGTCCGCCTGCTTGAGCACCCCGCCGTACACGTCCAGGTAGTCCCGGGGGCCGCGGGCCCGGGTCGCCAGCGCCCGGCTGGCCATCAGGATGACCTGCGCCCCGGCCGACTGGACGAACGCGACCTGCTCGGCGTAGGCGTCGATGATCGCGGTGAGCCCGTGCTCCCCGCCGTCGGCCAGCTGGTCCGTCCCGGCCCCGCAGGCCAGCGGACGCGTACCGCCCGGGCCGGAACCGCCCGGGCCGGAACCACCCGCGTCGGCCCGGGCCGCCGTCCTGGCGATCAGCTCCCGGGCCTGCGCCCAGGACAGGCCCATGACGCGCTGCGCGGTATCCATCGCCTCGGCCACCCCGAACCCGTGCGCCCACAGGTGCTCACGGAACCGCAGCGTCGACTCCCAGTCGATCACCGGGCGCCCGTCCGGCCCGGGCGCCGCCGCCACGTGCGCGGCCGCGAACACGCGGCGGGACCGGGGCGCCGGGTACCCGGCCGCCCAGCCCGGCTCCGGCACGGCCAGCGGTGCGGCCCGCCCGGGCAGCCGGATCAGCGCGGACACCTCAGACCGCCAGCGGGGGTACGGTGAGCCGCCGGCCCTCGGCCGAGGACTGCAGCGCGAGGTTGGCCAGCTGCACCCCCTTGGCCCCCTCGGCCAGGTCCCAGGCGAACGGCCGGCCCTCGGCGGCGCACCTGAGGAACAGCTCCCACTCCACCTTGAACCCGTTGTCGAAGGTCATGTTGTCCGGCACGTCCGACCACAAGGCCTGATACTCGATCGGGTCGGGCAGGTCCGGGTTCCACACCGGCATCGGCGTCGTCGCCCGGTGCTGCACGGCGCAGTCGCGCAGCCCGCACACCGCGCTGCCCGCCGTGCCGTCTACCTGAAGCTCGAGCAGCTCGCGCCGGTTGACCCGGACCGCCCAGGAGGAGTTCACCGAGGCGAACGCCCCGCTGGCGAACTCGAGCACCGCGTACGCGGCGTCGTCCGCGGTCGCGTCGAACGGCGTGCCGGACTCGTCCCAGCGCCGCGGGATGTGCGTCGCGGTCCGCGCGTACACCGCGCTGACCGGGCCGAACAGGTCCGTCAGCAGGTACTGCCAGTGCGGGAACATGTCCAGCACGATCCCGCCGCCCTGGTCCGCGCGGTAGTTCCAGGACGGCCGCTGCGCCGGGATCCCGTCCCCCTCGAACACCCAGTAGCCGAACTCGAGCCGGACCGACAGCACCCGGCCGAAGAAGCCGCCGCCGAGCAATCGCTTCAGCTTCATCACACCAGGTAGGAAGAGTTTGTCGTGCACCACGCCGTGGGTGATCCCGGCGGCCTTGGCCGCGCGGGCCAGCCGCAGCGCGCCGTCCAGCGTGGCGGCCACGGGCTTCTCGGTGTACACGTGCTTGCCCGCCTCGATCGCCTTCAGCAGGCTGACCTCGCGCGCGCTGGTGACCTGGGTGTCGAAGTAGACGCCGACCCCGGGGTCGGCCAGCACCTCGTCCAGGCTGGTGGTCCAGCGCTCCAGACCGTGCCGTTCGGCGATGGCCCGCAGCCGCTCCTCGTTCCGCCCGACCAGGATCGGCTCGGGGTAGAGGCAGGAGCCGTCCTCGAGCCTGACGCCACCCCGCTCCCGGATGGCGAGCAGCGACCGCACCAGGTGCTGCCGGTACCCCATCCGGCCGGTCACGCCGTTGAGGGCGACATGGATGACCGTGCGCGTCATTGGTTCAGCCTTCGGTCGGCGACGGATCCGGTGCTACCCTGAGCACCTTGGGAAAGTGCTTTCCCAGATTAGGCTGGCCCGGTAGGCGGGTCAACCCGGGCGATGGCGAGGAGTGACGGTGCACCAGGTCCGCAGGGTGACGCTGCAGGACGTCGCCGACCGGGCCGGGGTGTCGCTGACCACCGCGTCCCGGGTGGTGAACGAGGGCTCGCGCCGGGTCGGACCGCGGCTGGCGCAGCGCGTCACCCAGGCCGTCGCTGAACTCGGCTACACCGCCAACCTGCAGGCCAGGGCGGTCGCCACCGGGCAGAGCACGATGGTCGGCGTGGTCGTGCACGACATCGCGGACCCGTACTTCTCCTCCATCGCGGCCGGCCTGATCGAGGTCGCCGACTCGCGCCGGCTGCTGGTCTGCATGTCGAGCACGGCGGCCACCGAGGTGGCCGAGCGCGAGTACGTCGCGCTGATGCGCGCGCAGCGGGCGCGCGCGGTGATCCTGATCGGCAGCCGGACCGACGACACCCCGGCCCGCGAGGCGCTGCGCGCCGAGGTCGCCGCCTTCGCCCGCTCCGGCGGCCGCGCCGTGGCCGTCGGCCAGGACCTGCTGGGCGTGGACACGGTGCTGCCGGAGAACGCGGCCGGCGCCGAGGCACTGGCCCGCGCCATGGTCGCGCTCGGCCACCGCCGCTTCGCCGTGCTGGCCGGGCCGCGCGGCCTGCTGACCGCGCGGGACCGGCTGGACGGCTTCCGGGCCGGGCTGGCGGCCTGGAACGTGCCGCTCGGCCCGGCGCGGGTCATCCACGGCCCGTTCACCAGGGACGGCGGCTACGAGGCGATGAGCGCGGTGCTGGCCGCGGACGAGCCGCTGCCGGACTGCGTGTTCGCCGTCACCGACGTGATGGCCATGGGCGCGCTGGCCCGGCTGCGGGCCGGCGGCCTGCGGGTTCCCGCCGACATCGCGCTGGCCGGTTTCGACGACATCGGGCCCCTGCGCGACGTCTACCCGCCGCTGACCACGGTGCGGCTGCCGCTCAAGCGGATGGGGGAGATGGCGGCCGGCCTGGTCCTGGCCGAACCCCAGGACGCCGGGCCGGCTACGGGCCGCGGGCCGCAGCCGCGGGTCATCCCGGTGCCCGGCGAGGTCATCCTCAGGGAGAGCACCCTCCCGCACCCGCCCGCCCGCTAGCACCGCCGGCCCTTGCGCGCCGGCGCGCTCATCAGGTACGTTTCGCACAAGCTGGAAAGCGCTTGCCAACGGTGGTGACCACAGTTGTCGACTGTCAACCGTGACCCGCGCATGATCCGTACCGAAACACGCACCAGCACGGCCTGGACCGCCCCTCGAGGGAGATGAGCGCAATGAGCGAAGCAGCGCACGTTCCGTTCACGGAAACAAAGGCACCCGAGTCCGCCGAGCGGCTGCACCGCGGGGCGCTCGGGCTGGTCGACATCTCCGCGTCGACGATGGCCAACATCGGCCCGGCCTACAGCTTCTATTTCGGCTTCGCCGGGATCGTGATCGCGGCCGGCCTCGGCTCGCCGCTGGTCGTGCTCGTCGCCGCCGTCGCCATCGCGCTACTCGGCAACACGCTGGCGCAGTTCTCCCGGGCGCACCCGAGCACCGGCGGCTTCATCACCTTCATCGGCAAGACGTTCGGCGGTACCAGCGCGGTGACCACCGCGCTGGTGGCCGGGGTCGGCTACATAATCGCGATCTCCTCGGTACTGGTCATCTCCGGCGGGTTCCTGTCGATCATGATCCAGTACTACACGGGCACGAACGTCCCCTGGATCATCTTCTCCGCCATCTTCACCGCCGGTGCCATGTACATGATGTTCCGCGGTGTGGCCGTGTCGACCAAGCTGGCCGGCTTCTTCTTCGCTTTCGAACTGGCCGTGCTGTTTATCGTGTCGATTGCCGTGCTGATCAAGAACGGCGGCCACCTCAGCGGCGTGCCATTCCAGCCCAGCCACGTCCTCCACGGCTTCAGCGGCCTCGGCCTCGCTTTCCCACTGGCCGTCTACCTGTTCATCGGCTGGGAGAACTCGGCGGCGCTCGCCGAGGAGACGAGCAACCCGCGACACAACGTGCCCCGGGCCGTGTTCCTGTCGATCGTTCTCATGGCTTTCACGTACCTGCTGGTGGCCTACGCCACTGTCACCGGCTTCCACTACAACGCCACGGCGCTCACGGCCCCCCTCATCCCGTTTATCGCCGTGGCCCACAGCGTGGCGACCTGGCTGACCTTCATCGCGTACCTGGCCGGGCTGACCTCCACCCTGGGCGTGCTCATCGCCGCGGTGAACTCGCAATGCCGGCTGATCTTCAACGCCGGCCGCGAGGGCCTGCTGCCGCGCTGGATCGGCTACGTCCATCCGGTCCGCCGGACGCCGGTCAACGCCATCATTGCCTTCGTCGGCCTCGCCGGGATTCTCACCCTGGGCTGGGCGCTCGGCCACTGGATCGGCGGCAGCAGCGGCAGCCTGGACGCGCTGACCTTCTTCTTCGAGTCCAGCTCGATGGGCACGATCCTGATCCTGTTCGTGTACCTCGCGTCCAACGTGGCCCTGCCGTTCTTCTACCGTAGGTACCGGCCAGCCGAGTTCAACATCTTCAAGCACGTCGTGCTGCCGTTCCTGGGCGTAGTCGCGATCGCCATCCCGATCTACTACCTGTTCAAGCCGCCGATACCCCAGCCGTACTACTGGTTCCCGTATGTAGGCTTGGGCATCGTCGCGGTGTCCATCCTCTACTCGATCTGGCTGGTCAGACGCGACCCCGGCCTAGGCGACCGAGTCGGCTCGATCATTGCCGATGAGTAGCCCGCACCCGCTCGACCCGGCGAGCGCGGAGGAGTACCTGGCCGGCCGGGACATCATGGCGGCGGCCGGCCTGCTGCCGGAAGGAGACGGGGCACCCGTCAGCTTCGCCTACTACGGCCTCGAGGAGTCGGCCAAGGACGAGGTGCTGGCCGGCGCCGCCACGGACAGAAGGCTCCGCGCGTTCCTGGTCGACACCGCCAGCGGCGAGTCGACCGACGTGGTGGTGTCGCTCACCCGGAACCAGGTCGTCAGCGCGCGCACCCTGGACCAGGTCAAGGACGGCCAGATGCCGATCCTGGACAGCGAATACGTCACCGTCGACGAGATCACCAAGGCCGACCCGGAGTGGCGGGCGGCCATGGCCAGGCGGGGTTACCACGACCTCAGCAAGATCAGGGTCGGCCCGATCACCGCGGGCAGCTTCGGGCCGCCGGATGACGACCGGCGGCGGATGGTCCGGGTGCTCGCCTTCGTCCAGGAGCGCGAGCACGACCTGGCCTGGGCGCACCCCGTCGACGGGCTCGCCGCCTACGTGGACCTGATCGAGAAGAAGGTCTTCAAGGTCACCGACGAGTTCGAGCTCCCGGTGCCCAGGGAGTCCGGCGACTACGACGACGAGGCCGTCCGCGGCCCGTATCGCACCACCCTCAAGCCGATCGAAATCACCCAGCCGGAGGGGCCGAGTTTCACCCTGGACGGGCACGCGCTGCGCTGGCAGGACTGGTCGATGCGGATCGGCTTCGACGCCCGCGAGGGGCTGTCCCTGCACCAGGTGAGCCTGCGGGACCGGCCCGTGCTCTACCGGGCCTCGATCCCGGAGATGGTGGTGCCCTACGGCGACCCGAAGTTCCGCTACTGGCAGGCCTATTTCGACACCGGCGAGTACCTGGTCGGCAAGTGGGCCAACTCGCTCGAGCTCGGCTGCGACTGCCTGGGCGAGATCGCCTACCTGGACGCGACCGTGACCGACGAGACCGGCCGGCCCCGCACCATCCCCAACGCGATCTGCATCCACGAGGAAGACTTCGGCATCTTGTGGAAGCACACCGACATCTTCAACGGCTCGGCCCAGTCCCGCCGCCAGCGCCGGCTCGTGGTCTCCTACTTCGCCACGGTGGGGAACTACGACTACGGCTACTACTGGTACTTCTACCTGGACGGCACGATCGAACTCGACCTCAAGGCGACCGGGGTACTGTTCACCTCGGCCTACCCGGCCGACGGCCACCCGCACGCCACCGAGGTCGCGCCCGGCCTGGCCGCGGTCGTGCACCAGCACCTGTTCTGCGCCCGGCTGGACATGACCGTGGACGGGCTGGCCAACGCGGTGGAGGAGGTGGACGTCGGCGGCCTGCCGATCGGGCCGGACAACCCGTACGGCAACGCGATCGTGCAGCAGGTGACCCGGCTGACCCGCGAGTCACAGGCCGGCCGCCGCGCGGACGGTTCCCGCGGCCGGACCTGGCGGATCATCAGTACCGAACGGTCCAACCGGTTCGGCCGTCCGACCAGCTACACGCTCTACCCGGAGGCCGCCCCGGTGCTGCTCGCCGACCCGGACTCCCCGCTGGCGGCCCGGGCCGGGTTCGCGGCCAACCACCTGTGGGTCACCCGTTACGACCCGGACCAGCGCTGGCCGGCCGGCGACTACGTGAACCAGAACCCGGGCGGAGCCGGCCTGCCCGCGTTCATCGCCCACGACAAGGAAATCGACGGCGAGGACATCGTGGTCTGGCACACGTTCGGCCCCACGCACGTGCCGCGCCCGGAGGACTGGCCGGTCATGCCGGTCGCCCGCTGCGGCTTCGTGCTCAAGCCGACCGGCTTCTTCGACCGCAACCCCACCCTGGACGTGGCCCCGCCCGCCGCTCACTGCTAGCGATGGTGCGGCACTTCGCCCATGACCCACAGCTCTTACGACGTGGATGCCACAGCCACGTCGTAAGAGCGACATGGCTGGGACATCCACGCCTTATGATGCGGGCGGCGGAGGGGGCGGCACGTATCACCAGTCACGGCAGCTTGCCAGGAGCGCAGCAGCACCATGGAGCCAGGGCCCGGGCCACGTGCCCGCCTTATGAGCACGCCTGGTAGGACGCGTGGTCGCCGGTCGGCGGCGTCCCGATGGTGTAGCTCCCGGCGCTGCGGTCGAAGAACATCGTCACCCGCCAGTGGGTGCACGACTCGCCGTCCGGGCCGTCTTGCGGCTGCTGCTGGCTGGTAAAGGTCACGTCGGCGGCCGGGCGCCCGTCGGGCGCGGTGGTGATGCCGGTGACGAGCACATCCGAATCCCGGGTGGACTCGAACCCGGTCTGGAACTGCAGCGCGGTCAGCACGTTGCCCGCGCTCTGCGTGGTCAGGTACGCGGCGTAGTCCCGGCCGTTGATCGCCTCGAAGTAGCGGCTGATGACCGCCTGGATCGCGGTGGCGCCCGGGTACCGGGCGGCGGCCGGAGCCAGCAAGGCCAGGTCGGCCGGGGGAGCGGGCGTCGACCGGAAAGCCGACGCCGCGCCGTCCTGCAAGGACGGGCCGGCCAGCGCCGACGAGGGCAGTGCTGACGAGGGTGGGGCCCACGAGGGCAGTGCTGACGAGGGCGGGGCCGACGAGGGCGGGGTCGGCGAGGGCGGGGCGGACGGCCTGGCGGCCGCCGGCAGCCGGGCCGCCGAAGCCCGTTCCATGGCGAACCAGGTGCCTGCGCCCGCCATGACGGCGGCCGCGACGACGATCAGCGCCATGACCGGCAGCGTCAGCGGGCCCAGGCGCGCCCGCGCCCGGGCTCCGCGGGCCTGCGCCGGGACCGGCCGGCGCGGGTCGCCGAGCACGCGCTCCAGGGCCGCGGCGTAGGACCACTGGGTACGCCGGTCCGCGGTGGTCACGTCCCAGCGGTCGTGCCGTCGGGCCAGCAGCAGTGCGTGCCGGTCGGCCACGGTGCCTGGCCAGAACCCCGCGCGCGCCGCCCCGAACCCCCGCCACCTGGCCTGGAGTTGCTCCGCGGGCACCGGAGGGACCACGACGAGCGTCTTGTCCCACTGGCCGTGCTCCG
>Ga0306923_10001462_pt1 | contig 20974 bp, 18 predicted proteins | sample sta12Can44000108_FD_203841 | JGI IMG/M metagenome (GOLD analysis project Ga0306923, IMG submission 203841) | Lab enrichment of tropical soil microbial communities from Luquillo Experimental Forest, Puerto Rico - statanox.12C.anox.44.000.108 (v2)... | ecosystem: Environmental > Terrestrial >... | reverse complement strand
GGACCTTCTGGCCGATCGGGAAATCAAGACCCGCCACATCGTCGACGTGGGCCGCACGTTAGTGGCCCATTACTTTGACCGCGAACAAGCGGGTGCCCTGACCCGCGAGGAAGCCCAGGCCCAGGCGCTGGCGGCCATCACGGCGCTGCGCTACGACGGGGCCGAGTACCTGTGGGTGCACCGGCAGTCGGATTCGGTGATCATCGCCCACGGCGCCAATGCCAAGCTGGTTGGGACCAGCGTGGACGCATTCCAGGACAAGGCGGGCATCTACATCTTCCGCCGCATGAACCAGATCGTGGCGGATTCGGGGGGTGGCACCATCACCTATCAGTGGCCCAGGCCGGGCTCGGACGTGGCGGTTGCCAAGATGTCCTACGTCTCCGGCTTCGCGCCGTGGGGCTGGGTGGTCGGTTCGGGCATCTACGTGGACGATGTCGAGGCCGCCTTCCGCAGCCGTGCCGTGGGCTTCAGCGCCGGCGTGCTGGCGGCGCTGGCCTTGGTGGCTTTGATCGCCACCTTGATCAGCCGCGACATCACCCGCCCCTTGGGCGACGTCACCGGCGCCATTCGCCGCCTTACCAACGACGAGCATGATTTCCAGGTGCGGCACACCGCCCGTCCCGACGAGATCGGTGAGTTGGCGCGCGGCCTGGTCAAGTTTCGCGACCACGTGGAGGCTGCCGAGCGCGCCAGCGCCGAGCGCCTGTGTGAGCAGGAGGCTCAACTGGCCCGCCAGCGCGAGATTGAACGCCTGGCCGCCGCTTTCGATATCCAGATCGCCGAGGTGGCCAAGTCGGTGACCGCTGCCGCCACCCAGATGCAGTCCACCAGCCAATCCATGTCGGCCATCGCCGAACAGACCCGGGTGCAGTCCTCGGCGGTCGCCACCGCCGCCAACCAGGCGGCCATGAACGTGCAGACCGTCGCCGCCGCCACCGAGGAGCTGTCGGTGAGCGAGACCGAGATCGCCCGCCAGGTGGATTGTTCCGCTCGCATCGCCGACACCGCCGTGCGCGAGGCCGAGCGCTCGGGCCAGATCGTGGGCGGGCTGAACCAGGCCGCCGGACGCATCGGCGAGGTGGTGAACCTGATCGCCGCCATCGCCAGCCAGACCAACCTGTTGGCGCTGAACGCTACCATCGAGGCAGCGCGGGCCGGCGAAGCCGGCAAGGGGTTCGCCGTGGTGGCCAATGAGGTGAAGGGTTTGGCAACCCAGACAGCCAAGGCCACCGCCGAAATCTCCGCCCAGATCGGCGCCGTACAGTCCTCGGCGCGCGAGGCGGCCGACGCCATCCGCTCCATTGCCGGCATTATCCGCGACATCAGCAAGAACTCGTCCGAGGTGGCCGCCGCAGTGGAACAGCAGACCGCCGCCACCCACGAGATCGCCCGCAATGTGGAGCAGGCGGCCTGCGGTACCCAGGAGGTCTCCAACAACATTGTCGAGGTCAGCCTGGCCGCCCATACCGCCGGCAGCACGGCCACCGAGGTGTTGCAGGCCGCCGGCGAGTTGTCGGGCCAGGCCTCGGAATTGCGCCGCCACGTGGAAAACTTCCTGCGCGGCGTGCGCACCGCCGGTGCCGAGACCCAGGCGGCGTAACCTCCTTTCCCGCAGGGCGGGAGAGGGCGTTCTCGTCATGCCCGGACTTGTTCCGGGCATCCACGTGGAGGCAGTTAACCCATTGACGAAGCCGCCATCCCGGCGCTTCCACCGTGGATGGCCGGGTCAAGCCCGGCCATGACGGGTGAGGGCGCCAACAACCTGCGCCTACATGTCTCTCATTTATGCCGAGCGGATTTCCGCCACGGTGCTGTCCAAGCCGGTCTTCAGCACTTCCGCCTGATGGGCCAGGTCGGCGCCCGCCGCCAGCACGTTCTCGGCGGCGCGGCCGGCCTCGCCGACCACCTCCGAAACGCCGGCGATGTTGATCGATACCTGGCGGGTGCCCTCGGCGGCCTGCTGGACGTTGCGGGCGATTTCCTGGGTGGCGGCGCCCTGTTCCTCCACCGCGCTGGCGATGGCGGTGGTGACCGAGCTCATCTGGCCGATGACGCGGGTGATGGCGTTGATGGCGCCGACCGCCTGGTCGGTGGCCTCCTGTACGGCGGCGATCTGGGTGCTGATCTCCTCGGTGGCCTTGGCCGTCTGGTTGGCCAGATGCTTCACCTCGTTGGCGACCACGGCGAAACCCTTGCCGGCCTCGCCAGCCCGCGCCGCCTCAATGGTGGCGTTCAGCGCCAGCAGGTTGGTCTGGGCGGCGATGCTGGTGATGAACTGCACCACTTCGCCGATCTTCATCACCACACCGGACAGGTCGGCGACGCACTGATCGGCCGAGTGGGCGTCGTCCACCGCCTCGCTGGCGATGCGGGTGTTCTCGCTCATCTGTCGGCTGATCTCGCTGATGGAGGACGACAGCTCCTCGGTGGCGGCGGCCACGGTGCCTACGTTGGCCGAGGCCTCTTCGGCGGCCGCGGCCACGGCCGCCGCGCTGCCGCGCGCCTGGTCCACCATGGTGTTCAGTCCCTCGGCGGTGGACAGCATGCCGGCCGAGGCGCGCCCGACCACGTCGGCGACGCCGCCCAGCGATTGCTGCAGGCCGTCGGCGACCCGGCCCATGGAACGCTTGCGCTCGGCTTCGGCCTGGGCGCGCAGCGCTTCCTGCTCGTCGTGCAGGGCCTTGTTTTCGATGGCCTGGGCCTTGAACACGCCCACCGCGCGGGCCATCTCGCCCACCTCGTCGCTCCGGTCGGTGGACGGCACCTCGACATCCAATTGGCCGCCGGCCAGGTGATCCATGGTGGCGGTGATGGCCTCCAGCGGCTTGGCGATGCCGCGCGCCAGCAGAAGCGCCACCACCAAGCCGGCCAGCAGTACCGCGCCGACCACGCCCAGGGCGGCGTTGCGGGTGCGGGCGTATTGCTGGGTGAACTCGCTGGAATCCATCACCAGTTCGACGACGGCGGCCGGTTTGCCGGCATAGTCCAGCACCGGCGCGGCGACGGCCGCCACCGGCACGCCGTTGCGCTCGCCCCGCTTGATGAGCTTGTCGCCGGACAGCGCCGTGCGCCACTCCGCCTCGCTGAAGAACGGCTCCTTGGCGGTGGAGGCCAGGGTCTTGAACTCGTCCACCACGCCGCCGCCCTGCTGGACCGCGGCCTTGGCCGCGTGCAGGGCCACCTCGACGCCGAACTGTTGTTTGAAGTTGTCGGCCAGGGCCTGGCCGAAGCTCATGCCGAACTCGACGGTGCCCACGTGCTGGCCGTCCACCTGCACCGGCACCACCGAGCGGATGCCCATGCCGCCGACGCCGTTTTCCAGGCCCATCACCGGCTTGCCGTTGCGGTTGGCCTCGACCACGGTCTGGCGGAACGAGGACAGGTCGTCGCCGAACTTCTTGGGCATGTGGACGCGGAAGAACGAGGTGGCCGGCGGCGCGTGGAACTGCATCTGCTCGACGCCAAAGGCGGTTTTCAGCGCGCCGAAGGGGCCGACGAACATCTGGGCCAGGCGATCGCGGTCGCGGGCGGCGAAGGCGGCCTTGGCATCGGGCAACTCGGCGGTCAGTTGGGCAAGCATGGCGCCGGTGCGGGTGCTGTCGGCCACGGCGGCGACGAAGGCTACGCGGGTGTTGTCCAGCTCGCGCTCCTCGGCGATGCGGATGGTGTCGGACAATTGCCCCAGCATCAGCGGCACCAGCACCAGTGCCACCAGCGCCAGGACGGCAACGAAACTGGCCACCAACCGGCCCTTGATACCGAGACTCATCGTCTTACCCTTTCCCCCATAGACTTAAATCAACATGCCACCACATCCAGACCAAACAAAATCCCGCACAAGAACGATGCCGGGCCGATTTCCCGATACTTTTGAGGGAAGAATTGTCTGGCCCAGAAACATGCCCATGCGACTGCTTCGCAATATGCGCGCGAGCCCTATACCATGGTATAAGCAGCAGTATTCGTCGGGAGAGGGCGTGCTCGAGGCGCGCTTCATCTCCACGACATCTTTTATATGCGTGTATCAGCGTATACTGATCAATGATAAATGCAGGGCGGGGCTGTAAAATTTTCGTGGGCTGGACCGTGCGCCGGGACTGGACAGAAGCCCCCCGTGCGGCCAAGTTATGGCCGCACGCGGACGTGGCGAAATCGGTAGACGCAAGGGTCTTAAAAACCCTCGACTTCGGTCATACGGGTTCGAGTCCCGTCGTCCGCACCAACGCCCTTAACGGGTTAGGTCCGTCCGAACCATGCGCAGGCTCGCCAGAGCTGCCGCATCCTCATCCTTGATGATCTTGACCGGATAGTCGCGGCCGACAGCTGTGACCCGGGCGGCTGCGATGCCTTTGCCGATCAGGTAGGCGCGGGCCACTTGCGGGTAATCATAGATGGTTCTGCGCACTAGCGCAAGAACGAACGTGGAACTTTTGGACTGGAGTGGCAATCCGATGCTTCAGGAGAAGAAGCGGGGGCCTCCTACACGCAAGCTGTGGAGACGCGTCAGGGGTGGTTGGTTTCCCCGTTATTGGTAGTAGGTGCTGCGTAAAGCGAGTGCGCAAGAAAGAGCGGGGGTATGAAAAGAAAGGGTGGAGCCGCGCACGGGCCTGAGTAGACCCATTAAGGCGAAGGTTCCGATCTTTTCTTGCTGCGATTGTCTCGTCGGGTATCAAAGCGGAGTGCTTTGACCCAAGGGGCATAACGTTGCGGCGGAAGACCAAAGGCGAATTCGGCATCTTGCTACACTGAACTTTGTCAGTCTTGTTCGCCCGCCTCCTCGTGGCGAGATACGGCCGCATACTCCCGTATCTGCGCCTGGAGGAAAGATGGACGGCCGAAATCACGCGGGGAGGTTATTGCTCGGCGGCATTGCGTTCATGGCCGCTGCGGGGCCGGCGACAGGCGCTGAGATCGACGAACTTAAAGCTCAGCTCGAAGCCCTGCAACGAAGGGTCAACCAGTTGGAGAGTGAGAAATCCCTCGATCTGCCGCCACCGCAAAAAGCCAAGGCAGCCGCCGCCCCCGATCCCGGCTTCGTTGCCACCGCCGGGTCGTTTCCGGGCAGCCTGCAGATTCCCGGCACGAACACCTCGGTCAAGGTGGGAGGGTACGTCAAGCTCGACGCCTATTATGATTTCGGGCCGAAAGGGGGGAGCGATGCCCAGGACGCCACCTCTGTTCCGCTGAGCGGAACTCCGGCACACGAGCGCGACGGCTACGGCCACCTCGATGCAAAATATTCCCGGCTCAATGTCGAGAGCCGCACACCCACGGATTTCGGCGAATTCACCATTTTTTCCGAGATGGATTTCGCCGGTTCGACTTCCGACACCAACCTCAATGTCAGCAAGAACGGTTATGCCCCCAGGCTGCGCTACGCCTATGGTCGGCTCGGAAATTTCCTGGCCGGGCAGTACGATTCCGCCTTCCGAGACATCGCCGCGGAGTACGAATCCCTGGATTCCGGGTATTCGACCGGCATTAACGACAACCGTGTGGCGCAGATTCGCTATACCGTCCCGGTATGGACGGATGCCGGCTTGGCCCTGTCCGTCGAGAACCCGGAAACCGACTACACCACGACCGCAGGGGTAGCGCAGAACAGTACCAACGGCGGCATCACTTTCAACCGTCTGCCGGATTTCGTCGCCGCGCTCAATGACAAGACTGAGTGGGGCCACTGGAACGTGCATGCCGTTGCCCGTGATCTGCGCCTGGACGACGGCGCGCATCATGGCGGCGAGAAGTTCGGCTGGGGTGTCGGCGCTTCCTTTGCCGCCAAGACCTGGGGCGCGGACAAGGTGCTGGGGCAGATATCATACGGCGATGGCATCGGCCGCTACATCACCGACGCCGCAGGCTCGTCGCTGATCTTCAACTCTGCGACCAATCTGCTGACCACACAAACCGCGTTTGGCGCCGCTCTCGGCTATCAGCACTGGTGGCTGGAGGGGCTGCGCAGCAACGTGAACGTTGGTTACACTCACATCGAGCCCAGCAGTGAACTCACTTCAGCTGGCGCCGATGTGTTCAACCACAAGCTGACGACCGCCGCTGTCAACCTGATGTGGAGCCCGATTCCCCGCATCGATACCGGCCTCGAATATCTTTTCGCGCGACGGGTTACCCAGGGCGGTCCGCACGGCAACCAGCACCGGCTGCTCTACAGCATCATTTGGAGGTTCTAGCGGCGATGGCCGGGCTCGACCCCGCCATCCCCGAAAGGCGTGGTCGAGTCCCGTCGTCCGCATCCCCACCTAGTCACTTCCAGATCGGCTTGCCCGATCCCGGCAGGCCGTATTCGGCCCAGCGGCTGGTGACCTTCTCGACGATGTCGTCGGCCATCTTCAACTTCACGCCCCATTCGCGATGGGTCTCGGGCGGCCACTTGTTGGTGGCGTCCAGGCCGATCTTGCCGCCGAGGCCGGATGCCGGGCTGGCGAAGTCCAGGTAGTCGATGGGGGTGCCTTCCACCACGGTGATGTCGCGGGCCGGGTCCATGCGGGTGCTGACCGCCCACATGACGTCCTTCCAATCGCGGCAGTCGATGTCGTCGTCCACCACGATGACGAATTTGGTGTACATGAACTGCTTCAGGAAGCTCCAGATGCCGAACATCACGCGCTTGGCGTGGCCGGGATAGGCCTTCTTGATGCTGACTACGGCGATGCGGTAGCTACAGCCCTCGGGCGGCAGCCAGAAATCCTTGATTTCAGGAAATTGCTGAGCCAACAGCGGGATGAACACCTCGTTCAGCGCCTCGCCCAGCACGCTGGGCTCGTCCGGCGGGCGGCCGGTGAAGGTGGACAGGTAGATGGGGTCGCGGCGCATGGTGATGGCCGAGACGCGGAAGACCGGGAAGTCCTCGACGTTGTTGTAATAGCCGGTGTGGTCGCCGTAGGGGCCTTCGGGCCCGAACTCGTCCAGCATGACGTGGCCTTCCAGCACGATCTCGGCCTCGGCCGGGACCTTGAGCGGCACCGTCTTGCAGTCCACCAGCTCCACCTTCTTGCCGCGCAGCAGGCCGGCGAACTGGTACTCGCTCAATGTCTCGGGCACCGGGGTAACGGCGGCGATGATGGTGCCGGGATCGGCACCGATCACCACGGCGGCCGGCATGGGCTCGCGCTTTTGTCCGGCCCAGCGCTGGTAGTGCTGGGCGCCGCCGCGATGCTTGAGCCAGCGCATCAGCGTGGTGTTCCGCCCGGTCACCTGCATGCGATAGATGCCCAGGTTGAAATTGTCCCGCTTGTCGCCTTTGGCGTCCGGGCCTTGGGTGACTACCAGCGGCCAGGTGATCAGCGGCGCCGGCTCGCCCGGCCAGCAGCCCTGGATGGGCAGCATGGACAGGTCTACTTGGTCGCCCTCATAGACCACCTGCTGGCAGGGGGCGCTGCCCACATTCTTGGGCTTCATGGCCATGACGGTCTTGACCAGCGGCAGCATGTCCCAGGCTTCGCGGAAGCCGCCCGGCGGTTCGGGCTGCTTGAGGAAGGCCAGGGTCTCACCCACCTCGCGCAGTTGGGCGGGCTCGCGGTCCATCCCCCAGGCCACCCGCTCCACGGTGCCGAACAGGTTGACCAGCACCGGCATGGGGTACCGTGAGCCGTCGGGCTTCACCACATTCTCGAACAGCACCGCCGGTCCCCGCTCGGCCAGCAGGCGGGTCTGGATCTCGGTCATCTCCAGGGCTGGGGAAACCGGCGCCTTCACCCGCACCAACCGGCCGGTGCCTTCCAATTTTTGGATGAACTGACGAAGCGAGTCGTAGGGCAATCCAACCTCCGGCAATAGTCCATCAGGCACAGACCCGGCTTGGCCTGTTGTGCGTTTGGCTGTAGGTTTAACCGGTCCTTCGGGGGATGGGAACGCCCAGAGTGGCGTCAAGGAGCAGGTAACATGGCTGCGGCGTCGCAGGAACAGCGCTATCGCACTCTGATCGAGCTGGGTATCGCCCTCTCGGCCGAGCGCAACCACGACCGCCTGATGGAGAAGATCCTGCTGGGCGCCAAGTCCATGACCAACGCGGACGGCGGCACGCTGTACCTGGTCACGGACAAGAAAGATGGTCTCAGGTTCGAGATCATGCTGAACGACACGCTGGACATCGCCATGGGCGGCACCACCGGCAAGCCCATCCCGTTTCCGCCGCTGAAGCTCCACGACGACGCAGGCGTGCCCAACCACAAGAACGTCGCGTCCTATTGCGCGCTGTCGGGCACCACCATCAACATCGCCGACGCCTATGACGTGGACAAGTTCGACTTCTCGGGCACCAAGGCGTTCGACACCAAGACCGGCTACCGCTCGAAGTCGTTCCTGACGGTGCCGCTGAAGAATTACGAGAACGAGGTCATCGGCGTCCTTCAGCTGATCAACGCTCGCGACCGCAAGAACAACGTGGTGGCCTTCGGCCCCGACATCACCCCGCTGATCGAGGCGCTGTCGTCCCAGGCGGCGGTGGCGCTGGATAATTCCCGCCTGATCGAGGCCCAGAAACATCTGTTCAAGAGCTTCATCCAGGTCATCGCGGGCAGCATCGACGCCAAAAGCCCCTATACCGGCGGCCACTGCAACCGCGTTCCCGCCATCACCTTCATGCTGGCCAAGGCCGCCTGCGAAAGCACCGAGGGTCCGTTCAAGGACTTCATGCTGACGGAAGAGGAGTGGTACGAGCTGGAGATCGCCGCCGGCCTGCACGATTGCGGCAAGGTGACGACGCCGGAATACATCGTCGACAAGGCGACCAAGCTCGAGACCATCTACAACCGCATCCACGAAGTGCGCATGCGCTTCGAGGTGCTGAAGCGCGATGTCGTCATCGACTACCTGCAGGCGGTCGTCGCCGGCGAGGATTCCGAGGAGGTACTGAAGGCGCGCATGGACGAGCGTCTGGCCCAGCTGGACGACGATTTCGCTTTCATCGCCGAGTGCAATGTGGGCGGCGAGTTCATGGCGCCGGAGCGCATCGAGCGCATGAAGGCCATCGGCGACATGACCTGGGTGCGCACCATCGACGACACGCTGGGCCTGTCCATCGACGAGATGCGCCGGCGCAAGCCCGACGAGCCCAAGCCACCGGTGGTGGAGAAGATGCTCTCCGACAAGGAGTGGCACATCATCCCGCACGACGTCACCATCGACCTGGCCAAATACGACGCCGAGGGCTTTGCCATGCGGCCGTGCGCCAATAAGTACAATCTGGGCGAGGTCTACAACCTTTCCATCGGCCGCGGCACCCTGACCGCCGAAGACCGCTTCAAGATCAACGAACACATCACCCAGACCATCCTGATGCTGAAGGCGCTGCCCTTCCCCAAGAATCTGGCCCGCGTGCCGGAATGGGCGGGCGGCCACCACGAGAAGATGGACGGCACCGGCTACCCCAAGGGGTTGAAGCGCGGGGATATGTCCATCCCCGCCCGCATGATGGCCATCGCCGATATCTTCGAGGCGCTGACCGCCGCCGACCGCCCCTACAAGAAGCCCAAGACTCTGTCCGAATCGCTGAAGATCATGTCGTTCATGGTCAAGGACCAGCACATCGACCCCGAACTGTGGCAGTTGTTCCTGACCTCGGGCGTGTGGAAGGAATACGCCGGCCAGAACCTCAAGCCCGAGCAGATCGACGAGGTCGATATCGGCAACTACCTGCCCAAGCCGGCCGCCTGAGGACATTCATGGAAGAATTGAATTTTTTGTCGCTGCCGGCGTCGGCCCTGCTGGCGCTGCTGGGCGGCCCTTTCCTCTTGCGCAAGGCCGGCTATCCGGCCGGCAAGACGGTGTTCGGCGTGCTGACCGGCACGATGGTGCTGCTGGCGGCGTGGGGTGTGTTGTCCACGGTCCAGCACAAGGCCGGCATCGAAACGCTGCCGCTGGGTTGGCTGGTGCCGTTGGGCGCGTGTTTCGCCGCCTGGCGCTTTCGCGACCGGCTGTGAGCCCACTCAAATAGAGCGCGGGTCAGTCCAGGGACCGCAATCGTCGCGTGGTTACGGCGCGGTCGGACGCGCGGCCCCGGCCGCGCCGACCGGCGGAGTCATGTCGCTGACGAAGTGCATGCACTTGGGTGGATGGTGGTGGTTGCCTTCTTGCAACGCCAGCGCATGGCAGCACCGTTCGAACCAGTAACGGCACGCCTGGCAGCGGCCAGCAGAGCCTTCCCGCTTTTCCATTTGAGCTTCTCCCGGTTCCTTGACTGACGACGATGTTTCTCTCTTTCGTCAGCCAGGTCAACGGAGCGGGGGGTATAAGCATTTAACGTCTGTTCAAGAATGTTTTGATAGCCTGCCACAATGGCTGGGGTGTCTGCCCGATGGCCCAGTGGCGCATATGGCGGGAATCCTCACCCGGATTTTGTGCAGCGCACAGGGGTTGTAGCTCATATGCATGACGTATGGGGTGGGCACCTAATGCGCGTGGAGAACGGACAATACCGACTGGGGGTCGAGACGTTGGTCAAGCCAGCTCGCGCCCCAGTGCAGATGCGGCCCGGTGGCCCGGCCCGAGGCCCCCACGGCGCCGATTTGCTGGCCTTTGGCGACAATGTCGCCCTCGTGCACGTCCAGACGGGACAGGTGGGCATAGACCGTCTGCAGTCCCAGGCCGTGGTCGATCATCACCGTAGCGCCGGTGAAGAACAGGTCGGGATGGGCCAGCACCACGGTGCCCGCCGCTACCGCCCGCACCGGGGCGCCTGCGGGCGCGGCGATGTCGGTGCCGGAATGGGCGGCGCGCGGTTCGCCGTTCAGTACCCGCTGGCTGCCGAACACGCCCGAGATCGGACCGTCCGCCGGGCTTATCAGGCCATCGAGGAATTGGGCGCGCAGGCTGACCGAGGCACGCCGTGCCGCCACTAGCTCGGTCTCGGCCTTGATGCGGGCCAGCTCGGCCGGGTCGGGGGTGACCTTCGCTTGCGGCAGGCCGTCGATGCGCTGGACCTGCCAGGAACGCGGGGCGACGGCCAGGGTCTGGCGCTCGCCGTCCACCTCCAGCACCGCCCGGGCCGCGGCGTCGCGGCCGAAGCCCAGCAGGAAGCGCCCTGCCTCGTCCACCGGCACGGTCTTGCCGTCCAGATTGACCATGGCGCCCGGCCGCGCCTGGCCCAGTGCGATGCCGCCCTGCTCCAGCTTGCCGGTCAATTCAATCGCCCAAGCCGGCAGGGCAAACAGGGTGGCGCACACCAACGCAACAAACCGCATCTTCACCCGCTCCGAACGCCGTGCAGGCTCCATGTTAGCAGAGCCACCAGCGTCATGGCGCCCATCTGATGCAGCACCGCCAGCGGCACCGGCACCGACAGCAGCAGGGTGGCGATTCCCAGCCCTACCTGAGCCCAAGCGGCGGCGGCGGCCAGCAGGATGGGCCGGCGGGCGGCGGCGGGCAGGCGCGCAAGGCGGGCCCACAGTGCGGCCAGACTGAGCGAGGCCAGCAGGGTCACGGCCAGCACCCGGTGCACGTATTGCACCGCCGCCGGGTTCTCCAGCGCGTTGCGCCAGGCGGGCTTCAGAGCCAGCCCGGCGCGGGGGAACAGCCCGCCGTCCATCAACGGGAAGGTAGTGTTGACGTGGCCAGCATGCAGCCCGGCGACGAAGGCGCCCCAGGTCAGCGTCGCCAGCGCCAACGCCAGCAGGGCCGTCAGCAGCCGGCGGGCGGGCCGTGCGTCGGGGGCGGGGCGGGCGTGGGCCGTTCCCACGTCCAGCGCCGTCCACACCAGCGCCATCAGGATCAGCACGGCGGTGAGCAGGTGCAGGGCGAGGCGGTAATGGCTGACCTCGGGCCGGTCGGCCAGGCCGCTGGCCACCATGTACCAGCCGATGCCGCCTTGCAGCGCGCCCAGCGCCAGAACCAGCAGCAGGCGCAGCCCCAGCCGCCGGTCGATGGCCCCCTTGAGGGCGAACAAAGCCAGCGGCGCGGCGAAGGCCAGGCCGATCAGGCGCCCCCACAGGCGGTGCACGTATTCCAGCCAGAAGATGCCCTTGAACCCGGCCAGATCCAGGCCGGCGTTGACCAGCCTGTACTCGGGCGACTGGCGGTACAGGGCGAAGGCCGATTGCCACTCATCCTCGGTCAGCGGCGGCAGCAGGTGGTGCGGGTTCCACTCCACCATGGACAGCCCCGAGCCGGTCAGGCGGGTCATGCCGCCAAGCGCCACCATCACCGCCACCATCAGCGCGGTGCCGCCCAGCCACAAGGGTATCAGGGATGGTTCGCATCGTCGCATTGGCGCCCCCTTCTGGCGCTCATATGGGCAGTCTGGCCGACGATGACGAGACGGCCGGGGGTATGGGGCTGCCGCCACGCCAGGGAGGCGGCCGGCGTGGGTTCCCAGCAGCCTGTCCCCGTGTTAGCGTGAAGCTGGGCTGACGCCTTGCCGATGCCCGCTTCCCATCCAATCTGGTCGGGTACTGTACGGAGGGTTCCTGATGTCCGACACGCTCGCCCTGCTCGACCGCCTGGTCTCCAAGGCCAAGGCGGCCGGTGCCGATGCCGCCGACGCGGTGCTGATCGACTCGATCTCGGTCTCGGTAGGCTGGCGCCTGGGCAAGCTGGAGCGGCTGGAACGCTCGGAGGGCGGCGACGTCGGCCTGCGCGTGTTGCTGGGCAAGCGCCAGGCCATGGTGTCGTCGTCGGACCGGTCCGCCAGTGCGCTGGACGAACTGGTGGAGCGTGCCGTCGCCATGGCGCGCACCGTGCCTGAGGACCCCTATGCCGGTTTGGCCGATCCGTCCGAGCTGGCCAAAGAATTCCCCGACCTGGATACCTGCGACGCCGCCGAGCCCTCGGCCGAGCACCTGCTGGACCTGTGCAAGCGGGCCGAGGACAGCGCCCGCGCCGTCGAGGGGGTGACCAATTCGGAAGGCGCCGATGCTGGCTGGGGCCGGTCCGAGGTGGTGTTCGTCGCCTCCAACGGTTTCGCCCATTCCTATGCGGTGACCTCGGGTTCGCTGTCGACCTCGGTGTTGGCGGGCAACGGTTCCACCGGCATGGAGCGCGATTACGACTACACCTCGGCGGTGCATATGGCGGACCTGCGGGCGCCCGAGGACGTGGGCCACGAGGCGGGCAAGCGCGCGGTGCGGCGCCTGGGCGCCCGCAAGGTGAAGACCTGCCAGGTGCCGGTGGTGTTCGACCCGCGCGTCAGCCGGGGCCTGCTGGGCAGCCTGTCGGGGGCCATCAACGGCGCCGGGGTGGCGCGCGGCACCAGCTTCCTCAAGGATTGCCTGGGCAAGCGCGTCTGTGCCCCTGGCATCCGCGTCATCGATGATCCGCACCGCCGCAGGGGGCTGCGCTCGCGCCCATGCGATGGCGAGGGTGTGACCACCCGCAGGATGGCGGTGGTCGAGGACGGCGTGCTCACTACCTGGCTGCTGGATTGCCGCTCGGCCCGCCAGCTGGGCATGAAGACTACCGGCCACGCCAGCCGCGGCACCGCCTCGCCGCCCAGCCCGTCGGCCAGCAACCTGTACCTGGAACCCGGCCCGGTGACGGTGGCCGAGATGGTCGGCGACATCGTTTCGGGCTTCTATGTCACCGACCTGTTCGGCCAGGGCGTCAACATGGTGACCGGCGACTACAGCCGGGGTGCCGCCGGCTTCTGGATCGAGGGCGGCGAGATCGCCTATCCGGTGTCCGAGATCACCATCGCCAGCAACCTGCGCGACATGCTGCTGAACATGGTTCCCGCCAACGACCTGGTGTTCCGCTACGGCGTCGATTGCCCCACCCTGCGGGTGGACGGGATGACGGTGGCCGGGCGATAGGTTTTCCCTCTCCCGCGTGCGGGAGAGGGTGGCCCGCAGGGCCGGGTGAGGGGGCCAAGCACAAGGTGCCCGGGCTCGGGCACATGGACATGGAGCCGCCCACCCAACATCTCGTCTCTGGCTCCCTCACCCTCCCACCGCTCACGCAGCGGGCCCCTCCCTCTCCCGCTGGGCGGGAGAGGGTCAATGGACGCGGCAACCCTTCTGGGCTATCATGCCCCTCTTTTCGCAGGGGCGATGGAGGGGGGAATGGTGCGCAAGGTCATGGTCGTGGCTGCATTGGCGATGCTGGCCGCCGGCTGCACCTCCAAACCCACCGATGGTCAGATCTACGGCACCGTGGGTGGCGCGGCGCTGGGCGCCGGCATTGGCCGCGCGGTGGCGGCCACCGCGACGCAGGGCACCTGGGTGGGTGCGCTGGGCGGCGCCGTGGTCGGCCTTGCCGTCGGCACCGCCATGGACCCGCCGGCCCAGGAAAAGCACGCCCAGGCCACCATCAGGACCGCCGAGACCGGCGAGCCGGTGTCGTGGGCCACGGAAAAGGGCAGCAAGGGCACCGTGGTCGCCACCGGCGCCCAGTACTCCGATCGCTCGGGCCGCTCCTGTCGCCCGCTCAAGCAGGACATGACCATCGCCGGCGAATCGACCGTGCGTGACGTTGCCGCCTGCCAAGCCAAGGACGGCACCTGGGTCGTCACCGAGTACCGCCCCGACCAGGCCGATTGAGTTACGGGCCTATCGTTGCCATCTCCAGGTGGGATGGCAATGGAGGCCCGTCATGCAGCTTTCCCGCATCGACTCGTACTGGGCGCCCCGCCTGCTTAGCGTGCTCCGCATCGTGGCGGCGCTGATGTTCCTGCAACACGCCACCGCCAAGCTGTTCGCCTTTCCCCATGTGGCCATGTTCGATGGCCTGCAGCTGATGTCGCTGATGGGCGCCGCCGGCATTATCGAATTGGTGGGCAGCCTGCTGCTGTTGGTCGGCCTGTTCACCCGCGTCGCCGCCTTCATCCTGTCAGGCGAGATGGCGTTCGCGTATTTCATGGTCCATGCCCCCAAGGGCTTTTTCCCCATCCTCAACGCAGGCGAGTTGGCGGCGCTCTATTGCTTCGTCTTCCTGTTCATCGCCGCCGCCGGGCCAGGGCCTTGGAGCGTGGATGCGTTGAGATCCAGAACCGTCAACCCGTCACCGAGGACATCACCTTGAACAGTTCGGCCTTGGTCTCGAAGCCGATGCCGGGCACCTGGGGCAGGGCCACGTAGCCGTCCTCCACCGCGATGCCGTCGGCGAAGCCGCAGAAGGGCTTGAACACGTCCGGGTAACTTTCGTTGCCGCCCAGATGCAGGCCGGCGGCGATGTTCAGGCTCATCTGGTGGCCGCCATGGGGCACCACCCGGCGGGTGGACCAGCCGTGCTGCTCCAGCATGTCGAGCGTGCGCAGGTACTCGACCAATCCGTAGGACAGGGCGCAGTCGAATTGCAGCCAGTCGCGGTCGGGGCGCATGCCGCCGAAACGGACCAGGTTGCGGGCGTCCTGGTGCGAGAACAAATTCTCGCCGGTGGCCATGGGCAGCTCGTAATGCTTGGCCAGCTCGGCCTGCAGCGCGTAATCCAGCGGGTCGCCCACTTCTTCGTACCAGAACAGGCCATAGGGCTTCAGCGCCTCGCCGTAGCGGATGGCGGTCTCCAGGTCGAAGCGGCCGTTCACGTCCACCGCCAGGTTGGCGCCGCTGCCCACCACCTCGATCACCGCCTCGATGCGGCGCAGGTCGTCTTCCAGGCTGGCGCCGCCGATCTTCATCTTGACCACCCGGTAGCCGCGGTCGCGGTACGAGCGCATCTCGTCCTGCAAAGCCGTCAGGTCCTTGCCGGGGTAGTAATAGCCGCCGGCGGCGTAGACCCACACCTTGTCGTCGGCGACGCCGCCGCCATAGGTGTCGGCCAGGTGCTTCCACAGCGGCACGCCCTTGATCTTGGCCACCGCGTCCCACACAGCCATGTCCACCGTGCCGACTGCCACCGAGCGTTCGCCGTGGCCGCCCGGCTTCTCGTTGCTCATCATGGTGGCCCAGATGCGGAACGGGTCCAGATTGTCGCCGGCCTCGTTCTGCAGGCTCTCGGGCTTGGCTTCGGCCAGGCGGGGCAGGAACCGCTCGCGCAGCAGGCCACCGGCGCCGTAACGGCCGTTGGAGTTGAAGCCGTAGCCGATCACCGGCTTGCCGTCGCGGATGACATCGGTCACCACCGCCACCACCGAGCAGGTCATCTTGGAGAAGTCGATGTAGGCGTTGGCGATGGGCGAAGCGATGGAAAAGGTCTTTTCGCGGATGTCGACGATGCGCATGGCGGGTCCTCGTTGCTGTTGCGCCGAGGTTAGGGCTGGACGGCCGTTCACGGCCAATGCCACTTTCTTATGGACTCATGTGGACCCGGCATCATGGACCTGACCTGGCTGGAAGATTTCGCCGCTTTGGCCCAATGGGGCAATTTCTCGCGTGCCGCCGAGGCGCGGGCCTGCACCCAGCCGGCCTTCTCGCGCCGCATCCGTCAGCTTGAGGATTGGGTGGGGGCGGCGCTGTTCGACCGCTCAGGCTCCCCGGTGGCGCTGACGTCGGCGGGCGAGCACTTCCAGCCGGCGGCGGCCGAGGCCCTGCGCCGGCTGGCGCAAGGTCGTGACGAGGCGCGTGCGGCGGCCGGGCTTGAGCGCGCCCAGTTGGTGTTCGCCGCCACCCACGCCTTGTCGCTGCTGTTTTTTCCCGCCTGGCTCAGGCGGTTGGAAGCGGCGGGCGAGGTGGGGCCGGTGCGGCTGATCTCGGACAGCCTGGCCGCCTGCGAGGCGGTCATGACCGAGGGCGCCGCCCAGTTCCTGCTCTGCCACCATCATCCGGCGGCACCCGGACGGCTGGAGGGGGCCGCCTTCCGCTCGGTGTCCATCGGCCGCGACGTGCTGGTGCCGGTGGCGGCGCCGGGTGCGGTGCCGAACCCGGCCTCTGACGTTCCTTACCTTGCCTATGCCGAGGAATCGGGCATGGGGCGTATTCTGGTGGCTGAACTGAAATCCCGCCCAGCCCTGCCGCTGCGCCCAGTGTTTACCTCCCATCTGTCGGTGGTCTTGCGCACCATGGTCGAGGATGGCCGCGGTCTGGCCTGGCTGCCGCTGTCGCTGGTGGAACGGGATTTGGAGCAGGGACGGCTGGTGCGCGTGGTGGGCGATGAATGGGACGTGGGCGTGGACATCCGCCTGTTCCGCCCGCGTGCCCGGCTCAGCCCGGCGGCCGAGGCGCTGTGGGCGCGGGTGGCGTGACGGAGGGTTGAGGCATGCTGATCGAGCAGATCCCGGTGTTGGCCGACAATTACGTCTACCTGCTGCACGACGAAGCCGGTGGAGCCACGGCGGCGGTGGACCCGGCGGTGGCCGGGCCGGTGCTCGACGCGCTCAAACGGCGCGGCTGGACCCTCACCCATATCCTCAACACCCATCATCACGGCGACCATACCGGCGCCAATTTGGAGCTGAAGGCGGCCACCGGCGCCCAGGTGGTGGGGCCGCGCAAGGATTCCGCCCGCATTCCCGGCATCGACGTGCAGGTGGGCGAGGGCGACAGCTTCCTGCTCGGCGGCGTCGCGGTGATGGTGCTGGAGACCCCCGGCCACACCAGTGGTCACATCGCCTATTGGGTGCCCGAGGCCAAGGCGCTGTTTTGCGGTGACACCCTGTTCTCGCTGGGCTGCGGCCGGCTGTTCGAGGGCACGGCGGCGCAGATGTGGATGAGCCTGGCCAAGCTGCGTGACCTGCCCGGCGACACCAAGGTTTTCTGCGCCCACGAATACACCGCGTCCAACGGCCGCTTCGCCCGGCTGGTAGAGCGCGACAATCCCGACCTTGCCGCCCGTGTCGAGCAGGTCGCCCGCCTGCGCGCCGCCAACCGTCCCACGGTACCGTCGCTGCTGTCCGAGGAACGCGCCGCCAATCCTTTCCTGCGTGCCGACCAGCCCTCGGTGGCCCGCGCCGTGGGCCTGGAGCCGGGGGGCGATCCGGTGCGGGTATTTGCCGAGTTGCGCCGCCGCAAGGATGTGTTCTAGCGGGGCTGTTGATCCAAATCCGTATCGAGGCACTTGCCGAGTTGGCTGACTATAGGCTCGTATTTTCCTTTTAACGTTTGCGGGTAGCTGAGACGAAAGCCGACGATCCGCTCGTGGCCGTCGAGGGTGCGCTTCTCGTAGCCGACCCTTTCGCCCTCGGTCCAGGATATGACGAACCAGTCTTTTGTCCGTCGTTCGTAGGCAATCTGGCCTTTCACTCCGATGACGGCATCGCGGGTGATGGCGAAGACCTCGCCCAGGCCGCCGTCCAGCACGTCGTACTGTCCCCACACCGCCAGCGCGCCACCGTCCTTGGCGATGAAGCGCTGGCCATCCCCGTTGTCGGCTTCCCCCTGCGGTTCCATCCACGCCGGATAACAAATTGAAAAGCCGTAGCGGACGTTAACATAGCGCTCGGCCTCGACGGCGCCGGCCGACACATGGGCCAACAGCAGACAGGCCGTCATGCCGCCAACAAGTCTGCGCATCTTCCCCTCCCTGGATGACTATAATTTCACCTGGGCGCCGCACGAACACAATTCCCGAATGCCTTGGAGGGGGCTAGAATTCGCGCGTTTGCTCGCGCTCAGGAGGATTCTTTATGAAGCTGCGTTCTTCCATCACCTCGCCCTTCGTCCGCAAGGTCCGCATGACCGCCATCGAGTGCGGGGTCGAGCTGGAGATGGTGCCCACCAATGCCTGGGCGCCGGGTACCGATCTGGTGGACGACAACCCGCTGTCCAAGGTGCCGGCGCTGGTGCTGGACAATGGCGAGACCCTGTTCGACTCGCCGGTGATCTGCGAATACGTCGATAGCTTGCATTCCGGCCACAAGCTGTTCCCGCACGAGGGCCATGAGCGTTTCCGTCAGTTGAAGCTCCAGGCGCTGGGCGACGGCATCATGGACGCCGCCGTGCAGATCCGCATCGAAAGCGCCACCCGTCCCGAGGACAAGCGCTGGAACGACTGGATCGCCCGCCAGCAGGCCGCCATCACCCGCTCGCTCGACTACCTGGAAAAGGAAGTGGGCCATTGGGGCGGCGTGTTCCTGATCGGCCCGATCACCATCGTTGCCGCGCTGGGCTATCTCGACTTCCGCCAGGTGTGTGACTGGCGCGCCAATAGGCCGCATCTGGCCCATTGGTACTCGACCAGTCAAAACCGTCGCTCGGTGCGCGAGACCGAGCCGGTCGAGTGAGCGAAGCGGCGGAGATCATCGCTCGGTTGGGGCTTATGCCCCATCCGGAGGGCGGCCATTACGTCGAGACCTATCGCCATACGCCCAAGGATGGCGCGCGCGGTGTCTGCACCGCCATCTATTATCTGCTGGCCGCGGGCGAACGCTCGCACTGGCACCGGGTGGACGCGGTCGAGGTATGGAATTTCCATGCCGGCGACCCGCTGAAGCTCCGTATCAGTGACGGTGAGGTCTCGCGTGAGGTGGTGCTGGGGGCGGATGTGCTGGCCGGTCAGGTGCCCCAGGCGGTGGTGCCGGCCCACGCCTGGCAGGCGGCCGAGCCCATGGGGGCGTGGAGCCTGGTGGGCTGCATCGTCGCCCCCGCCTTCCAGTTTGCCGGCTTCGAGATGGCGCCGCCCGGATGGACGCCCCCCATCTGAGTGCCTGAGGAGGAAACGGAATGAAGAAGCTCTGCCTGCTCGCCTTTGCCGCTATGCTCTCGGCTTGCGCCGGCGAGGATCAGATCAGCCGCTACCAGCCGCGCGGCTACCTGTCCGATGCCGAGCAGATATCCGGCCAGGCCGACTGGAGCGCCCCCGACATCGTCGAGATGAAGCTGGTCAACCATGCCTTCGTCCCCGACGAGCTGACCTTCCACCGTAACCGGCCGACCCGGCTGGTCCTGGTCAACCCGTCCAAGAGCGACCACACCTTCGTCTCCGAGCAATGGTTCCCCACCATCGCGGTGCGCCAGCTGGTGGGCCGCGACGTCACCGCCACGACCCCGTGGGTGGAGAAGGTGGTGGTGCCCGCCGGCGAGACCAAGGAATTGTGGTTTATTCCCGCCCGCTACGGCGCCTACACCTTCGAGTGCACGGTGCCGGGCCATGCCCTCTTGGGCATGAAGGGCGTCATCAACGTGGTGAACTGACGCCTATGACGGAAGCCGAGGCGTTGCGGACCGCCCAGGCCCACCACCAGCGGGGCCAGTTGGACAAGGCGGGCCGCCTTTATGCGGAAATACTGCGCAAGCACCCGCGCAGCTCCGGCGCTCTGGGCGGGCTGGCCTTGATCGCCTATCAGCGTGATGAATACGCCAAGGCGGCCGAGCTGTTCGAGCGGGCGCTGACGCTAACCCCCGGCGACCCCGGCCTGCTGCTTAACTGGGGAAACTGCCTGCAGGCGCAGGGGCAGCTGGAGCAGGCCACCGAGGCCTTCCGCCGTGCCACCGAAGCAGGGCCCTTCCCCGAGGCCCATGTCAATCTCGGCAATGCGCTGTGCAGCCGGGGATTGGTCCACGAGGCCATCCCGCAATATCGCCGCGCCCTCCAGCTTCGCCCCACTTATCCGCGTGCGCTGCGCCGATTGGCCTTGGCCTTGGCTTCCGAGGCCTGCCAGGCCGAGGAGCACTCCCTGTTGATGGAGGCGTCCGCCTGCCTGAATGCCGTCCTGGCGCAGGGGGGCGGGGACGAGGAAATCCGCACGGCCCTGGCCCGATGTGACTGGCGGCTGGCGCGGTATGCGCGCGACCTGGCGCGCTTCGGCGCGGCGTTGGCACGTCTTGGTGGCGCCGAACAGGTCCACGCCCGCAAGGAATATGCCCGCCTCGCCCTGGATCTGGGCGACCCTTCGGCGGTGGGGGCGCTGGGGGAGCCGCCGCCCGGCTGGCGCGTCCAGATTGCCCAGGCGGCGGCAAGTACGTGGTCGGCCAGCCGTCCCTTGACGGTGGGCGAGGAACGGGACGGCGTGCTGCTGACCGGCATCCGCGACTGGCTGGTGCTCCGTTCCGAAGGTTCGTTGCGTTTCGAGGACATGACCAACGCAGACCCCGAAGCTGGCCAGTACGTCCGCGCCATCTCGCCAGGCCGCCGCATCCTCGCCGCCATCCCCGAGGCGCGGGACCGGTTGGCTTGTGACGCCGCCGTGCTGATCGGCGGTCAGCCCAATTAC
>Ga0306923_10001461_pt1 | contig 20977 bp, 20 predicted proteins | sample sta12Can44000108_FD_203841 | JGI IMG/M metagenome (GOLD analysis project Ga0306923, IMG submission 203841) | Lab enrichment of tropical soil microbial communities from Luquillo Experimental Forest, Puerto Rico - statanox.12C.anox.44.000.108 (v2)... | ecosystem: Environmental > Terrestrial >... | reverse complement strand
CACCGTTCGCACGCGAGTAGGAGAGCATTTCCGTACTCATGTTGCCAGAGGTAGAGGCTTCCGCTTCACGCCCCACCGGACCCGCAGCAATGCTGGCGTCAGCGCCCAGCTTGGCTTTTCCGTTCATAACAGTGCGTGCACCCTTATCGTTGAGTACCAGGATGACGTAGTCGATGGCCTCTCCACCGGCCTGAAAGCCGATACTGCCACCACTGGACTGCATCATGATGGGTGCGCTCCAGGGACCATTGAATTTCTCGCCCGTCCGGCAGGTCATCAAGCCCTTACCATATTGGCCAGCAATGATGAAACCGCCTTTCTTGACAGAGGGCAGGATGATGACGCATTCCGACTTGTTGAGCAGATCTGTCGGAATGCCGTTCTGGCTGTTGACCAGCGCGTCGAGCGCCTGCCCGGATTCTGTCACCCGCTGGTCCTCCTTTTGGGCCTTGTCATCGGCCAATGTAGGCACAGGCGTAAACAGGCAGAGCACGGCGAGAGCAATGCTGCCGATAGACATTAGGGTCAGAAACTGTTGATTGTCCTTGCGTTGATTCATGGGAAATCTCCTTTCCGCATAGACGTGTCTCGCGTTCGATGTAGCCGAGTTGCTGATACTCAGCTAACGGATGGTTCACAATGAGCCGTGAACCGAAGGATCCTTCTAACCAAAGGGGTTGCGGATCAAAGTGGGCTAAACAAGCCTACAGAATCGAGGATTGGGTCACTCACTGCTGGTCCGCCCGATCTCTTCGGGGCGGGCTGCGCGTAGGGAGTGCGTTACGGCGAGCATTTTACACCTAACTCCGGACGATGTGGGGGTCCTTTCTTGAGTCCGCCCTTTTGCAGGGTTTGTGCGAGATTCTACACCTTGCGACGCAACTCGGGAGTAAGCAGGACTGGCACTGAGCAACTGGACTTGGTCGGAGACAAACAGGACTCCATTATCTTGATGGCATTGCTCCGCATGGTGCTGTTCCAGCGTTCGGCTACGTCCTGAGCCATTGAGGCAAGCATATTGTCAGCCACGTCGTCGGGCTCTGGCTGATAGACAGCATCTCCACGATTCCTTGTCGTCAATCCAATGTCGTTTCGTGACGAGGCTGCGGCGAAGGTACGGCACGACGCCGCCGAAACTCGTCGCTCCTATGATCAGAAACTCGAGGAAGATCTGGAGAATTGAGACTTCAGCCTGCGCGGCGGTGGCGCCGGTTGCGGTTTGCAATGGGGGTACGACTCTGGCCTCACTCATTACTTTGGAGCTCCTTCCCGTCTTAGGTGACCGCTAGTGGTCGACTTTAGCCCGGGAACGATTGGTTCGGTGGACCGCCAGAATTTTGCCGACCGAAAGGTTGAACTGCTCAGGGGCTCCGCGGGGCTTCCCTCGTAGGTGGCTGTGAACAGCTTCATCTCCTTGAGGACCAGGGACAACGGCAGAAGTGTTGTTTCCCGCTCAATGAGCGCGCCGCCCATGACCGTGGCGCCGAAGTTGATCGCGCAGCGGTCCTGTATGTGGACTCGCTTCACCTTCAGCACCATGTTCTCCAAGGTGTGAAACTGCAGGAAGCCTCCGATAACACAATCGTCGCCGAGGCTCACCGCATTCCAATCGGAGCACTGCATAGGCTGGATCAGGATCGTCCGGCGGCCGATCTGGCATCCCATCCACCGGAGGACAGAGTTCGCGAGGGCAGTTCCGGCGCAAAATCCCAGAGTCCCTCTGCACCAGATGAAGAAGCAGTCCTGCGCGAAGAAATAGGCGAAGTGCCGCCAAGACCAGAAGGGCGTCGAATGATCGGTTCCCCAATCGCCGCCGACGAGGGCCTTCTTGATCGCCACGCAGAGCAAGACAAGATTGACCTCTGTGAGCAGTAGCGCCATGACCGAGCTCGCGATCGGGTGACTGCCCAACCGCAAGAGACAGATGTACAGAATCGTGAAGAGAAGCCCCTCGGCGATGCGCAGGACGCCGATACTGAACAGGTCGTTCAGGAACACCCGAGCCAGGAAGAGGGGGAAGCCCGGCGGTTTGTGTGTTTCATTCGCTGTCTCAAGTGCTGGCCTTGCAAATTTCACCGGCGGGTTTCCTGCCACGGTGATTGGCTCGCCAAGCCGTGATCGCATCTGTCGTCGGAACTGTATATCATTGGCCGGTGTGGAGACGCCCAGGAGAAAGTTGGAGGGGAATTGCCCGGATTCTGCCACGCAGTTGTTACCGGCGAAGAAATTGCGGGGCATATCGAGGCGCCGTAGCTTGAAGTGTTCGGCACCATAGTCAAGCATGCCGGTGAAACAACTATGGGACCAGAACACCTGGGAGTCGGCGCTGGCAAGCTCTGGCACGAGGTTGAACATGACGTCGCACTCCGAGGCACCCACACGCGGGAACCGCACCCCAGCGAGTGCCCGCAGATATTGCCCAGTGATGGTCCAGGTCCAACGTTCCTGGATGGTGTTCATCATTTTCAATCGGTGCATGAGAAGAGCACCCCGAAGCCCGCGCGAGGGGTAGAGCCCCGGCGAGGCGGCCGTATAGCGGATGAAGAGGCAACCAAGCACAGAGGTCACTACGATAATTATCCAGGTGGTAACGAATGCGTAGACGGTTAGGTGCCAGACAATCTTGAACAGCGGTGTACCGCTGAAATATGCGCTGGAAAGCTCGGTTTCGCCGGTGGGTATGAGGCCGCGGGCGAACCACAAAGTCGCGGCGGTGGGCACTACGGTAAGGCAGAAGGAAAGGATAACCCCCATCAGGACGTTGAGCGTCTCCAATAAGCACTTCGGATACCGGTAATGGCATATGTTCGCCGTGCGCTTTAGCTCCGTGCAACGGCCAACGCGGCGTGCGGGAGATCCTTCCCACATCTCGTGCGATCCCACGTCGCTGAGGATGGGGGTAAACGGAGTGATCCAGGCGCCGAAGCCCACCTTTACATTGTTGGCGACGGCGGACCGCATCCCAATCTTGCAACCGCTCTCGAAATGAACCGGACCGACGTGCAAGTACTGTCCCGACCACCTTGTGGTTTGGATGTAGGCCCCGGTCGAGATGGCAACGTCGTCCTCGATGGAGATCAAGTCCAGGGGTCCCGATAGGTAAGCATCGTGCGCGCACTGAAGGTTCTCGCCCACGGTCGCGCCAAGCTGCCGCAAGACGAATGCCATCAGCGGTGCGCTGCGATAAACCGCCCGCAGCGAGATGAGAACCATGTTCTCCATCCTTCCAATGCACCAGATTCGCAGGTGGGTCTTGCTCCACTTGGAGTACACACCCGGGGCCACGTGATTTTTGTGAATGTCACCACCCATGAAGAGCTTGATCACCATGACCCAGAGCAGGCTGGCGAAAGGGAAGACGAGCGCCAGCAAATATACGAAGCAGCCTGCCATGATGTACGCATCGATGCCGGCGGTGGTGAAGAATCTCCCGACGTCGGCAACGGTTAGGCCAATGACGAAGGCCACTAAGCCTGGGGAATACAAGAGAGTCGCAAAGAGGACCTGCAGGATGGTGAAGTATCCGACGGGGAGGACCGCGTCCTCATCGTGTGCAGCGCTGTGCTCGTCGGATTTCGCAGGAGGTGTAGGGGCCTGGGAGTCGATGTGAAGCACACGAGGCCGGCTGGCCACCTTTCGCGCAGTGTTGCAGTCACTCAACAGCGCCCGCACTGGAATGACCCATCCTGCAGCTTGCAGTTGCAGCGCCAAGCGCGCGACAGCGATCGAGGTTCCACCCGCTTCAGCGAATCCATCGTCCAATCCTAGCTGCATCTCGAACACGGCTCTGCAGATCGCCAGCACTTCCTCACACGCCGGGTTCATGCCCGCCCCGGCACCATCTGGATCAATCGCCTCTTCCCCAGAGTCCGGCGCACCGTTCATTGTGTGCCTACGAATCCCTCTCGCCTCGGACACGGCGTTTCTCTTCGCATTGGATAAATTGGGCAAGCACTTGCGATCGATCTTCCCCGACACCGGATGCATGATGAACTTCTCTACCAGATAGATCCTCTCAGGGACCGATGGCGGTGGAAGTTGTTGGGCGAGGGTCGCCGTCACCCGAGCAGCCCACTCCGCCGGGGCCAGAGCGATCACCGATCTATCTCCATTGCGGACCGAAGGCGCAACGACGAAAGCGACGAGCGTCTCGTTCTGGCAGTCGAGAACAGCGGCCTCGATCTCAGTGAATTGCGTCTGAAGAATATCCTCAACAGCCTGTGCCTCGACACGGTGCCCGCGCACTTTGAGTTGCGCGTCGATTCGGCCGAGAAAATGTACGCGCTGCGATTGGATGTCGATTCTACATTTGTCCCCAGTGCGGTAGAGCCGGCCGAACTGAGGGTGCGTGATGAACTTCTGGGCGGTTTGCTCCGGCAAGTTGCGGTACCCCCGCGCCACCTGCACCCCTCCGATGCAGAGCTCTCCGACCTCCCCGTGAGGAAGCGGGCGGAGCTGGTCGGGCTCGAGGATGACATAAGTGACGTTGGCGAATGGTGAGCCAATGGTGACGAGCTCCCCAGATCGCAAAGTCTGGCGACTGGTGTCGGTGCTCGCCTCTGTAGGGCCGTATGTATTGATGATCTGCCGTCTGCCCCGGGTCCAGGGCTCGACGAGCGCGTTGGGAAAGGCTTCGCCCGCCGGCACGATGTAGCGGCACAGTGGATACGGAAGATCCACCTCGGGGGCTGGTGTGAGGGTGGTGAGAAGCGCTGGCGGACAGAACAGCACCGTGACTTCAGTATCGCGGAGGACAGTGAGAAGGTCCGGGCCGGACCGAATCTGCTCCTTCGTAAGCAGGACCACGGCGCATCCCGAAACCCAAGCGCTGTACATCTCGGAAATGCTGCCGTCGTATCCCATCGATGAAGTAAGCGACGTCGCGTCCATGCCTGGAAGCAGATCGAAGTAATCGGCGTAGCTCAGGGCCAGGTTCACGTAACCGGCGTGAGGGCACTCCACCCCTTTGGGCATTCCTGTGGTTCCGCTCGTATAAAAGATGGTCGCGAGGCGCTGCGCGGGGTCATCCAGCCAGGGCGGCGGCTCTCGTCGGGGCAATATCTCCGGCAACCTCAAGACGTCTAGCGTCGGAAGGTCTCTGAACTTGTCTTGCCCTCGGGTGAGAACGACCACTGGCTGTGCGTCGTTGAGCATGTGGGTGATCAAGGCGTCCGGCAGGGTAGCGTCGAGAAACATTACGGTGCCACCAGCCTTAAGAATGCCGAGATGGGAGGCCACAATCTGCGAGTTGTCCTGCGTCATGGCCACTGCTACGACTTGATCCGGGCCTGTGAGGAAAGAAGAAACGGCAGCAGCAACGATTTCCGCCCGGGCATCGAGTTCAGCGAAGGTCAGGGACTCTCCGCTGTGGGGAATCTGCAAAGCCGTGAGATGCGGGAACCTCTTGGCAGAGCAGCTGAACACCTCGGTGAGCCACTTGACACCGTTCTGATGCGGTACGTTGACCAGGGCGCCGTCGCCAAAAACATCCGTCAAGCTATATGGGCAGGCGTCCGCCTCGGAGGGCACCTTCTGCGCCCAAAGGTACCGCCTCCACGCAACAAATGTTAGCGCAAACAAAATGGCGAAGGAGGCGGTTAGGAAGGTGGCTGCCACTGTTTTCGCCTCGCATGAGTTGGAAGTCCAGACCCCTGAGTGCCTGGCTCAAGAGGACCCCCTTGACTTCAAGCAGTGCCTCTAATCGAGGTATCGCTGAGCGTTCCAGCGCGGCCGATGTCCAAGGTATGGATACCCGTCCATCATTTTCGAGTGCCGAAGTCGAAAGGGATTACATCCAGGCCAAGCTTATCTACGAGTCCGAATGCGTTCATATCGATCCAGTTTACTCCCAATGCGTTTGGACAGATAGTCGTTATCATCTTATCCGTCTGCATTCTCCGTGTGGATGTTCTTGCCGGGAAGCTTGAGTCGGACCCCGGCAAGGCGGCTCGTCTTCTCGCCCTTCGGGCTGGGCGTCCTGAACATCGCAGCAAGCGATTTCGTCCTTCAGGAAGCCATAGCATTCGGCACGGCGCCGGCGATGCCTGACTCCTTCAGCAACTCCGTCCTGTGGTAAGGAACTAAGGAAGCTCGGTGGCTCATGTGCAAACACGCACAACGGGTGCGCAGCATCTACTATCAGTTGGAAGAATGATCTTGGGAACCGGCCAGGTTCGCAATTACTAGGGGAGACGTCGTATCTATGTCACGTGTCTGGAGCTGCAACGAGTGGGATCCGCTCGAGGAAGTCATAGTCGGCAATCCGCTGAAGGCGCGATATCCAACGCCGGACTTAAGCACCCAGCTGGCAGAATTCTCCGATCGTTCACTTGCTGACATTCCGCGTGGCCCTTTTCCGCAACGGATCATTGAAGAGACGGACGAGGATCTAAACGAGTTTGTGCAGATTCTGGAGAAGGCCGGCGTAACGGTAAAGCGTCCGGACACCTGGCGCCACGAAGCAACGTTCTCGACCATCAACTGGAAAGCCCAAGGGTACTATAACTATTGTCCGCGAGACATCATGCTGGTGATTGGTGACCAGATCATTGAAACACCCACTGTGATCCGCAGCCGCGCTCAGGAAACGTTCGGCTATCGCACGCTGCTGATCGAGTACATGAAATCGGGCGCACGGTGGTACAGCGCGCCGAAGCCGATGCTTTTAGACTCGCTTTTCGAAGGTGTCGATCTGGAGAGGCCCACGCCGCGCAACAACGAGCCGGCCTTCGACGCGGCAAATGTTCTGCGTTTGGGCCAGGACTTGATCTATCTAGTCAGCGCCACAGGTAATGCAATGGGCGGCGAATGGTTGCAAGGCATACTAGGCAATAAATACCGAATTCATTTCCTCAAGGACGTATATTTCGGCAGCCACATCGACTCGACTCTCGTAGCCTTACGTCCCGGGTTGATCCTGTGCAATCCAGGTCGTCTCAACGACCATACGCTGCCGCCGGTCTTGAAACAGTGGGAGATCATCTACGCTACTCCATTGGAAAATACGGACAGACATGATGCCGATTACATTTCCAAAAGCATCGGTAGCGATTGGATCGATATGAACGCGTTTAGCATTAATCCGAATCTGGTTGTCGTCGACCGGAACCAGCCCTCGCTCATCAAGCTTCTCGAGAAGCACGGCCTTGACGTCATCCCATTGAAATTGCGGCATTCCAAGCTGTTGGGCGGCGGACCCCATTGCGTCACCTTGGACATTCGCCGTCGGGGCACCTTGCAGCGGTACTTCGACTGAGCGCTGCGGCCATGCTTGGTCGACGCGGGCGCTTGGCCCCTACTGGAAGCTCCATCGATCATTCCGGCCCTGTCCGCTGCAACTACTAACTCCTAATTGCCTTTCGTCATCACGGATAAGAACGTGGGATTCGTGGGCTTGCCGCAAAGGTAGCTGAGTGCATGACACCGATTCGTGGTGGATGGTCGGCCGTGGGCTATTTAAGCTTGCAGGGGCGCACGCGTACGCAGCAATTAGTTCGGTTTGGGCTGGTCCGGCTGTGCTAACCTTAATGCCGGGAGATCTTCACTCTCTCCCAAACTTGGCGCTAGGAGGAATCATGCACGCAACTTCAATCCGTATCTCGAAAATGCCGTTTTTGATTTTGACCATGCTTCTGGTCTTTCTCTGTGCGGCCGCAAGCAGCGCCCAAACCCTCCAACTCCCGACTGCAAAGATCTACGCGCAAAAACTCGTGAATGAAACACTTGCCGCGAACCCTGACATTATGGGCCTCGAGATCTCGGCCGCTACCATCGAGAAGGGATGCACCACCATTGCCTCCGATGAGGAATTGGGCATCGGTGAGAAGTGCGATAGGGACGAGTATGACGTCATGAAGACTAACAAGCCCTTGGCCGATAACACAACGGAGCATGGCAAGAAGTTCTTCGACGTAAACGTTCCTCTTCACGACGCAAACGGCAAAGCCATGGCCATAGTGGGAGTTGATTTCAAACCGGATCCCAAGCAAACGGCCGCCCAAGCGACTGAAAGGGCCGAGCAGATTGCCAAGGAAATTGAAGCTAAGGTTTCCTCTAGAGAGAAGCTCTACGAACCGGTGAAATGAGCGCGGGCAACAAGGCAGGCTTTCGCTGCTGTTCGTAACCGCGATGGAGGCACCAATCTCTGCAATCGCGATGATCCATCCGCCTATAGCAGTCAGATGGGTCGGGGCTGTGTGTGTTTACCTCCATAGCCTCCATGCTTGCGCTCGTCACCCAGTCCGCGGAATAGCCTTCCCCATGAGAGCGCTGTTATATTCGCTCTGAATTGGTGTGCTTCTGTGTCGTTCGAAAACGATTACTTACGGTGAGCACAGAAATGGACGTTGCCGCGCGTCCAGCGAGCGGAGCTCAGCCAATTGACAACACCGACTGGTTGAAGACAGCCGCAATTATTTTCGTCCTGATTGACCATTTCGGCTATTTCTTCGCAAAAGACGACGGGTGGTGGGGCGTATTGGGACGCATGGGAGCGCCGCCGTTTTTTTTTCTGATGGGATACGCGCGAACCCGGACTGTCCCGTTCCGCTGGATCTGGCTTGGTGTCGGCTTGACCGTGCTCGACAGCTGGAACAACGACTGGACCTGGATGGCTCCCAACATTCTTTTGAGCTTGGCACTCATACGCCTGGCAGTTCCTTATGTGCGAATCTTTTTACAACGCCACGGCTGGATAGCTTTCGCCCTGCTCGTTGCCGCACTTTTGGCGCTGCTGCCCATAGCGGGGGAGATTGTGGATTACGGCGCGGAGGGGTGGCTCTGGGCGCTGTTCGGACTTTGCCAGCGCATCTTTTCCGACGGCGGATCCCAAGACTCGGCGCCGCCCATAGACACTCGAAATGAGAACGCGGGCATAATGCGCATGCTGGCCTGCTGTGTCGCCACGGTCATCTACGTCTGGCAAGAACAAAAGGAATTTTCCTTTTCACAAATGCAGCTCGCCGCCTTCCTTGTTGGCATTAGCTTTTTTTCCCTTACTTTGTGTCTATTTGGGCGTGGCCCGAGCCGCATCCAACCGCCACAAAGCATCACCCGCATTCTGCACTTCATCGGCCGGCGTACTCTGGAGATTTACGCCATCCAGCTTGCCGGTTTCGAACTCCTCACAAAGTTGATGCCTAATCTCGCCCCCTGAACTAAGTCCGGAACAGCCAGGTGCAGGTGCGGATGGCCTGAGCCGGTGACCCGTAACCGAGGCAACTTGTGGGCGACCATTAGGGTTGCCCAAGCGAATCGAGAACTTGTCGCTGACAAGGCTTGCGCAACGGTTGGCGAGAAAGGGCGTGCGGCTGCATTTCAGCCATGATGGTGTGGATCGTAGACCCTTGGTGCGGCCCGGATCGAAATCCGCATTCAAGCACCGCTCACGGACGCAATGGGAGTACAATTTTTACGTTTTCGAAGTCAAAACGGAAATCTCGGTTTATTGCAGGGGCTGTGCATGCGCTACCTAGCGCATAGCGGCGCATGGTGCCGGGGAAACAATCAGATGATCCTGGCTTCCCACGGTGGTTGTCTGCCGGAGGTTAACTATGACAACTCGAGATGGCGCTAATCGGAAGATCCAGCTGAACGACGCCCTAGAGATATCCATACAGATCGGCTTAGCCGCTCTGCTGGTGATCGGTTGTCTGCTGATTCTGCGGCCTTTCATACCCCTCATCTTGTGGGGCATCATCATCGCCATTGCTTCCTACCCCGCATTCCTGAAGCTACAGCGCCTGCTAAAGGGGCGCGGAGCATGGGCTGCTGCTCTTTGGACCCTACTGCTCCTGGCTGTCCTGATTGTTCCAGTGGTTTTGCTCGGCCAACAGCTTGTCGCAGGGCTAAGGCCGGTGGTGGCGCACTTGCGGGACGGAACACTAGTCCTGCCACCACCTCCTGCCAGCGTCGAGCACTGGCCCATCATTGGCGTTCCCCTAAACCGTGCCTGGAGCAGGGCCTCGACCAACCTCACCGAGACGCTGGTAAGGTTTGCTCCCGAAATCAAGTCCGCCCTTCCCGCCATTCTGTTGGCTTCAGCGGGGCTTGGCTCTACGCTCCTGCAATTCTTTCTATCCATCCTGGTTTCCGGAGTTCTTCTGGCAAATGCTAAGCCGGCCGCCGATGTCACTCGTTCTTTAGCCATTCGCTTGCTCGGTGAGCAAGGTCCGGAGTACCAGGAGCTTGCCGGCGCCACAATTCACAGCGTCACCTTCGGCATCCTGGGTGTCGCACTCATCCAGACCGCCTTCGCTGCTGCTGGTTTTTTCGTCGTCGGACTTCCTGGCGCGAGCGTGTGGTCGGTGATCTTTCTCTTCGCTGCCATTCTTCAAGTCGGGGCGGTCGTACTTGTTCCAGCAGTCGTCTACGCATTCGCCATCGCCACAACGACGAAAGCTGTGATCTTCCTGGTCTGGTGCATAATCGTGGGTTTGATGGACAATGTGTTGAAGCCCCTGCTTCTGGGGAGGGGCTCCGCCGTGCCAGTCGTTGTGGTCTTCCTCGGCGTGATCGGTGGATTCGTCGCCATGGGCATCATTGGCTTATTTATCGGCGCGATTGTCCTGTCGGTAGGCTACAAGCTGTTTCTGGCTTGGATCGAAGGGGGCATCACGCAATCGCGGGAGTGACGCTATGTTAGAAATCGTGAATTTTTTCGGCGATAGTCGCGACCTAGGGTGAGTTCACTGGGGTCTTTCACGTCCTCGGCTATCAGTAACCCTTTGCCGCACGGTTCAGGCCTAGGACGGCGTCCCTGTTGAAGATTCGTCCAGTGTCTTCCATCACTGACAGGGCAGCGCCGCAGGTTCGAAACTGGCTATGTCAACGAATTGCTGGCCAGGCCTGCACCAGTTGTCGAGGTGAAATGTGGCTAAGGAGAATACGAAAGCCGCGGTTAAAAAGAACCGAGCCAGCACGAAAACTGAGAAGAAATCTTCAACGCGCGCGACTCTAGCCAAGTCGCCGGCGAAAACCTACTCCGACACCACGCCGTTCGACCGTATCCAGTATCTTCAAGCCAAGCTTATTCTGAAGCCCGACCGCTTTACCTCGGTTCAGAGGTTCCGCGAATTCGGACAGCATGTAGAGAAAACAGCCAAAAAGACCGGTGTTGGTTTCATCGCCGACCCCAAAGCTGCGCACCGGCCCGAGGTGCGCGAGGTCAACTTCATCGACACACCGGACTTTCGCCTCTACAACAATGCTTTCATCCTTCGGCGGCGCATTTGTTACGACGACGGCTTCCCGGTTGGCGACCCCGAGATTGTGTTCAAGTTTCGTCACCCCGACGAACAAACAGCGGCAGCGGTGGATGTACGGCCCAAGATTGCCGGTAGGTACCGCATCAAGTTCAAGACCGAGGCACTGCCGTTGAAGGACCAGATTGGTGGGTATCGTCTCCTCTACTCGCACAACTGTCAGTTCGGCGTGAGTCAGGTACAAGAGGGCGATCGCCTTTCGATGGCCACGGTGACCCGAGTTTTCCCGGCGCTCGCCGCCCTGAAGAAGTCGGACGAAGAGAAACTGCAATTAGTGAACGAGGCGATTGTGGAAGAGGTGCTGTTGACGCTTGGTCGACTGGACTTCGGCAAAGGACAGGTCGCCAAATGCGATGTTGCGTTGTGGCGGACGCGCGGCGAGCATCGGCCCCTAGTGGGAGAGTTCGCCTTCCAGGTGAAGTTCCCGAGTAGAGAATCCGTTGCCGAAAAACCCAAGAGGCTGGTGGCGCAATTCTTCGTCGCTCTACAGCATGAGGTGGCAGATTGGCTGGCTCAGGGCGTTACTAAGACCGGGATGGTATACCGGCTGAAAGGTAACGAGCCCCAGACCCACGAATGAAAAGACGACAGCGACGGTAGACTTTACCGTCTAACCGCAGATCGTTGCGGTCAATTATCATCAACCTACCATGAGTGCTCACGTTGGAATGGCCTTCGATTCGGTTACTGGATCGCCTACATGAAACTTGGGTAGAAGCCACTGCATGGCGTGCCGAACACGCCTTTTCAGAAAATACCCCGGATTCGGAAGCATCTTCAAACCTCCCGGGCTCGGGCGGCGCGTAAGCTATTTCAACCTACTTTGTCAGCGCGGCATAATGACGCGACTTTCTAGTTTTTTCCCCGACTCCTATCGGATAACAAACGCCCGTTTTATAAACGACAAGCTTGCTGTCTTGCGTGATGTGCCAAGCCAAGGGATAGCGGGACACACGAGTGGGTGCATTTTCTGAACGCCACTCCCCCCAACGAAAACCGAGGACCCCGCAAGAAAAATCGGTCCGACCGAAAGCATGTCCTTGAGGATGGAATGCCCTGCCTGAGCAACCAGCGAGTGGAGATTTCTCATCAAGTGAAGATGGGGGGAATAAGGTTTCTCGTCTTCGGAACGCTCGAAGCGTTAGTCATCGGCGAAGTGATAACTCGAATGTTTCGATAAAAAATGTCGATTCGACTAGCAAGCCGATCTAAGGGACACTGTCCCACAGGAGGGGATTTTGCCGGGTTATGGAACTCCGAGGAGGGTGCGGATGGCCGACGCCGACGAACCTTGGATAACGGAGTGGATCAATAGCGTGGCAAACGACATGATGCGTCCTTCAGGATGCAATCTTATGCGTCATTTTCTCTGACAAGATACGCCGCCGCAGTGGCTGTTCCTCCGCTGGCGTTAGGCAGTGCGGATGCGGTGGTGGATGTATTCAGCAAGATGGGCGCAGCGCAAGCGGCGCAGTAAAACTGGATCGCCGAATTGCAAGAAGCCAATCGGCCTCCTTTCCGAACGAATGTGGGAATAGTTCTCGCCTTGATGACCACACTAATTAATAGGCCCCCTAGAACACGGGGATACTTCGCCTCGGGAATTTTTCGACTGCCCTATTGCATCAGGGGTTGCAGTGCCATCATGCGCGCCGCTTCAAAATACTGGGTCGCGATGGTCGCTTGCTGTAGCATCACCTCCGTAAACTTCTTTTGTCTTCGTGCGGAAAAGACGATATCGTTGAACAACTCGTCTCCCGTTTGGAAATTGTCGTTACCCTCGGCACCTGCAAGCGTTGCGATACGGCGGGCATTGTACATTTGCAAAATTTGCGGAGGGTAGCCGGCACCTGTATCGATCGGCGGGAATACATATCCAACCGGTGCGTAGCCACCTTTAAGAAACTGGCAGCTTGCGGCGACTGTCTGGCCCTCTGCAGGAACCTCCAGCACGATCGTATCTGCCGGACGCGTCACCTGCGGGTACGGCTCAGCAGTCACCACGATTGCGAAGCTACGCACAGCAGACTTCGTATTCAACTCGAACCGGTTCCCTTTGGCTTCCATTGTTCCCAATTTGAACGCCTTTCCTGCTGGCGTAATGGCCCACATCACGTAGGTTTCAAACTGGGTTCCGAAGGTGCCCGGTGCGCCCAATCCGTTGGCTTGCACTTCGACGGTGACCTCCACATCTTCCATTTTCAGTCTAGCCTGCCCGCTTGCGTTCGGCGCTAGTTCCGTCCCCTTGAGTGTCGTTGTTACAGACCCACGAGCCGGAGGATTGATGACGTTCACAGTTTTCGTCACAAGTTGCGGCTGAAATTTAAAATTCTGGTCCCTCCCAGATTGTTGCGCCTGCAAAACACAAACGCCTGTCCAAAAGAGACTCAGCAGGAAACCGCCTGCAATTACGTGTCGGACTAAGGTCTTCATTTCAGCTCACCATCTCGCGGCCAGTGACCGTACCAGTACCTGTGAAGACTGGGTGACCGGCTAGATGACCAGCCGCTTAGCGCGTTGTTTTCGCCATCAGCCGCGCCCTGTTAACGCTGCCAACACGCAAAACCCAAATCGCCACATCGTACCAGAGAGCGGCACACAGTGGGGTTCCAACAGGTTGCGCATGCTGCGAAAACAGGTGAATTCACTCCGGGAAGACAGACGCTCGCGCTCCGGCGATCACACTCTAAGACTTAAGCCCGAAGCCAATTAAGGTTGCGATTCTTCTGGCGGCGATGGCTGGCTATTGGCTTCTGGCTTAGTGCAGTGCGTCATAAATGACCACGATTATGCATGGTGTTCGTCCATACTATGGAGGACGAAATCATGCGTACGGCGCCTGCGATCCTGCTGAACCCGGAACAGAGAACAGCTTTGGAGCGACTGGCGCGGGCGCGCTCTCCCAGCCGGCCCGCGTGGTGGAGAGAGCCCGGATCGTGCTGCTGGCCGCGGCGGGGCTGGAAAACAAACAGATTGCACGGCGCATGGGCCTCATGCCGGAAACAGCAGCGCGGTGGCGGGGGCGCTTTCTGGAAGGCGGCATCGCAGCGCTCCATAAGGATGCGCCGCGACCGGGCAAGCCGCGCACTATCACCGACCGTCAGGTGAAAAGAGTCGTGGAAATGACGCTGCACCAGAAGCCGGTCAACGCCACGCACTGGTCGACACGCACCATGGCGCAGGCGGCCGGCATCAGCGAAGCCAGCGTGCGCCGCGTCTGGCGCGCCCGCCCATGGATTGAAACCGCATCGGGTGAGAACCTTCAAGCTCAGCAACGATCCGGAGTTCGTCGAGAAGCTGGAAGATATTGTGGGCCTGTATCTGAACCCGCCTGAGCACGCCATCGTCTTGTGCGCCGACGAGAAGAGCCAGATTCAGGCTCTGGACCGCACCCAACCGGGCCTGGCGATGAAGAAGGGCCGCTGCGGCACCATGACTCACGACTACAAGCGCAACGGCACGGCAACGCTGTTCGCTGCTCTGGATGCGCTGGAAGGCGAAGTGATCTCCATGTGCGACGACCGGCACCGCCATCAGGAGTGGTTGAAGTTTCTGCGCGTCATCGACGACATCGTCCCGCCCAAAAAGCAGATCCACATGATCGTGGACAACTACGCCACCCACAAGCATCCCAAGGTCGAGCGCTGGCTCGCTCGCCATCCCCGCTTCCACATGCACTTCACGCCCACAGGCTGCTCCTGGCTGAACATGGTGGAACGATTCTTCCGCGACCTGACCGAAAATCGCTTGCGTCGCGGAGTCTTTCGCAGTGTCGAAGAGTTGATCACCGCCATCTTCGACTACATCGATCATCACAATGAAAGCCCCAAGCCCTTCATCTGGACCAATCGCCCATCTGCATGACGCACTACATTAGCGGGAACCGCTGAGAATGCGCGTCTGCACTGGCGGCACTGCAAATTGTTGGAGTCGAGGGGCAGCAAGCTGGCGGGTACATGAACGTATCCGCAATGCGAACATGTCCACGTAGGCTTCGGAATGTCGTAGTGGCGTTTGCGGACCATCAGCTACGCCTTGAGCTGCCGACTATTGAGCTGCCCGTGGGGAGACACACTTCTTCTAACAAATGCTCCCGGTCACCGACATCTTCAAGAAGCAACAGTACGTCGGCACCATTGAGCAGCACCCTGCGGCAGAGTTCATCGCAGGACAGGTGCTGTTGAGGCCACAGCATGGTGCCCAATTGCCTGATCTGGTTGCGCTGGTACAGCGTGATCTAGAATTTTACCGTCACCGTGCGCTTCTGCATGGCCACTCAGCCTATGCCGGAAGGGGTCGCGAGGCAACGGTTCCGCGTTACCGACTAAAGGTAGCTGTCAGGTTGACGTATACTCGGCCAACGATCAGTTGGCAGCTGACGCAAGCGAGCAGCTTGACAGAGGAGCTTAAAATCCGGACACCACGTCTGCATGTTAACGGATCGAGCACGTGTGAACCGAGCGCGAAGATCCGTGCGCGTGTGCGTTCGGCGTGCACTTGCGATGTGGATTTTTGAATAGCGCCCCTGTCTAGCAGACCGAGCGACGCAGACCGAACGGGATCGCGTCGGGACCGGTGCGTTGCCTGGACGGGGGAGAGTGATTGCTCCCGAGCCTGGAGGGCGGTGCGTGGTAAAAATAAGAAAGCCGCTGCTTCGCGCCAGGCTTTCATCAACAAAATCGCCGCACCCATCGCCAACAAGATGTTTGAATGCGGCATGACTCCATGATTGTAACTGGGCGCGGTTCTTTGACTGGGGTCCCAAGATGACACGAAAATCGAGAACGAAACTGCTATTGCTAACTGTCGCGCTCGCGATCTTACTTCGTAAGTAAATTAGTGCACACCTGCGCCGATGTCATGAGGCTTTTCAGGACCCTGCCCTCGGGAAGCGAAAGCTGACGAGCTATTAGCCACGGCCCTTTGATGCGAGGATCGCGGTAGAATTTGGCTCAGACAATGAACGCCTCCGGCCGTTCGTCTGAGCTGGGTTCGAGGGGAATGACGGGAACCCCCACTGGAAAAACCAGGCGCGACGAGCTATAGGCGTTTATGTGCTACTCCTTGACCTTCCCGGCACGGAGAAGGATGGGCGTGACATCAAACTCCCCGAACGTGAAAAGGCAGAGCCGGAATCTGCCCCGATCACGCTTAATCAAGTCGGTTTGTGGCAGGTATCCGACAATCCACAGCGATTTTGATGCAAGAGTTTTATCGCAACTTGCTAAACGGAAAATCAAAGTCGAGCGCTCTCGCGGCAGCTAGGACAGCGCTCGTAGCAAAGGGATACAACAATCCATTCTTCTGGGCTCCTTTCGTCTTAACTGGTTAATGAAATTTAACCAAGGCCCGCAAGCGTCACCAGTGCGACCGGATGCCCAGGGTGCGGAAGGCGCTTTCCCGCTCGGATATCGGAGGCATACGGCCTCGATATGCCGACGGTCGACGATATCGTCGACAGCGGAACCGACCGTAATCTCGGTTGGATTGTCTCTCTATATGCTGCTTCAGTAAGCCATCCCGACATGCTGGACGGATTCCATGACGACTTAGCGAGGGCGTACCGACGTTGCGTGTTGATCTGCGAACCTAGGGCTCCTGCTGCGACGAAGCGCCGCACGGTGCGAGGCTGAGGTGCCAGCACTTCGCCAGCACGCGATCGTGGGCGATGCTGGTTCTTCAAAAACACAGTTACGAATCGCCCGCGACAGAGTACGAGTCATCCTCGGGCAATTACATCCTTCCTGATTCTGCTGCTAGTACGGCCACACCCAGTTGGCTGCGTCTGGCTTGTCGATGCCGTGTTCGTGTGCGTAATTGCGGCATTCGATCTGCTGGTTGAGGAACCGCTCCCTCGCGTGACCGCCGATTCTCTGCAGCCCGGGAACGCGATCGATGGCATCCATAGCCAAACTGAACCGGTCGATGTTGTTGTTAATGGCGAGTTCCAACGGGGTGTTGATATTGCCCTTCTCCTTGTAGCCGCGAACGTGCATGTTGCCGTGGTTGTGGCGCCGGTACGCCAGCCTATGAATCAACCAGGGATATCCGTGGAAGTTGAAGACGATTGGCTTGTCGGTTGTAAACAACGAGTCGAAGTCCCGATCCGGCAGGCCATGAGGATGCTCGGTGCTCGGCTGCAGCTTGAACAGATCGATCACATTGATAAACCTGATCTTAAGATCCGGGAATTCCTCGCGCAGCATCGCCGTAGCGGCAAGAGCTTCCTGCGTGGGAATGTCACCCGCCGAGGCCATGACTAAGTCGGGCTCCCCGCCCTGATCATTGCTGGCCCTTTCCCATATTCCAATGCCCTTGGTGCATTGCCTAATGGCCTCATCCATCGTCATGTACTGCAGGTGCATCTGCTTATCGCAGACAATCACGTTCACGTAGTTCTGGCTTCTGAGACAGTGGTCTGCCACCGAGAGCAGCGAGTTAATGTCGGGCGGCATATAGATCCGTGTGACAGTGGCGCTCTTATTGACGACGACGTCGAGAAATCCCGGGTCTTGATGGGTGAAACCATTGTGGTCCTGGCGCCACACCGTCGACGTAATCAGCAGGTTCAAGGACGCTATCGGTGCCCGCCATGACAGATGGTTGCAAATCTCAAGCCACTTGGCATGCTGGTTGAACATCGAGTCGATCACGTGCACAAACGACTCGTAGGTGGAGAGGAAACCGTGACGTCCGGTGAGCACATAACCCTCCATCATGCCCTCCATGGTGTGCTCACTCAGCATCTCCATCACACGGCCATTGGTCGACAACTCGCCCCCGTTGCTATCCTCCGGAAAGAATTCCTCGATCCAGAACTTCTTGCTAACCTCGTAGATGGCATCGAGCTTGTTCGACGTGGTTTCGTCGGGACCGAAGACTCGGAAGTTGTTGATGTTCGACTTCATCACGTCGCGGAGAAAAATGCCCAACGGACGGGTGTTCTCCGCCTGGAGGTGACCTGGCTTCTCAAACTTAATCCCGTATTCGCGAAAGTCAGGCAGTCGCAGTGCCTTCTTCAGGCACCCACCGTTGGCTTGAGGGTTGGCACTCATGCGCCGAGTACCAATGGGTGCAAGTGCTCGCAACTCTGCAGCGAATTTGCCGTGCCCGTCAAATAATTCTTCCGGATGCTGCGACCGCATCCAGCTCTCCAGGATTCGCAGTTGTTCGGGATCCTTCTTGACATTGGCCAGCGGCACTTGGTGCGCGCGCCAAAAGCCTTCTAGCCTGTGTCCTTCAACCTCGACCGGGGCCGTCCAGCCTTTGGGCGAACGCAACACGATCATCGGCCAGCGCGGCCGGTCGACCGTCGACTTCTTCCGCGCCGCCTGCTGGTGCTTCCTGATGTCCAGGATGCAGTGCTCCACCGTGGCAGCCATGGCCTGATGCATCGTGTCGTGATCCGAGCCTTCCACAAAGTACGGTGACCACCCGTATCCGCTGAGCAGGGCTTGCAATTCCTCGCCCGGGATTCGCGCCAATAAGGTCGGGTTGTTGATCTTGTATCCGTTCAGGTGAAGAATCGGCAGTACAGCTCCGTCGCGCGCCGGGCTTAGGAACTTGTTGATGTGCCACGAAGTCGCCAGAGGCCCGGTTTCCGATTCACCGTCTCCCACCACAGCAGCGACGATCAATTCCGGATTGTCGAACGCCGCGCCGCATGCATGGGAAAGCACGTAGCCAAGCTCCCCGCCCTCATGGATGGAGCCCGGTGTTTCCGGCGTGCAATGACTTCCGATTCCACCTGGGAAGGAGAACTGCTTGAAGAAGCCGCGCAGGCCGTCGATATCCTCGCTCTTTTCCGGATACAGCTCGGAGTAGGTGCCTTCGAGGTAGCCGGGCCCTAGGACACCCGGCGCGCCATGGCCCGGGCCGGCCAGGAAGATCATGTCCAAATCGTATTTCTTGATCATCCGGTTCAGATGAACATAGATAAACGACAGGCCGGGACTCGACCCCCAATGCCCCAGCAACCGATTCTTGATGTGTTCCGAACGCAGCGGCTCTCGGAGGAGGGGATTATCGAGTAGGTAGATCATGCCCAAGCTCAGGTAATTGCAAGCCCGCCAGTAGGCGTCCGTCTTACCCAGTTCGTCCGCTCTAAGCGGAGTGTCAGATATGGTTGCTCGGGCCTTGCCGTACGCGCTTAGAGCAGGTTGATCGATTGCAACGCTGGAAACGACGGTACTCATAGGATTCAGCTCCTGGGAAGTGGCGATTTAGAGTGTCTACCTTTGACAGCAACGACCTCACCGCTCTCAAATTTTCGCCTCTTTGGTTGGTGTTCCGCTTGTCGTGGTCGTCTGCGTCTGTACTTGTGCGCTGGTCGGCGCTGCAAAGGCAATGAATAGGACAGCAGCGACCAGCGCTACAGAGCACCTTGTCCAAAGACTGACTGAGTTCATTGTTATTCCTCCGAGTGAATTAGAAGGCACCTCCGACACAGCAGCAGGAATGGGATTGCGATGCAGGCAACAGTAAGACTCCACCCCACGCGTTGAATTCATGGAAGAAACGCCCTCACAAACTGCCACACTTCAATCGCTGAGCTGTTGCCTCGCAGGGCTGCCTGTATCTCCTTCTTGCGTTTGCAAGCAACTGCACTAGAGGGCCCTTTTGTTACTGCTTGCCTGCCGAAAGGTTCTTGGGAGACTTGGACTCCAAAAGTGCGAGCATCTGCTTGGCCGCTGCAGGCGCCTTTACTTTCCCGGCCCAGATCTGCTCCCCAGTCACTTTCTTCCCGTACAGCTTTTCGTTTGCGTCCCCGTCCGGCCCAAGCGAGGTTCCCGACAAGGAGACTCCGCCGAACACGCCGTTCGCACGCGAGTAGGAGAGCATTTCCGTACTCATGTTGCCAGAGGTAGAGGCTTCCGCAGTACGCCCAACCGGACCCGCGGCAATGCTGGCGTCAGCGCCCAGCTTGGCTTTTCCGTTCATAACAGTGCGTGCACCCTTATCGTTGAGTACCAGGATGACGTAATCAACGGCCTCCCCGCCGGCCTGCAATCCGATACTGCCACCGCTGGACTGCATCATGATGGGTGCGCTCCAGGGACCATTGAATTTCTCGCCCGTCCGGCAGGTCATCAAGCCTTTACCGTATTGGCCGGCAATGATGAAGCCGCCTTTCTTGACGGAGGGCAGGATGATGACGCATTCCGACTTGTTCAGAAGATCTGTCGGAATGCCGTTTTGGCTGTTGACCAGCGCGTCGAGCGCCTGCCCGGATTCGGTCACCCGCTGGTCCTCCTTTTGGGCCTTGTCCTCGGCAAATGTAGGCACGGTCGTAAGCAGGCAGAGCACGGCAAAAGCGATGCTGGCCATACAAATCAGGTTGAAGAAGTGTTGGCGGTTCTTGCGTTGATTCATGGGAAATCTCCTTAGCGCGTAGACTTGTCTCGCGTCTGATCTAGCCGAGTTGCTAACAGCGGTAATGTAGTCCGAAGCGGCTAACGGATGCTTCACGATGAACTCGTAAACCCCAAAATGCGTTAATGCGCCAGGAGCTCAGATCAAAGTGGGCGAATGAAGAGACAGAAACGAGAGCAGCGTCACTCACAGCTCGTTCGGCATCATCTATTTGGGGCAGGTGTGTTGGGACGCTACTACGGGGAACATTCTACACCTCAATCCAAGCTATTCACATAATTAATACGAGTAGAGTCGAGAACAGGCGCAGTGACTGTAGTCTCCCGGTGGGTATGTGACTCTGC
>Ga0306923_10001459_pt1 | contig 20980 bp, 21 predicted proteins | sample sta12Can44000108_FD_203841 | JGI IMG/M metagenome (GOLD analysis project Ga0306923, IMG submission 203841) | Lab enrichment of tropical soil microbial communities from Luquillo Experimental Forest, Puerto Rico - statanox.12C.anox.44.000.108 (v2)... | ecosystem: Environmental > Terrestrial >... | reverse complement strand
CGGCCTGGAGCATGTCGATCTTCGCTCCGGCGATGAAGCCCTCCTTCTTGCCGCTCGCGATCACGAGCCCCTCGACGGCGGCGTCTTGAGCGAGCGTGTGCAGCAGGTCCTCCAGCTCGGCGCCGACCCGCGGCGAGAGCGTGTTGACCGGCTCCCCGGGGACGTCGAGCAGGCAGAGCGCGACCCCACCCTCCACCTCGACGCGGAAGCTCCGGGCGATCTTCTCGGCGGGCATCATGGACGTCTCCTTGTTTGCCGTCGCCCTTCGACTACGCCGCTTCGCGGCCACGCTCAGGGCGAACGGTCACTAGGCGCTGACTTCGGGGCCGTCGAGGACGAGCGCGGCGCCGAGGCCGCCGGCGGCGCAGACAGTGAGCAGCGCGTGCGCGCCCTTGCGCCGGTCGAGCTCGCGCAAGGTCTGCAGGATCATGCGCGCGCCGGTGGCGGCGAACGGGTGGCCGAGCGCGATCGACCCGCCGTTCACGTTGAGCTTCTGCGGGTCGATCTCGCCGAGCGGCCGGTCTCGCCCGAGCTTCTCTTCGGCCCACTTCTTCGAGGCGAACGCCTGCAGGTTCGACAGCACCTGCGCCGCGAACGCCTCGTGCATGTCGACCAGGTCCATCTGCTCGAGCCCGAGGCCGGCCCGCTCGAGCGCCTTCGGCGCGGCGTAGGCCGGACCCTGCAGCAGCTGATCGCCCGGGTCGAGCGCGGCGTAGGCGTAGGCGCGCACGAAGCCGAGCGGCTCGAGGCCGAGCGCCTTCGCCTTCTCCTCCGCCACCACCACCAGCGCGGCGGCGCCGTCGGTGAGCGGGGACGAGTTGCCGGCGGTGATCGTGCCGTACTTCCGGTCGAAGACCGGCTTGAGCTGCGCCAGCGCCTCGAGGTTCGCGTCCTCGCGGACGATGTTGTCCTTCGCCGCCACGCGCTCGTAGCGCGGCGGCACCGGCACGTGCATCACCTCGCCGTCGAACCGGCCCGCCGCCCACGCCTCGGCGGCGCGGCGGTGGCTCTGGTACGCGAGCTCGTCCTGCGCCTGGCGGCTGATCCCGTTCACCTGCGCCATCTTCTCGGCGCTCTCGCCCATGGTGAGGCCGGTGGTGGGCTCCTTGAGCGCGGGGGGCACCGGGGCGAGATCCTTCGCCTTGAGCGCTCCGAACGCCTTCGCCTTGGCGACCACGCTCTTCGCCCGCGACGCGTCGACGATGGCGCGCGCGAGCGGGCCCGAGGCGAAGATGGGCGCGTCGGACAGCGACTCCGCGCCTCCCGCCAGGACGACGTCGGCGTGGCCGAGCTGGATCTGATCGGCGGCGTCGGTGGTGGCCTGGATCGACGTGGCGCACGCGCGCGAGACCGTGTGCGCCTCGACGCTCTTCGGGAGCTGGGTGCGGAGCACCATCTCGCGCGCGATGAGCGAGACGAGCGGCGAGGGGATGACCTGCCCGAAGACGACCGAGTCGTACTCCTTCGGGTCGATCCCCGTCCGCGCCACCAGCTCGTTCACGAGCGCCGCGCCGAGCTCGACGGCGGAGAGGTTGCGAAAGTCACCGCCCGACTTCACGAACGGCGTGCGGAGGCCGGCCACGATCGCCGCGCGGCGGCCTGGACTGGGGGTACCGTTGCTGGGCATGAGCGCTCCGTTGATTCTGGAATCAAATCTCGGTCCTGCTTCATCTAAAGTGCGCAACGCAGAGCGTCAACCCTCGTGAGGGCGCGCTTGCAGCTCCCCCGTCACCTGCGGGACGATGGCGGCGATGGCTCTCAAGCGCAGCCGGCAGCTCAAGCCACTCTCGAGCGAGCATCACCAGGCCCTGCTGGTCGCGTTTCAGCTCAAGAAGGGGCTCGCGGGCCATGGCGACACCGCGGGCGCGCCGAAGGACCTCCCGGGGCTGGTGGGCCTGGCGAAGCGGTTCGGGGAGGCGATCCTGCGCCCGCACGCCCGGGCGGAGGAGGAGCTGCTCGGCCACCACCTGCCACCCGCGGACCTGAAGCGGCTCGGCTCCGAGCACCGGGAACTGGCGGGGCTCATCGAGGCGGCGCGGCACAGCGGACCCCAGGAGGCGCGGCTCGCGCTCTCCGCGTTCGCCGACCTGCTCGAGCGCCACGTCCGGTGGGAGGAGCGCGAGCTGTTCGTCGCCTGCGAGCACGACATGGCCGAGGAGGAGCTCGCCGTCGTCGGTCACGAGCTCGAGAAGAGGCTCGTGCTGCAGCGCGCGGACGCGAAGGCGGCGAAGCGGGCGTAGCGAGGCACCCTGCCCCTCTCCCCAGCCGGCGGCGGCGCCTTCGGCGCTTTCGCTCGCTGACGCGAGCGGCCGCCGGCTTCGCCGACTTCTGAGTGGGGGCTCCGCCCCCACACCCCCGGCCGCGGTGCAGGCGAGGGGGACGAAACGCTGGGTGATCGACCCTCTCCCCCACCGGGGGAGAGGGCAGGGAGAGGGGGCCGCACGGCGGTGACTGCCCGTCAGCCCTCCGCCTCCGGCGCCCCTCCCGACCGCGCCACGTCCTCGCTGCGGATCTTGGCAGGATCGAGCCCCCGCGCGCGCTTCGTCATCTGCGCGAACACCTCGTCGAACCCCGGGGCGGCGCCCTTCATGAACCGGAGCGGGTTCACGCGCGCCACCACGAACGCCTTGAGGTAGGGCGACTCGAAGCCGCGCTCCTTCAGCTTCGCCACGGCCTCCCCGACCGCGTCGTCGAACGCCAGCACGAGCTCGGCTCGCCGCTCGCGCTCGGACAGCGACGCCGACAGCGGCTGGTCGAGAAACGCGTCGACCCGCTTCAGCACCGGCTGGTAGGCGCCGCCCGACAGGCGCCCCCGCTTCTCGTAGGCGAACCCGAGCGTCGCCAGCGCCGGCTCCTCCAGCTCGAGGGCGAGGTCCGCCTCCTTCACCGCGGCGTCGAGCCGCGCCAGGTCGCGATACATCCGCACCACCTCGAGCGACTTCTCGCGGAGGTTGTGCGCCTTCTCGATGTTGAGGGCGAGGATCTGGTAGGCGACCCGCTTCTCCGGCACGACCAGCGCCAGCACCGCCTTCGCGCCCAGCTCCTTCAGCGCAGTGAGCCGGTGGCCGCCGTTGGGCGACAGGTACGTGCCGTCCTCCCGCACGGCGATGATCGGGTCGAGGTACCGGCGGGTCCGGTCCATCGCGAGCGTCAGCTTCCGGACGTGGGCGTCGGAGACGTCGCGCTGGAACGCGGTGCGCTCCACCTTGTCGATCGGAAGGGCGGCGAAGACGAGCGCGTGTCCGCCAAGCGGTTCGCGATACGCCGCCAGCACGGCGCCGCCATCCTCCTCGATGTGCTTCATCAGCTCCGCCACCTCGGCCGCCGGTTCGGGGAGGCGCAGCTCTGGGGCGGAGAGCTCGGTCGGCTCGATCTTCACGCCCTTGCGCCTGCGGGGGGTTCCACGCTTCGTGATCGGCCGCTTCGGCGACGGCATGTGGGTCTTGTAACGGCCGCTGGTGCGCTGCTCACCGGGTAACACGACACCCGGGTCACGATCGCCCTGGCCCGTTTTTGGTAGTGGCGCCATGTCGCACCCCAGCATTCCCGGAGGGTTGCTGCGCGCCTGTGCCGCGGCACCTGCCGTGCACTGGGTCAACCAATGGTGTTCACCCCAGCTCAAGGCCGCGGCAGCTGGTCGAACGACCCGGGTCGACGCCCCCTCCCCCAGGGGACACTATGAGCAAAGGAGACGGCGGAGCCGCGGCGGCCCTGTTCCAGGGGATGTCCGAGGTGACGGGCGTCCTCACGGCCGACCTGGGTGGCAACGTCCTCGAGGCCACGCCGCGGCCGCCCGAGCTGGGCGCGCAGCAGGCCGCGTCGAGCGCGGTGGCGCTGCGCGAGCTCACCTCCATCGGGAAGGCGCTCACGCTCGGCCCGCTCGAGCTCCTGCTCACGCACGGGCCTCACGCGGTGAGCATCACCGCGCTCAAGCGCGGCGCGTTCCTCCTCGCGACCGTCGATCCATCCCGGGGGACGGCGCAGGTGGAGCAGGCGCTGAAGGCCTGGACACCGCCCGCGCCCACGCCGGCGCCGGCGCCGGCGGCCAGCCCGAGCCCGCCCGTCCTGCACCCGACGCCGCCGCCGATTCCCGCGGTACCTGCCGCGGCTCGACCCGCGGCAGGTCCCCCCCCGGCGCAGACGGCGGCCTTCTCGGGCCGGCTCAGCGTCTTCGCGCTGCCGGATCTGCTCGAGTTCCTCCGCTCCGGCCGGCGCTCCGGGGTGCTCGTGTGCAGGTCCGAAGCGGGATCGGCGGCGCTGCGCTTCCGCGACGGGCTGATCACCGGCTCGCGGTCGACGGCCGCCTTGGAGCTCGGCTCGGTCCTCGTCAAGGCCCGGAAGATCGCGCCGAAGGATCTGGAGACGCCCCCGGCGCGTCAGGCCGCGGCGCTGGGTCCCGAGGCGCTCGGGGACATGCTCGTCCGGGCGGGCCTCGTCGACGCACTGACGGTGCAGAAGGAGCTGGCGCGCCATATCGAGCGCACGGTCCGGACCCTGATCGGCTGGCGCGACGGGCAGTTCGCCTTCGACAACCACGGAACCGCGGCCGCCGCCACCACCTCGGTGCCCGTGGCGCTCGACTGCCAGGCGGTGCTGCTCAACGCCTTCAAGGAGCTGGACGAGTCCACCCGCGGACCCGGATCCAGCACGGCCCTCTGAGCCCACCGCCGATGACGCGCTCGCCGCCCAACCCCGACGTCCGCGCGCCCGACGCGCGCGATCTGACGGGCCTGGCCGGCCTCAAGCTCGGCAACTACCGGCTGGAACGGCTCGTGGGCCGCGGCCGGATGGGCGCTGTCTACCTCGCGAACGACGAGGCGCTCCTCCGCCCCACGGCGATCAAGGTGCTCTCGTGGACCGTCGCCGAGGCGCGCGGCCAGGATCCGGTCCAGTGGTTCCTCTCGGAGGCGCGGCTCGTCGCGCGCATCAACCACCCCCGGGTGGTGCAGATCTACGGCGTCGCCCGGCACGGCGACCGCTGCTACATCGCGATGGAGTACGTCGCCGGTCCTTCCGCGGAGGCGGCGATCGCCGCGAGCGGCGCGATGGCGCCCCTGGCGGCCACCGACGTCCTCATGCAGGCGGCGGCGGCGCTGCACGCCGCGCACCGCTCCGGTGTCGTCCACCGCGACGTGAAGCCGGCGAACCTCCTCCTCGGGCCGGGCGGCGTCGCCAAGCTGGGCGACTTCGGCATGGCGCTCGGGTTCGGCGGCGTCCAGGCCGGCACCGCGCACCTGCGCGTCGGGACCCCCTACTACACGGCCCCGGAGATCTGGCGCGGAGAGGCCGCCTCGGCGGCGTCCGACATCTACTCGCTCGGCGCGACCTACCACCACCTCCTCACCGGCCGGCCGCCGTTCGCCGGGCAGGACGTCGCCGCGATCGAGCAGGCGCACCTGCACACGGCCCCGCCCGATCCGCACGCGCTCGTGTCCGGGCTGCCCGAGTCGTGCAGCGCGCTCGTCCGCCGTGCGCTCGCCAAGTCGCCGCGGGACCGCCACGGCTCGGCGCAGGAGCTCCTGTGGGACGCGCGGCGCGTGCTGCAGGATCTCAACGCGCTCGGGGGAGGCAGGACTGGCGCCTCCCCGCTCCACTCCAAGGCGGCGCCGTCGCAGCGACGACCCGGCGCGCGGGCGCCTCCAGCGGACCCCGCCGTGCCGGAGCCGCTGGCCCGCGCCTTCGGGTTCGCCCGGCGGCCGTTCGCCGACCCCGACCCCGACGACACCACTTACCTCGGCGAGCCGTTCGCGGCGGTCCGCGAGGCGCTGCTCGCGAGCGTCGCGCCGGGCGCCGCGGCCGTGACCGCCCTCGTCGGAGACCCCGGCAGCGGACGCGCGGTGCTCTGCCGGCGCGTGGCGTCCGAGCTGGCGGCGGCGCGCCCGGTCTGGATCGTCGAGGCGAGGCCGAACACGCCGGGCGGGACGCTCGTCCAGCGGATCTGCCGCGTCGCCGGCGTCGTCGAGGGCGCGACCGACGACGAGAACCTCGACGCGCTCGTCGCCGGCGCCACCGACGATCGCTCCGCGCCCGGCGCCGTTCCCCTCATCGTGCTGGCATCCGGCGCCGCAGCGCCGGCCGTGATCCCGGCCCTGGCGAAGGTCGTGTCGGCCGCGCTCTGGGCGCGATCCTTCCAGGTGCTCGTCGCGGGAGCTCCCGGGCTGGTGGCGGCCCTGCGGAGCTGCGGCCTCGAGCCGGGCGATCAGGCGCGCGAGCTGCGGCTGCCGCCGCTCGACCGCGAGCAGGTGGCGCGCTACGTGCTGCACTGGATTCGCGCCGCGCGAGCGCCCTCGGCACCGCCGCTCATCGTGTCGCCCGACGCCCTCCGCCTGCTGGCGTGGCGTTCGGGCGGGACGCTGCGGCGCCTCGACCGGCTGGCGAGCGACATGCTGCTGCGCGCGGCGCGGGAGGGCCGCCGCACGCTCTGCTCCCGGGACGCGTGGACCGCGTCCGAGGAGCCCGGCGCGGAGCCGCGCGAGGCGCGGCCGCGCGAGCCCGGCGCTTGGCCCACGCCGGAAGCGGTGAAGGTGATCGACGCCTGCCGCCGCGAGGCGGGCCTGCCGCCCTGGCCTCGAACGGGCGCACGGGAGCTCTCATGACTCGACGCAATCGCATCACGACGGGAGGAGTCACATGGCGGATCTGAAGAGGCTCGCGAGCCTGCCGGAGGTGAAGAGCGCCGTCCGCAGCGACCTCGCGGGCGCGTTCCTCGGCGCGCTGCGGCACCCGGACGGCGAGGCGGCCGCGGCGGTAGCGGGGTTCCTGGCGACCACGCTCGGGCAGGTCGGCGAGGAGCTCGGCCTCGGCGGCCTGAGCCGCATCTCGTTCGAGGGGCCAGCGCGGGCGTGCCTCCTCGTCCTGCAGGACGGGACCGTGACCTCGACGTTCCTCGAGCCGGCGACCGCGCTGCCCGCGGTCGAGAAGCTCCTCGACGCACCGACGCAGGGGGCGTGACATGGAAAACATCCTTCAGGCGGTCCTCGACGTCCCCGGTGTCGGCGCGGCCATGGTGCTCGACGGCGGAGGGCGCCTCGTCGCTCACCGCGGCCGCGCCGTGTACGACCGGTCGCTGTGCGAGCAGCTCGGCGCGAGCCTCACCAGGGCCGTCGACGCCGTCCAGCTCCAGCAGGAGGACTGGGAGTCGATGGCGGCGCGGTACGCGGACGGGAAGCTGCTCGTGCGCAACCTCGGGGCGGTCGCCGGCGTCCAGCACGTGCTGGCGGTCGTCGCGGACTCCACCCTCAATCCGTCCTTCGCGACGGTCGCCATCCGCGTCGCGTCGAACAAGCTCAAGAAGGTGCTGAGCGGGGCCGGGGCCTCGTCGTCGCTCGCCTCGAGCGTCGGCCCCATGTCGGCGAGCGTCGGGCCCATGTCGGCCAGCACGCCCGTCACGGGCTCGCTGCCGTTGCCGCCGCGGCCTGCCGACACCTCTCCCGCGCTCGCCAGCTCGGGCCTGAGCTGGTCCCAGACCTCGAGCGTCGGGCTCTCGCGCGTCCCCGTCGCCGACCCCGCGTCGTCGGCGTTCCTCACCCGGGCCGCCAAGGAGCTCGCGCGGCATGTCGGGCCCATGGCGAAGGTCTACGTCGAGGAGGGAGTCCGCCGCGTCTGTCCGGACGCGCCGTTCTCGCTCGCGGCCGCCGCGCGGCTGATCGAGGACCTCGCCGGACAGATCGAGGACGGCGCCGACCGCGCGCAGTTCCGCAAGGCCGTCGAGCGCATGAGCTGATCCAGGCAGTCCAACCCATCCTCACACGGAGGTCCGTCGATGTCGGTGTTCGATGCAATCCGGAGAAGCCTCGCCGCCAAGGTCGCGGTGCTGCTCGGCGCTGTCGTCCTGGTGCTGACGGCCGTCGCCGCGGCCGTCATCACGGTGCGCGAGAGAAAGCAGCTGGAGGAGGTGACGCTCGAGAAGGCGCGCGTCGCCACCGCCATCGGCGCGCAGCAGTACGGAGACATCCTCGAGAAGATGATCGACGGCGGCACGCTGACGGTCGCCGACGTCTTCGACCGCAACTACGTCCTCATCAAGGGGTACGACTGGGGCAAGGAGCCCAAGTACCACACCCGCTACGACTCCGTGACGGACCGCGCCGTCCTTCAGCTCCAGGACCGCTTCCTGGAGGACGAGGACTTCGTCTTCGCCATCGGCGTCGACGACAACGGCTACATCCCGACCCACAACGGCAAGTACACCCAGCCCATCACCGGCATCGCCGAGAAGGACCTGCTCGGCAACCGGACCAAGCGCCGGTCCGACTACGACGTGGGCCTCAAGGCGGCCCGCAACCTCCAGCCGTCGCTGCTCCAGGAGTACAAGCGCAACACGGGCGAGACGATGTGGGACGTGTCCTCGCCCATCTTCGTGAAGGGGAAGCACTGGGGCGCGCTCCGGGTCGGCGTGTCGATGGAACGGATCGCCGCACAACAGCGGTCTCTCCTCTTCACCCTGGCCGGCCTCTTCGGCGTGTTCTTCGTCGTGACGACCGGCACGATGTACCTCGTCATCCGCCGCGCGATACGGCCCGTCGTGGAGCTGACCGCCGCGGCCGAGCAGATCGGGCTCGGCGAGGCGCTCGACCAGCCCATCAAGTCGACCGAGATCGACGAGATCGGCCAGCTCACGAAGTCGATCGACCGCCTGCGCGCCAGCATGAAGGCCGCGATGACTCGCCTCGGCCACTGAAGGGAGCCCAGACCATGACGCACTCGATCCGCACCCGCCTCGTCCTCCTCGGCCTCCTCGTCGCGGCGCTCGCCCCGGTGACCGCGCGTGCCCAGGCCCACACGAAGTCGGGGGCGAACACCTCGGCCGACGCCCTCTCCGCGCAGGAGAAGGAGATGCTGGCACTGGCGAACGACGTCGCCAAGCGTTGCGCCGCCACCCTCGAGAGGTGGATCGCCAGCAAGGAGACGTCGGAGGACAAGCTGTTCAGCGCCCTCTACTACCCCATCCCGAAGACGGACCCGCCCAAGTTCAACACCGACTGGGACCGGCTCTCGGACCGCGACATCCTCCCGCTGGAGGAAGCCGCGCTCACGAAGTCGCCGTCGATCGTCTTCGTCGTCCTCGTCGACCGGAACGGCTACCTGCCGACCCACAACCAGCGCTATTCGCAGCCCCTCACCGGGAACGCCGCCGTCGACCTCGTCAACAACCGCACCAAGATCATGTTCATGGATCTGACGGGGCTCTCGGCGGCGCGCAACCTGACGCCGTTCCTCGTCCAGCGGTACCAGCGCGACACCGGCGAGACGATGGTCGATCTCTCCGTCCCCGTCACCGTTCGCGGCGCCCACTGGGGCGCCCTGCGCATCGGCTTCCGCGCGGTCGACGCGACCTGACCGGTTCTCGAAGCGACCGCCCCCGCCGCCGCGGCAGCGCCGCAGCGGCGTCGGGCGGGCGCTCCGGGTTATAACGGCGGTCCGTGATCGACGTCCGCCGCCTCTCCAAGCACTACCGGGTCCACCGGCGAGCCCCCGGCCTCGGCCCCGCGCTGCGCTCGCTCCTCCACCGTTCGTACGAGACGGTGAAGGCGGTCGACGGCATCGACTTCCACGTCGCGCCCGGCGAGCGGGTCGGCTTCCTCGGCCCGAACGGCGCCGGAAAGACCACCACCCTCAAGATCCTCTCCGGCCTGCTCCACCCGACGAGCGGCGAGGTGCGCGTGGCGGGGTACGTCCCGCGGCGGCGCGAGGCCGAGTTCCTGAAGCGCATCACGCTCGTCATGGGGCAGAAGCAGCAGCTCTTGTGGGATCTCCCCCCGGCCGAGACCTTCGCCCTCAACCGAGCCATCTACGACGTGCCGCCGGCGCAGTTCGAGGAGACCGTGTCGGAGCTGACGCGGCTCCTCGAGATCGAGGACCTCGTCGGCAAGCCGACGCGCCAGCTCTCGCTCGGAGAGCGGATGAAGTGCGAGCTCGCAGCGGCGCTCCTGCACCGTCCGCAGGTGCTCTTCCTCGACGAGCCGACCATCGGCCTCGACGTCTCGATGCAGGCGACCGTGCGCGCTTTCGTGAAGGCCTACAACGAGCGATTCGGCGCGACGGTGCTCCTCACCAGCCACGACATGGACGACGTCTCGGCGCTCTGCCCGCGCGTCGTCGTCATCGACAAGGGTCGCATCATCCACGATGGCGACCTGCGGCAGCTCCAGCGTGCGGTGCGGCCGGACAAGCGGATCGTGGTGCGGCTGGAGCGGCCGGTGCCCGAGCCGGAGCTGTCGCGCTTCGGGACGGTGATCGCGGCCGGCGAGGCGCAGGCGGTGATCCAGGTCCACGCCGCCGAGGTCTCGGCGGCGGTGGGCCGGATCCTGGCGGCGCTGCCGGTGACGGATCTGACGGTCGAGGACCCGCCGCTCGAGGAGGTCATGAGCGAGCTGTTCCGGAGCGGGCGGGCCGCCGCCGGCGAGGCGGCGCGGTGAGCGCCCCGACCCCGCCACGGAGCGTCGGGCGCGGCCTCTTCTGGGCGGGGCTCCTCGCCTTCGCGGCGGTGGACACCGCGCTGCTCGCGGACGCGCACCGCCTCGTCGCGAGCGCGCCGCAGATCGTCGCCTACGCCCTCATCGCCGCCTTCGCGTTCGCGCTGGCGTACGCCACCGCCATCGTGTCGCTCGCCGTCGGCCACCGGAAGGCGCCGCCGCTCGGCGACGCGCTCCGCGCCGGTCTCCTGCTCGCGCTCACCGCCGGGCACCTCGTGCTCATCGCGCGGGCGAAGATGGGGTAGCGCGAGCCGGACCGACTACGGACGCGCGCTGTTCGTCCTTCGACTACGGGGCGCTGCGCGCCCCTACGCTCAGGACGAACGGGATTCGTAGGGCGGGGGCTTGTCCCCCGCCGCGGGGCGCACAGCTTCCCCCGCCCGCGCGATGACGGTCACCCGCGACGCCGGCCCGAGCCTCAGCCCGTCGCCGCGCGGCTCCACGTCGGTGAGCTCCACCACGTCCCCTCGCAGGAGCCGCACGAAGGCGCGGTTCGCGTCGGCGACGTGCTTCTCCTGCAGCGCCAGCCCGAGCCGGCCCTCCGGCCCACACGCCATGTAGCGGAGCCGGCCCTTGGACGGGAGCGGCTCGGAGACGATCCGGAACACGCGCCCCGGCGGCGCCGGCGCCCACGGCTCGCCGCGCGGGGCGAGCACGAGGTAGCTCATCTTGACCGCCTCGCGGCGCAGGCCGGCCGCGCGCGCGATCTCCGCGACGAGCGGCGGCGGCTCGATGGGCCGCTCGGCGTGGCACCAGTCGCTCTCGCGCAGCCGCGCCGGGCACGGGCCCCGGAACAGGCAGGGCGCGCGGACCGCGAACCCGCGCGCGACGAGCAGGTCGCGGACCTCGAGGAGCGCGCGCGAGGTCTCGCGCAGCGCCGGCTCGATCACGACCAGCGAGCCTCCCGGCCTGAGGAGCGCGGCGGCCTCCTCCAGCAGCGCCGCCCGCCGCTCCGCCGCGGCGTCGCCCGCGAAGAGCTCGTTCACGACGTGGCCGAAGGTGATCGTGTCGAACGACCTGCCCCCCGCGACCTGCGCCAGCGCGCCGGGCCGGGTGGGATCCCACGGGCGGGTGGCGAGCGGCTCTCCCAGCTCGGCCGCGAGCGCGCGCGCGGCGGCGAGCGCCCGGGCCGAACGATCGGCGGCGATCGCCTCGCTCGCGCCCGCGTGCAGCGCCGCCAGCGCGACCGGAGCCGGACCGCTCCCCAGGTCGAGCACCGCGCCGGGCCGGCGCGGCAGCTCGCTGAAGACGCCGCGCGCCTGCAGGTACGAGGTGGGCCAGTAGAAGAGCAGGTAAGCGCCGAGCAGCTTCGGGTCGTCGAGGTAGCGGGCGCCCGCCAGCGCGCGGTCGCGGGTGAGGCCGGTCGAGAGCCGCTCCACGCCACGCGCCACCTCGGTGAGCTCGTCCGCCGCCAGGCGGTCCGGCGGCGGGCGCGGCCCGCGCCGAGGCGGGCCGGGCCTGAGCGCGCGCCACGCGGCGAGGAGCCGCGGCACGAGGCCGGCGAGGTCGGCGGTGGCCTTGGCGATCGGCACGCGTGGGTTTCTAGCAGCGGCCGGCCTCGGCGGCGAGCGGCGCGTCGTGTCACGGGGGCAGCGGGATCTCGAGGACGAGCCCGTCGTGGGCCACCTCGACCGCCGGCCATTCCTCGCGCGCCTGGCGCACCAGCGGCGAGGGATCCTGGTCGTAGCGCGTGGAGAGGTGCGTGAGCACGAGCTTTCCGACCTCCGCCTGCCGCGCCACGCGCGCCGCCTCGCGCGCGGTGGAGTGCCAGGTCTCCTCGGCGCGGGCCTGCTCCTCGTCGCCGAACGTCGCGTCGTGCACCAGCAGGTCGGCCCCGCGGGCGGCCGCGGCCGTGGTGGCGGACGGCCGCGTGTCACCGGTCATGACGACCGCCCGGCCGCGGCGAGGAGCGTCGAGGACCTCCTCCGGCTGGATGGTGCGCCCGTCCACGGTGACGGCGTGGCCGTGCTGCAGCTTGCCGAAGAGCGGCCCGGGCGGCACGCCCAGCGCCTGCGCGCGCTCGGGGTGGAACCGGCCCGGGCGCGCGTCCTCGCGCAGCGCGTACCCGAGCGAAGGGATGCGGTGCTCCGTGGCGAAGGCGTGGATCTCCGCCCCCGGGCGGCGCACCACCGCGCCCGGCGCGATCTCGTGGATCTCGACCGGGAACCCGAGAACGTCGGTCCCCGTGAAGAGCATCACCTCGAGGAGCCGCTCCGCCGGCCGTGGCCCGTACAGGTGGAGCTGCGCGGTGCGGCCCAGCATGGAGAGCGTGCGCAGGAAGCCGATCGCGCCCAGGTAGTGGTCGGCGTGGAAGTGGGTGAAGAAGATGGCCGCCACGTCGAAGCCGGTGCCGTAGCGGATCATCTGCCGCTGCGTGCCCTCGCCGCAGTCGAACAGCAGGAGCTCGCCCGCGTGACGGACCGCCGTCGCCGAGAGGCCGCGGCCGGCGGTGGGCTGGGCGGCGGAGGTGCCGAGGAAGGTGACGCGCAGCATCGGGTTTTCAACTCGAGGCGGACGTGTAGTGGCCGATGGAGCGCAGCCACACCGCCCGCGCGAACGCGCCGAACGCGGCCGCCCCCAGGAAGGCGGCGAGCGCGGTGACGAGGTCCAGGCGCCCTAGCAGCGCCAGGGCCGGGTAGGTGGTCATCAGCGCCAGCGGCACGACGAAGGTGAAGACGACGCGCCAGACGCCGCGGAAGACGGTGACGGGCCAGCGGGCGGCGTCGAAGACGGAGGCGAAGAGGAAGGACAGGTTGTCCACCTTGACCACGAAGAAGGCGGCGGAGACCACCAGGATCCAGAGCGAGTACAGCGTGAACGCGGCGCAGGCGAGCAGCAGCGCGGCGGCGAGCACGTGCCCGGGCGCGGGCAGGCGCCCCATCCGGTGGAAGGCGACGGCGAACAGCGTGAGCCCGGCGGCGAGGTCGACGACCCGCCACGGCTCGAACTTGGCGGTCGAGACGAGGAACTGAGCGTCCGCGGGCTTGAGCAGCACGAAGTCGAGCGTGCCCTTGCGGATGTGCTCGACGACGCTGGTGAGCGACGGGTTCACCGCGCCCTCCAGCACGCCCTTCATGACGGTGAACCAGCCCATGACCACCAGCGCCTCCTCGAACGTCCAGCCCGCCACCGACGGCCGGTGGCCGAAGACGACGATCAGCGGAACGAGCGACCAGAAGGCCCAGAACAGCGCCAGCGCGCCCTCGCCGAGGAACTCGACCCGGTATTGCAGCGACAGGGCGGTGGAGGCCCGGAGCTGGACGGCGAGGAGGTGGAGGTAGCGGCGCACCGGGGGATCCTAGCCGCCGAACGCCGCGAACCGGCGCAGGCCGAGGCGCCACGCGCCCAGCGCGGCGACGAGGAGCAGCCCCACGAAAGTCCACTGCACGACGAGCTCGGTGAGCGCCCGGGCGCGATCCTGCATCCCGATCAGCATCTCGACCGGGAAGGCCAGCATGTAGCGGAAGGGCAGGAAGCGCGCGAGCGCGGTGACCCAGGCCGGGAAGAGCTCGAGCGGGACGAGGTAACCGGAGAACACGCCGAACAGCCCCATCCACAGCTCGAACACCGAGCCGGCCGAGTCGACGTAGAAGGCGAGCGCGCCCACGATGGACATGGCGAGGAAGGTGATGAGCCAGGCGCCCAGGACCGTGAGCGGGAACAGCGCCAGCAGCAGCGGGTCGTGCGTGACGCGCGTTCCGCCCACCGTGAAGAGCAGCACGAGCGCGATGGGGAGCGAGAGCGCCAGGCGCAGCGGCATGGCGGCCACGTTCTCGCAGGCGTAGGCGACGAGCGGATGGAGCGGCCGGAGCAGGCGGAAGGCGAGCGTGCCCTGCCGGATCTCGTAGTTGAGCTCCCAGATCACCCACGCCCCGGTGAGGAGACGCACCACCAGCGCCGCGAGGAAGTAGGCGACGAAATCTCGCTGCCCGAAGCGCCCCACCGGCGCGTCGCGCGCCACCGCCGTCCAGAGCGCCAGCATGACGAGCGGCATGTTGGTGGAGAGCAGCCACACCACGAACTCGGCGCGGTAGGCCACGGCCTCGGCGAGGCCGACGCGCAGCAGGGTCGGGAGGGCGCGGACCGTACGGAGCACCGGCCAAGGGTAACGCGTCGGCCCTGGCGCGACCATCGGAACCGGCGCGCGCTGGCGCGAAACGAAGTCTTCCGTTCGGGCTGAGCTTGGCGCCCGCGGAGCGGGCGCGGAGTCGAAGCACGAACGTTCGCCCTTCGACTGCGCGGCGCGTTGCGCCGCAACGCTCAGGGCGAACGGATGGCCCATCACTCCCACAGTTCGCCGCGGCCGATCACCAGACGATCTCCATCGCGAGCCCCCGCTGGTCGCGATCGACGCCGTCGGCGGGCAGGCGGCGCGCCTCTCCGCGCGCCCGCCGCCCCGCCGTGACGAGCGCGGCCAGCGCGTCGACGTAGTCGTCGAGCGCGACCGCCTGGGCGGGGAAGGGTCGCGCCGCCCGCGACGGGGCGGCCGCGGCGAGGGCGGGCGGCAGCAATGCGAGTCGCTCGCGGCGTCCGCGGTCGGTCTTCTTGGACGTGGCGAGTCCGGACCCGTGGTCCGTCAAGGACGCGAAGACGAGCTCCGGGTGCACCTCGCGAACGCGTTCCTGCAGCGCGGGCGTCATGGCGGCGTCGACCTCGCGGATCTTGGGCAGGATGTTGAGCGTCTGCTCCGACAGGCTGCGGCCGGTGGCGCGCAGGTTGAGCGAGCGGATCTCGGCCGCGGTCGTTCCGGCGAGGGCGCTCCGGCTCGGCGGCGTGAAGACGCTCGCGGCGCGGGCGGGGCCGAGGAGCTTGCGAGCCTCCCGGTCGCAGCGCCGCCCCACGTCGCAGAGCCCGATCGGCACATCGACACAGGCAAGCCCGTCGCGGGAGCGGAGCGCCTCGATGACCTCGGCGAACCTCCGGAAGAGCCGGAACCGCGGCCGCTCGTCCGGCCCACTCGCCTCGGCCGCGATCCAGCCGGCGCGGCAGCCGTCGACGCCGAGGAGCATCACGGCTGGAGCGTAGCAGCGGCGCGCGCGCCCGACTAACCGCCCGGCCATGGAGCTGAATGGACGCCCCGAGGAGGTGGCGGAGCTGGCGGTGGCGGTGCTCGCCAACGGCGACGTGACGGGGCAGACGTTCCAGGTGAACGGCGGGGTGTACTTCACATGAGCGCCGGCGCGCCACAGCTCCTCGTCAACGTGGACGTCCCCGACCTCGCGCGGGCGGAGCGCTTCTACACCGCCGCGCTGGGGCTCACGGTCGGCCGCCGCTTCGGCGACGCGGGCGTGGAGCTGCTCGGCGCGGCCGCGCCGATCTACCTGCTCACGACGCCGGCCGGGTCATCGCCGTTCAGCGGCGCCGCGGAGAAGCGGCGCTTCGATCGCCACTGGACGCCGGTCCACCTCGACTTCGCCGTGGCGGACCTCGAGGTGGCCCTGGCGCGCGCCGAGGCCGCCGGCGCGCGCCGCGAGCTCCCCGTCCAGCAGCACGCCTGGGGGCGGCTGGCGGTGCTCTCCGACCCGTTCGGCCACGGGTTCTGCCTCTTGCAGTTCGAGGGCGCCGGCTACGACGCGATCGCGACCGCGTCGAGCAGGTAGCGGCTACCCGTACGACTCGGTCTTGACCCGGTCCTTCGGCACTCCTGCCTCCGCCACCGCTGCGATTGCCGTCTCGAGGAAGCGCGGCTGGGGCTCCTCGCCGCACTCCTTCGCGGCGCGCCGCTCGAAGGGGCCGATCGCAGGCCCGCAGGCATAGACGAGGCACGCGGTGGGATCGGGGACGAGCTCGCGCAGCAGCGCCGCCGTCACACGGCCGCGGCGCGCGTCGGGGCCGTGGCGCGACGGATCTTCCTCGCGCGTCAGCGTGTGGACGACGCGCAGCCGGTCGGGGTGGCGCTCGCGCAGCTCCTCCAGCCCGCGCCGGAAGATGACGTCGCCCCAGGTCTTGTTCGAGTAGACGAACGTGTGGCGCAGCGTCGGGTAGAGCGCCAGCGCGTGCTTCAGCATGGCGTAGTTCGGGACCGAGCCGGAGCCGGCCACGAGGTGCACCACGTGATCGGTCCGTGAGATGACGTCGCGCGGGAGCGTGTAAGGGCCGGTGAAGCCGACGATGTTGATGCGCTGCCCGCGCGGCGTGCGCTTCACGAGCAGCGGCGAGAGGAGCGGCGGGTACTTCGTGACGCCCCGCTGGTAGCGCTCCTCCTTCACGGTGATGGCGAGGTGCTTCTCGAGGGGCGCCGAGGACATCGAGTAGGCCCGCGGCGGCTCGCGCTTGCCCTTGAGGTCCTCGAGGTAGGCGGTCCAGCGCTCGAGGCCTTCGAACTGGTGCGGATCGATGGTGAGGAAGTGTCCCGCCTCGTACTCGAGCCGGTCGTTCCCGGTGAAGAGGACGAGCGTCGTCGCGTCGTGCGTCTCGACGATGACGTCCGATACGATCGCCTCCAGCTCCTTGATGCGCTTGCGGGGCGCCTCCGCGCGCACCGCCTCGCCCTCCGGCGGGATGGCGGTCTCGATGATCCGGCGGTCCACGGAGGGCGAGGTGGCCATGCGTGCTACTCCGCGTTCAACCACGCCTCGAACGCGTCGAAGGAGAAGGGCCGTCCCAGGAACGCCTTCACCAGCTCCGCCGCCGGCCGCGAGCCGCCCGCCTCGAGGACCGTCTCGCGGTACCGGCGCGCCGGCCCGGGCGCGAAGAGGCCCTCGCGGCGGAACGCGCCGAACAGGTCCTTCGCGATGACGAGCGACCACATGTACGTGTAGTAGATGGCGGAGTAGCCGTCGAGGTGCCCGAACGACGCGTGGAAGTAGGTCCCGTCCACGTGGCGGAACGGCGTGTAGCGCTCCTGCAGCTCGGACACGAGCGCGGTCGCGTCGAGCCCCTCCGGATCGCGCCGGTGCAGCTCGAGCGAGAGCGCGGCGTAGAACATCTGCTGGCGCACCCAGAGCCCCTTCCCGTACTCGTCGGCGCGCCGCATCCGCGCCACGAGGTCGGCGGGGATGGGCGCCCCGGTCTCGAAGTGGCGCGCGAAGCCGGCCAGCGCCTCCGGGTCCCACACCCACTCCTCCAGCATCTGCGACGGCGCCTCGACGAAGTCCCACTCGGTGGCGACGCCGGACTGGGTCGCCCACCGGGTGTGGCCGCCCAGCACGTGGTGCATGAGGTGCCCGAGCTCGTGCAGGAACGTCTTCACCTCGCCGTGCTCGAGCAGCGCCGGGGCGACGCCCGGGCGCGGGAAGTTGCACACCAGCACGCCCTCCGGCAGCCGCTTCCCGGCCTGACCCGAGGCGAGCGTGAACTGGGCGTAGTGCTTGTACTTGCCATCCCGCGGGTGCATGTCGAGGTAGACGCGCCCGAGCGGCCGCGCCCCTTCGACCACGTCGTAGGCGTCGACCTCGGGGTGCCAGACGGGCGCGCGGGTCACCGGGACGAGCTCCACGCCGAACAGCCGGCCGACGAGGGAGAGCACCCCCGCCTTGACCCGCCCGTACTCGAAGTACGGCCGCGCCTCGCGCGCGTCGAACCCGTACTGCTCCGCCTTGACCCGCTCCTGCAGCCACGCGGAGTCCCATGGCTGCACCCGCTCCGCCGCCGGGTCGTCGTGGCGCTTGCGCGCGAGGAGCTGGGCGTGGTCGCGCTCGAGGCGCCGCGCCGACGCGGCGGTGACGCGCTCGACGAGCCCGGCCGCCGCGGCGTCGCTGCCGATCATCTTGTCCTCGGTGGCGTACGCGGCCCAGCTCGGGTACCCGAGCAGCCGCGCCAGCTCCGCCCGCCGCCGCAGCATGAGCGAGAGCACGTCGAGGTTGCGGGGGTGACCGCGGAGCCGGTACAGCCGCCAGAGCGCCTCGCGCGCGCGCTCGCTCCGGGAGTAGGTGATGAAGGGGACGTAGTCGGTGTTGTCGGTCGTGAGCGTCGCCTTGCCGTCCGCGCCCGGCGGGTGCGCGCGGCGGAAGTCGTCGGGGAGGCCTTCCAGCTCGGCCAGCTCGATCCGCAGCGTGCGGACGTCGTCCTTGATGTTGCGCCCGAACTCCTGGCCGATGCGGGTCAGCTCGTCGCGGAGCACCTTCACCCGCTCACGGGTGGGCGCGTCGCGGTCCACGCCCGCGCGGCGGAAGTCGCGCAGCGCCTTCTCGAGCAGGTGGCGCGAGGCGGGATCGAGCCCGCCGCCGTCCACGCCCCCGAGCGCGCGGTACAGGCGCGGGTCGAGCGACAGCTCCGTGACGGCCGCGTCGATCTCGCGCTCGCACGCCTCGGCGGCGTCGCGCAGGTGCGGGTCGGGGTGGACATTGCGGGCCAGGCTGGCGCGAGCGGCGGCGTCCGAGAGCGTGCCGAAGGTGGTGTCGTACGCCTCGAGCGCGTCCACCGGGTCGGGCGCCGACCCGAGGCCGGCCAGGCGCTCCGCCTCGGCGCGCGCGCGCGCCACGTCCTCGCGGCAGCCGCGGGTGAAGTCGTCGGGGGTGCCCGTCAGGGCGCGGGCGGCGAGCGGGGGCGGCGTGGTCACGGTCCTGTTCTAGCCGACCGGACGCTTCGATGCCCCACACCCTTTCACGCTCCGCATTCCCGCTCAGTTCTCCGGCTTCATCTCCCGGTTCATGAGCTCGCCGACCGCCTGGCGCGGCGCCTGGCCTTCATAGAGGACCCGGTACACCATCTCGCTGATGGGCATCTCGACCTTGAGCTTGCGGGCGAGGTCGCGAGTGCTGCGCGCGTTGAGCACGCCCTCCGCCACCTGCCCGAGCGCCCTCTGGATGTCCTCCAGCTTCTTCCCGCGGCCCAGCTCGAACCCGACCGTGTGGTTGCGCGACTGCTCGGAGGAGCAGGTGAGGACGAGGTCGCCCAGGCCCGACAGGCCGCCCAGCGTCATCGGGTTCGCGCCCTTCCGCACCGCCAGCCGCCCGATCTCGGCCAGGCCGCGGGTGATGAGCGCGGCGCGCGCGTTGGCGCCGAACCCCATGCCGTCGGACAGGCCCGCCGCGATGGCGATGACGTTCTTCACGCAGCCGCCCACCTCCACCCCAACCACGTCGGTCGAGGTGTACGGGCGGAACGTGCGCGTGTGGAACGCGTCCTGGACCTGCTTCGAGATGCGCTCCCACCGGCCGGCGATGGTGACGGCGGTAGGGAGCCCGGCGGCCACCTCCTTCGCGAACGAGGGGCCGGAGAGGAACGTGAGGTACGGGTGCATGGGGACGGGCAGCACGTCCTCGAGCACCTCGCTCATCGTCATGAGCGTGTCGACCTCGATGCCCTTCGCCACCGAGCACAGCGGCACGCCGGCGTGGAGGAGTCGCTTCGACTCGATCGCCACCTGACGCACCGCCTGCGAGGGCACCGCGAACACGACCAGCTCGGCGCCCTCGAGCGCGCGGGCCACGTCGGGCTTCGCGGTGATCGTCGGCGGCAGCGCCAGGCCGGGGAGGTAACGCGTGTTCTCGTGCTTGTGCGCGATCGCCTCCAGGACCGGTGCGTCCTTGTCCCACAGGCACACCGGGAAGCCCTTCGAGGCGAGCGTGGCGCCGAGCGCGGTCCCCCAGGAACCGGCGCCGAGGATGGTGCAGCGCATGGCGTGACCTCCGAGCGGCGAGACGGGCTCGCCCGACGAGAAGAACCGAGGACTCCTATCTTAAGCGCGCGCGGCGGCTCCGCGGCGCGTCAAGGTGCCGTTCCGGTGGGGCCCACCGCGGCGGCCACCAGGCGGGAGAACAGCGCCGGACGTCGCCCGAGCTGGTCCAGGACGCGGGCGCGCAGGGCGGGGCGGCGGGCGAGGGCGAGGACGAGCCGGGTCACCGCCGCGTACCGTCCGAACCGGAGCCGCTCGCGGCGCTCCCACGCGGCGAGGGACCCGGAGGCTGCCCCTGCGCGGAGCGCGTCGGGGAGCGCCGAGCCCAGGTCGAGCGCACCGGCGAGCGCGAGCGACAGCCCCTCGCCGGTGATGGCGTCGAGGTACCCGGCGGCGTCGCCGACCAGGACGAGCCGGTCGAGCGTGCGGCGCCGGGCGGCGCGCGCGAGCGGCCCGGCACCCGCGGCCACCGAGTCGAAGCCGGCTCCGTCGAGGCGTGCCGCAAGCCGGGGGAAGCGCGCCAGGAGCCGCAGGTACCCGTCGCGGGCCCCGTCCTCGCAGAGGAACGCGACCCCCACCCGGCCGGGACCCGCCGGCGTGACGTACGCCTCGACGCCGTCCGCGAAGTGCACCTCGACCGCATCGGTCCAGGGTCGCACCGCGAAGTGACGGCGCATCCCGAAGCGGCGGTCCGGCCGTTCCGGCCCGTCGAGCGACTCCCGGCGCCGGATCGCCGAGGCGAGCCCGTCGGCCGCGACGAGCATGCGCGCGCGCTCCTCGCCTTCGGCGGTCTCCACCGTCACCTCGTCGCGCTCGCGACGGTGTGCCCGCACCGCGACGCGCTCCCGGACCTCCGCTCCGGCCGCCCGCGCCGTCGCGGCCAGGGCGGCGGACAGCGCGGTGCGCCGCACCGCGAGCCCGCCCGGCGCGGGCAGCCGCGCCTCCG
>Ga0306923_10001457_pt1 | contig 20985 bp, 10 predicted proteins | sample sta12Can44000108_FD_203841 | JGI IMG/M metagenome (GOLD analysis project Ga0306923, IMG submission 203841) | Lab enrichment of tropical soil microbial communities from Luquillo Experimental Forest, Puerto Rico - statanox.12C.anox.44.000.108 (v2)... | ecosystem: Environmental > Terrestrial >... | reverse complement strand
CAGGCCAAAACGAAGATGGGCGCCGAAGCCGACGACCTGTACCGGCAGGCGGGCGAGAAGTACGCCTCTGCGGTGGCCATCCAACCGGACTTTTGCGACGCCCTCCATAATTGGGGCAATCTCTTGTTTGAACAGGCCCGGACCAAGGCAGACGCGGAGGCAGACGAGTTGTACACTCGGGCCGGTGAGAAGTACGCGGCCGCGGTGGCCATTCAACCGGATTCTTGTGGCGCTTTCCACAACTGGGGGAATGCCTTGTACGAGCGGGCCCGGACCAAGTCCGAGGCCGAAGCCGACGAGCGGTACCGCGAGGCGGGCGAGAAGTACGCGGCCGCGGTGGCCATTCAATCGGACTTTTGCGATGCGCTCCACAACTGGGGAAATGCCTTGTATGAGCAGGCTCGGACCAAGACCGAGGCCAAAGCCGACGAGCTGTACCGCGAGGCAGGCGAGAAGTACGCTGCGGCCGGCGCGATCAATCCCGATGAGTATGAAGTCTTCTGCAACTGGGGCAACGCCCTTTGTGAGCAGGCCAAGCAGAAGACGGGCGCAGAAGCGGCCACTCTGTACGCGCGAGGGGGGGAAAAATTCGCAGCCGCGGTAGCCATCAAACCGGACTTCCATGAGGCCCTCGACAACTGGGGCCGTGCTCTTTACGAGCAGGCCAGGACGAAGACGGGCGTGGAGGCCGACGAGCTGTACCGCGAGGCGGGCGAGAAGTACGCCGCCGCGGTGGAGAAAAAACCCGACTTTTGCGGAGCTCTCTACAATTGGGGTATTTCGCTCTGTGAGCAGGCACAGACCAAGACGGGCGTGGCAGCCGATAACTTGTACGCGCAAGCCGGCGAGAAATATGCTGCCGCCGTGGCCGTCAAAGCTGACTTCTACGAGGCTCTCTACAGCTGGGCCAGCGCGCTTTACGGGCAGGCCCTGACGAGGAAGGCCGCGGATGCCGACAGCCTGTATGTGCAGGCTGGCGAGATGTATCGGGCCGCGGCCGCTTTGAAGCCCGACAAACACGACGCCCTCTTCAACTGGGCGAATGTGCTCTACGCTCAGGGCCAAGCTAGGACGGGTGAGGAGGCGGAGAAACTCTACGTCCGGGCTGCCGAGAAGTACGCCGCCACCGTCGCGATCAAAGCCGACGAGCACGAAGCCCTGTGCAACTGGGGCAATGTGCTTTGCGAGCAGGCCAAGTGGAAGACGGGAGTGGAGGCCGACCGCCTGTATCGACAAGCGGGCGAGAAGTACGCCGCCGCTCTCGAAATCAAACCGGATAAACACGAAGCCCTCTTCAACTGGGGCAACGCGGTTTGCGACCAAGCCCAGACCAAGAGCGGGGCCGAAGCCGACAACCTGTTCCGCGAGGCGTATGAAAAGTACGCCGCGGTGCTCGTCATCACTCCCGACTTTTGTGACGCGCTCCACAATTGGGGCACCGGGCTTTACGATCAGGCCAAGACCAAGAGCGGGGTGGCAGCGGACCACCTGTACACGCAGGCGGGCGAGAAGTACGCGGCCGCAGTGGCCATCAGACCGGATAAACACGAAGCCTTCCACAATTGGGGCACAGCACTTTGCGAGCAGGCGCAGACCAAGACCGGTGCGGAAGCCGACCGCCTGTACTCGGAGGCGGGCGAGAAGTACGCCGCTGCCGTGGCCATCAAAGCCGACTTTTACGATGCGCTCTACAACTGGGGCAATGTGCTCTCCGACCAGGCCGAGGACCAGTGGGGTGAGCAGGCCGACCGGCTCTACGGGGAGGCGGGTAACAAGTACGCCGCCGCTCTCGAGATCAGACCGGATAAACACGAAGCCCTCAACAACTGGGGCGCGGCGCTCTACGCCCAGGCACAGACCAAGACCGGCGCGGAAGCCGACCGCCTGTACTCGCAGGCGGGCGAGAAATACGCCGCCGCTCTCGAAATCAAACCGGATAAGCACGAAGCCCTTAATAACTGGGGCAATGTGCTCTCCGACCAGGCCAAGACGAAGACCGGCGCGGAAGCCGACAGCCTGTACGCCCAGGCGGGCGAGAAGTACGCCGCCGCTCTCAAAATCAAACCGGATAAGCATGAAGCCCTCAACAACTGGGGCACGGCACTCTCCGACCAGGCCCGGACCAAGTCCGGGGCCGAAGCGGATCGGCTGTACTCGCAGGCAGGCGAGAAGTTTGCCGCCGCTCTCAAAATCAAACCGGATAAACACGAAGCCCCCTATAACTGGGGCAACGCGATTTGCGAACAGGCCCAAATGAAGATGGGGCAGGAGTCCGACCACCTCTACGCGAAGGCGTTTGAGCAGTACGCGGCCGCCGTGGCCATCAAACCCGACTTTTACGAAGCCCTCTACAACTGGGGCAATGCACTCTCCGACCAGGCCGGGGCGAAGCGGGGCGACCAGGGAGACCGGCTCTACATGGCGGCAAGCGAGAAGTACGCCGCGGCTCTCGCCATCCGCGCCGACTTTTATGAAGCGCTCTACAACTGGGGCAATGCGCTCTCCGACCAAGCCGAGGCAAAGTGGGGCGAGGAGCGCGACAGACTCTACGTGCAGGCAGGCGAGAAGTACGCCACGGCCGTGGCGATCAAAGCTGACTTTTATGATGCTCTCAACAACTGGGGCATGGCTCTCTACGACCAGGCCAAGACGAAGACCGGCGGGGACGCGGATAGCTTGTACAGCCAGGCCCACGCGAAGTACGCCGCTGCCGTAGCGATCAAAGCCGACTTTTACGACGCCCTCAACAACTGGGGCACCGCTCTGTACGACCAGGCCAAGACGAAGACCGGCGCGGATGCGGATCACCTGTACCTGCAGGCGGGCGAGAAGTATGCCGCCGCCCTGGTGATCAAACCGGACAAACATGAAGCTCTCTACAACTGGGGCAACGCGCTCTACGAGCAGGCCAAGACCAAAACGGGAGCGGAGGCCGACAGCCTGTACGCCGAGGCTAGCGAGAAATACGCTGCCGCGGTGGCCATCAAGCCCGATAAGCACGAGGCCCTTTACAATTGGGGCAACGTGCTCTCCGAGCAGGCCAAGACGAAGGCCGGAGCCGAAGCCGACAATCTGTACGAGAAAGCGGGCGAGAAGTATGCCGCCGCCCTGGCCATCAAACCCGATAAACACGAAACCCTTTACACGTGGGGCAACGTGCTTCCCGACTAGGCCTGAGGCGAACGACAACAATCCGCTTTTGCCTTCCCGCCGGACGCGGCTCGCGAAGCCCAAGGCGCCGGAGGCCCAACGCCTTTCCCCCTCCGGTGTGGCGCAAGTGACCCGCTACAATAAGAGTCGGCATGAAGAAGTGGTTATATTTTTTTGGCCTGATCCTTCTCGCCGCGGTCGTGGTCTCCCAACCGGAGCCTCGGGAGCAGGTCGGTCCCCTGTCCGGCGGCGGATATCTGCTGAATAGCGGCTGGCGGCTGGAACCCGCGGGAAGGCAGATCCCGCTCGACACCTTGCCCATGGCCTCGGCGCTGTCACCGGATGGAAAATACCTGCTGGTCCTGAACGGCGGTTATAACCCGCCCTCGGTCAGCGTGATCGAGACCGCATCCGGACGAGTCACCGGCACGACGCCGGTGGACGATGGCTGGTTGGGGCTGGCATTCTCGCCTCGGGGGGACCGGGTTTATGTAGGCGGCGGTTCGCGCGCGGCGGTCTTCGAGTTGAGCTTCGCCGCCGGGGTGTTGCGTCCGGCTCGAACCTTCGCGGTTTCGCCTTCGGGTGAGCGTAACGACCGCGATTTCATCGGCGACGTGACCCTCTCGCCCGATGGCCGCCTGCTCTATGCGGCGGAGCTGTATCGCGATGCGGTCGCGGTGATCAACCCGCAGTCCGGCACCGTCATCGACCGTTTCAAGACCGGCCGCCGGCCCTATCGCATCCTCTTTCATCCGGATGGCAAGTCGTTCTTCGTGACCCATTGGGCCGATGGCTCGCTCGGCCACTACGACACGGCCACCGGCAGTCAATTGGGAGTCGTGCGGCTCGCCGCGCACCCCACCGACATCGTTTTTCGCGCCGGCGCTCCGGAGGAGGTGGCGGAAGGCCAGGCTACTTGGGTGGCGCGGCTGTTCGTAGCAGCGGCCAACACCAACAGCGTGTACGCGATCGGAATCAGCCCGGGACGAGAACTGAACCTCGTCGAAAGCATCAATGTCTCGATGACTCCGCGACAGCCGCTGGGTATGACGCCCTCGGCGCTCGCGCTGAGCCCGGACCGGAAGCGGCTGTACGTCGCTTGCTCCGATGCCAACGCTGCCGCCGTGATCGACGTTTCCGAGGACCGCAGCCGCGTGGAGGGATTCATTCCCACCGGCTGGTATCCGACCGCTCTCCGCACGATCGCCTCCGGCACTCTGGTGGTGTTGAATGGCAAGGGCGTCCGCTCCTATCCCAATCCCACCGGGCCCAGTCCCGTCAATCCACAAAACCGGACGGGTTACGTGGCCCGGCTCCAAACCGGCACGGCTTCTTGGATCGAGCCTTTCTCCGACGATCAGCTCGCCCGGTGGACTCACACGGTCCTAGCCGATTCGCCCTATAACGATGGCAAGCTGGACCAGACCAGCCCGCTGCCACCGATCGAGCACATCATCTATATCGTGAAAGAAAACCGCACGTACGACCAGGTGCTCGGCGATCTGAAAGAAGGCAACGGCGACCCGACGCTCGTGCTGTTCGGGGAGAACTCCAGTCCCAACCATCACAAGCTGGCGCGCGAGTTTGTCTTGTTGGACAACTTCTATGTCAACGCGGATGTCAGCGCCGACGGTCACCACTGGTCGACGGCCGCCATCGCGAACGACTACGTGGTGAAACTCTGGCCGAACCAATACGCCAACAGGCGCCAACTCTACGATTTTGAAGGCCAGGAGCCGACCGCGCAGCCACCGGCCGGATATCTGTGGACGAACGCAGCGGCCGCCGGTGTATCACTACGGAACTTCGGATATTGGGTGGAGAACAAGAGGAATGCCCCGGCGGGCGCGGAGCAGGTCGCGCGGGTGCTGGACCCGGTGTTGGCGCGGTCGACGAACCGTTTCTACCGGAGCTTCGACACCGACTATCCCGACGTGGATCGCGCCAGAGTGTTTCTGGGGGAGTTGTCGGACGACGAGAAATCGGGCTCGATGCCGCGACTGACCCTGGTGCGGCTTGGCAACGATCACACTTCCGGCACGACGCCGGGCAAGATCGCGCCGCTCGCCGCGATGGCGGACAACGACTACGCCCTCGGCCTGATCATCGAAGCCGTCTCTCACTCGCGCTTTTGGGCTACGACGGCGGTGTTCGTCGTCGAAGACGATGCCCAGAATGGTCCCGATCACGTGGATTCGCACCGCTCGCCGGCGTTTGTGATCTCGCCCTACGTCAAACGCCATCGTGTGGACGGCACCATGTACAACACTGCCTCGGTGCTGCGCACGATCGAGCTACTGCTGGGGCTGCGTCCCATGACTCACTTCGACGCCGGCGCCCGGCCCATGACGTCGGTGTTTGAGAGCACGCCCGATTTGGCGTCCTACGCCGTCGAAAAGCCGCGCATTCCGCTGGATACGCGCAATCCGGCCGGCGCGCCGGGAGCCCGGGCTTCAGCGCGCATGAATTTCGACGAGGCCGACGCGATTGACGATGACGAGTTAAACGACATCCTCTGGGTGGCCATCCGCCGAAGCACGCCGCCTCCACCGGTGCGGAGTTACTTCGCCCGCTGATAGGCTATGCCGCAAATCTACCTCTGCTTCCTCTGGCACATGCACCAGCCTTTTTACAAGGATTTGACCACCGGCGAGTACAAGCTTCCGTGGACTCGCATGCACGCGCTCAAGGATTATTACGGCATGGTGCACATCCTCGAAGAGTTCCCCAAAATCCGCCAGACCTTCAACCTGGTGCCTTCCATGATGGTGCAAGTGGAGGAGTATGCGGCCGGCCAAGCGGCGGACCCGTTTCTCGAGATGGCCTTGAGGCCGGCCGAAAGCCTCACCGAGGACGACCGCAGCTTCCTGTTGCGCACCTCCTTTTACTCCGATCCACAGCGCATGATTCATCGCTATCCGCGATACAGCGAGCTGTTCACCTTCTGCCAGGCGCACAAGGATGGCCGGTCGCGCTGCCTGCTGGGCGCACAGGAGCTGCGCGACCTCCAGATGTGGTCGCAGCTGGCCTGGTTCGACGAAGAGTTCAAGGACAATGACCCCGAGATTCGCGCGTGGATCGAACGCGGGCGCAATTTCACGGTGGCCGACCAGGCGCGCATGGGCGCGCGGCAGCGGGAAATCGTCGGCAAGGTGCTGCCGGAATACAAGAAGCTCGCCGCCAGCGGCCAGATTGAAATCTCGACGACTCCCTATTACCACCCCATTCTGCCCTTGCTCTGTGATTCCGAGATCGCCGGCGTTTCGCATCCGCATGTGCCGCTGCCGCCGCCATTCCGGTACCCGAACGACGCGCGCCGGCAACTGGCGCTGGCCCGCGAATATGTGGCCTCGCACTTCGGGACTGCGCCGGCGGGCCTCTGGCCTTCGGAGGGATCGGTTTCCGACGAAGTTCTTTCGATTGCCGCTGACCTGGGCTTTGAGTGGGCGGCTACCGACAGCGGGGTGCTCAACCGGACCTTAAGCCGCTCGGTCGGAGTCGAGGGACTGTACCGCCCGTATCGATGGAAGCAGCGGCTCGACATGATCTTTCGCGATCACTACATGAGTGACCTGATCGGTTTCGTGTATTCCAAGATGGATTCGACCGCGGCCGCCGACGATTTTCTCCACCGCATCCGCGACAACTGTTCCGGGATCCTTAGCGCCGGGCGCGATGCCGTGGTGCCGATTGTTCTCGATGGCGAGAACGCCTGGGAATACTACCACCTGAACGGCCGCCCGTTCCTGCGTGAACTATACCGGAAGATCTCCGAAGACGAGCGCATGAGCGCGGTGACCGTGAGCGAAGGACTTCGCCGGATGGAGCCCGAACCGCTCGACTACATCTTTCCCGGGTCGTGGATTAATGCCAATTTCGACGTGTGGATCGGCGCCGAAGAAGACAACCAGGCCTGGATGCAGCTCCTGCGGGCGCGGCGGACCTTCGATGAGACCGACGGGGTCCCCGAGGACCGGAGGCGCTTGGCCTTTGAGGAGCTGCTCATCGCCGAAGGCAGCGACTGGTGTTGGTGGTACGGTCCGGAGCACGAGACGGCCAACCGCGTCGAATTCGACCAGCTGTATCGCAGCCACCTGGCGAATGTCTACCGGTTTCTCGACCTGGCGCCGCCGGAAGATCTCTCGCGGCCGATCCTACAGGCCGTCGCGCCGGCCACCCGGATCGAATCGACGGGCCTCATCACACCCGTGATCGACGGTGAGGTGACTTCCTATTTCGAATGGATCGGAGCGGGCCTGTACCGTGTCGACTCGCGGTCCGGCGCCATCGGCGGCAAGAAATTCCTGATTCACGAAGTGCAGTTCGGCACCGACGGTGTCCAGCTCTACCTGAGAGTCGATTTCTGCCCGGGTGGCGAGCGCGAACTCGATGGCGCGGAGGCGCTCGTGACACTGGAGTCTTTGGAGGGGAGGTCGACCAGCCGTGCCGCCATCGCTTTCGATGGTGGGCGGGCACACATCAAGGAACTGCACTTGACCGGCTTGGTCAGTCAGCCCGCCGATTGTGCTCTGGGCCGCATCCTGGAAGCGCGGTTTCGACTGGCTGCCCTCGGCGTGTCCCCGGGAGGCGGTGTGCGCTTTCAGCTTTCGTTCTGGCACAACGGCCTCCCCGTGGATGCCGTCCCGCAACAAGGCTGGATCGAGATGAGAACGACCGACCCCGCGGAATTGTCGGTGTGAGCCTGATTCCTGCCGCTTACCGTGCAAACTTCTATTGAGAGGACGTCTTGAGCGTGAAATATCCGGTGATCGACCGGACCGGAATCCCCCGCGGGGCTGGGAAGATGCCTTTGGCCCCGTCGGTCGCCGCCAACCCACGATGACGGCACCTCACCGATCTCGCGGCCGTCGGGCGAGATCACAAGCGACCGGCAGCGGTGAATCAGCCCGCGTCTTTGGGGGTCCGTTGTGCGGCTGCCGCCTACAGCTTGAATTCAGCGTGCACCACTTCATCGTCGATGGAATGCTTGAGCGAGAAGCCGAGCTTCTGGCAGAGCCGCTGGACGTCACGGTTGTCGGGAAGAATCTCGGCCGAGAGCCGGTCGAGCTTCTCGTCGGCACCTACGATGAGGAGCCGTGACAGCAACTCCTTGCCGAGCCCGCGTCCCTGCCAGGCGTCGCTGACCAGCACCGCCACTTCCGCTTCGTTGGCTCCAAAGATCTTGCTGAGACGGGCGACGCCCAGGATCTCGGATTCATCGGTTTCCGCCGAGCGCCGTTCCGCCACCAGCGCCATCTCACGGTCGTAGTCGATGAAGCAGATGCGCGTCAGCCGCTCGTGTGTAGTACGCTGCTCCAGGTTGATCAGGTGGAAATAGCGGTAATAGACACTGCGCTCCGAGAGGGTCTCGTGAAACGAGACCATGGCCGGTTCGTCCTCAGGGCGGATGGGCCGGATGGTCACTGGCGTGCCGTCCTTCAGCTTCCAAGGCCAAACGTAGCGCGCCGGGTAGGGCCGGATCGCCATGGTCGGGATATCTTGCTCCCGCACGCCTTGCTCGTGCACCACGATGCGGGCGTCAACAGCCATCACCCCGTCTGGGGACGCGAGCAGCGGATTGATGTCGATTTCCTTGATCCACCGCTGCTCAGCCACCAGCGCGCTGAAGCGTACCAGCAGGGTTTCGAGCGCCGCCAGATCGACCGGCTTCCGCCCGCGGACGCCCTGGAGCGCTCTGTAAATCTTGGTCTGCTCCATCATGCGGCGGGCGAGCGTGGTGTTGAGCGGCGGCAGCGCCAGCGACCGGTCTTGGAACACCTCGACGAGCTGGCCGCCGGTTCCGAAAAGCAGCACTGGCCCGAACTGCGGATCTAGGCTCGAGCCGACGATCAGCTCGTACGCATCCCTGGGCCGGACCATGGGCTGCACGGTCACGCCTTGAAAATGCTCCGTGCCGGCCTTCTCGGCAACCGACTTCTGGATGCTGCGAAATGCGCACTTCACGTTGTCGGCGCTCGACAGGTTCAGCATGACACCGCCAACGTCGGTTTTGTGCGTGATGGTTTCCGAGTAGAGCTTTACGACGACCGGATAGCCTAGCCGGCCGGCGGCTTCCAGGGCTTCAGCCTCGGTTCTGGCGACGGTAGTCTGGGCCACTGGAATTCCGTAAGCGTCCAGCACCTGCTTGGAATCGTACTCGGTGAGGATGGTGCGACCTTGTTGGCGGGTCTGCTGGATCAGCTGCTCGACCCGTTTCCTGTCGGGAGCCCAGTTCGCCCCCTCCTCCGGAAGGGACGGTGTTTCATAGAGGCCCCTCAGATTGTAGCTATACCGCCACATGTAGTTGAAGGCGCGCGCGGCGGTATCGGGGTAAGAGAACGTAGGAACGTTGGCGCGGTTCAGGATGGCTTCGCCCGTCGCCACGTCCACACCCCCCATCCAGCTGGCGATCACCGGCTTGCCTTCCTGCTTCGCCAGGGGCCTGAGTTGTTCGGCGATGCGCGTCGGATCGGTCATGGCCTGCGGCGTGAGAATCACCAGCATGCCGTCGCTGTGCGGATCCTTGGCCGCGATCTCGAGCGCCTTCGCGTAGCGCTCGGGCGAGGCGTCACCGATAATATCGACCGGGTTGTTGTGGCTCCAGGTGGAGGGCAGCACGGCATTGTAGGCCTCGATCGTTTCCGGCGATAACTCGGCCAGCTCGCCGCCACCGGTGATGAGCTCGTCGCAGGCCAGCACGCCCGGCCCGCCCGCGTTGGTGACAATGGTCAGCCGCGGCCCTTTCGGCCGGGGCTGCTTGGAGAGTACCTCGGCCATGTAAAACATGTCCGCGATCGTCGTCACACGCAGCACGCCGATGCGCCGGAAAGCGGCTTCCAGCACTTCATCACTGCCGGTGAGCGAGCCGGTGTGGGAAGCCGCGGCCCGGGCGGCGGCCGCTGACCGTCCTGGCTTGATGACGATGATCGGCTTACTTAACGCCACTTCCCGCGCGGCCGAAAGGAAAGACCGCGCGTTGCCGATCGATTCCATGTACAGGACGATCGACCGCGTCTTTGGATCATTACCGAGATAGTCGATCAGGTCCCCCCAGCCGACGTCGGCCATCGAGCCGATGGAGACGAAGGCGCTGAACCCCACCATCTCCTTGAGGCTCCAGTCCAGCACCGCCGTGCACAACGCGCCGCTCTGGCTGATGAAGCCGACCGAGCCTGGCCGCGCGATGGTGGTGGCAAAGGTGGCATTCAAGCCTGATAGTGGGCTCATCACGCCCAGGCAATTCGGACCGATCACGCGGATATTGGCCGCGCGGGCTTCTGCGAGCACCTTTTGTTCGAGCGCTGCGCCTTCGGCTCCGACTTCCTTGAAACCGGCCGAAATCACCACCGCCCCGCGCACGCCCGTCTCCGCGCACTGGCGAATGATTCCCGGAACCGAGGGAGGAGGGGTCACGATCACCGCCAGATCCACCGGCTCCGGAATTTCCGCCAGCGCCCGGTACGCTTTAACTCCCAGCACGCTCGGCCGCTTCGGGTTGACGGGAAAGACGGTGCCCCCGAATGGGCTGGTCATCAGGTTCCACAACAGCGTGCGTCCGACGCTGCCCGGGTTCTCGGTAGCTCCGACTACCGCCACTCTCGTCGGCGAGAAGAATACGTCCAGGGGCTGCTTTCTCTGGTGCGCCGGTTTGGAGGAAGCCTTAGTGACCTGCATGTTCCCCCGTCTCCGACTGGGGCCCGAACGCCGCCTCGTTGAGGGCGCTCAACACGTCCGGGAGGTTCAGGCCATTCTTGCGCACTACGGTTCCGATGTCGCAGTCGTCGCAGACCGGATGAAAGCGTAACTGCTCGAAGATGGGAACAGTCTGAGGATAACGTTGTTTCACGTCACGGACCATCATGTCGCGGCGGATCAATTGATCGAATCGGAACATGAGCACACCTCGGAGAGCCTCTGGTGCACCCCGGCTTCCAATGTAACTCCATGCATTATCAATCAGGGAAACGGCACTCGAACCGCGGGGTGGGTGATATCACCCACCCCCAGCGGCTCTCCACGATGGCGCAGGCCGGGACTCGCCGGCGCCCGATCGGAGTCCCGATGTTGCGGCGCGACGAGCGTAGCTTCGGATCTGGCTTCGCGGATAACGCTCGACAAGAAAGTTCCCGAGCGGCAGAATGCCGCGCTGGCGATTTCGCGGCCCGATTTCCCCGCCCGTGATTGATGGAATGAAGCCCTTCCATGAGGTGGCGTCGAGGCCATCGGTTTGGCGGCAGCCTCGGGGCATGGACCGGGCGCACCGCGTCAGGTCCTTGAAAGGCTCCGAAGATGGGGCCACTGAAGCCCGCCCCCATACAGGGAGGCGGAGCACCCCGGTCACTACCGTCGTTATCCCTACTACCGCTATCATCGCCCGACGTTCTGGTCGCCGAATCTCACAGTCGCTCGCGATCTCGGCGCGGCCGGCAAACCTGCGGCGGAGACCCGTACCGAGCCTCCCGGCCGGCGGTCCCTCTTTGTCCTGGGGGCTCTAGGGCGACGATCCGCCCTCACGGTCATTGTGACGCCGGAGCACTTTGGAGGTTCACAAGGGAACGAAGGTAACGATCCGACCGACAAACGGGGCTTTTCGTCTCGATCTGCGCCCAGGGGAGGAGGCTTGCGAGGTGGAATTTGCGCTTGGGGGCTACCGCCAAAAATTGTCCAGCTCCGGAGGCGCCCAGCCTCGCGGCCGCGAAGGCACAGCGGAAACTCGAACGAGCGCGAGGCAGGATACCCGGTGCCGCCCGAAGAATAGGGAGGCGCCTTTATCGGGCGGCCTCCCACCGCAAGAAGGCTATTTCACACTATCGACGGTGATGGTGTCCCCGCTCAACTTGCCGTTGATCGTAACCTCCTTACCGGCCATCGACGTAACCTTGGCCTGGTCGGCGATCTTGTAAACTTTCCCATCGTCCGTGAGCAGGACTGCCGGAGACCCGCCCTTGATGCACTTGTTCGCGCAGTCGACGTCGCCTTTCATGCTGGCGACCTTCGAGCATTTCTCATCGATGATGTAACCCTTAAACGCTGCTGCCATTGCGCTGGTGGAAAGGCCGGCTGCCAGCGCCAACGCCAGAATTGCTTTGTTCACGGTAATCCTCCTCTGAGAAAGGTTGAAGTGTCTTCACCCTAGTCTACTACCGGGTGGGACGGATGCCAGCCAGGTACGTACGATTCCTCACCAAATCGAGCCGTCCGACGCCATAAGCCCGTGATTGTGGGGCTCGTGCCCGTCTGGTCGAGTGGTCATGCGATGCTAATGTGCGTATGCCGACTGTGCCACACCTCGAAACTCACTTTGAGGCGTCCGCCACCGTGCGGGACGTAGTCATTGGAATGGCCGATGGTCTGACGGTGCCGTTCGCGCTGGCCGCGGGGCTTTCGGGGACCGTGGCCTCGACGGCGATCGTGGTGGTAGCCGGGCTCGCAGAGATTGCTGCCGGCTCAATCGCTATGGGGCTGGGCGGGTATCTGGCTGCGCGCACCGAGCACGACCACTACCACTCCGAACGCGCCCGCGAGTTGCGCGAAACCGTCGAAATTCCCGAGAAGGAGACCGAGGAAGTGGCCGACGTTTTCCGTAGCTACGGCATGGCGGAAAGCGATCTCGCGCCCGTGGTCGCGGCCATTTGTTCGGACCAGAAGCGCTGGGTGGAGTTCATGATGCGTTTTGAGCTGGGATTCGAAGAGCCCGATCCGCGGCGCGCCCACACGAGCGCCATCACGATTGCGATCTCCTATGTTCTCGGTGGCTTGGTGCCGCTCGCTCCCTACATGCTGCTCGGCCGGTTGAACGCGGCCCTCCAAGTGTCGGTGGCGGTGACGCTCGTGGCGTTGTTCGCCTTCGGCTTCGTGAAGGGCAAATTGACGGGGATTGCGCCCTTCCGCGGCGGTTTCGAGACCGTGGCTATCGGCGGCCTCGCCTCAGCGGCAGCGTACGGGCTGGCGCGGCTGATCAGCTAGAGTTGTAGACATGCCTTACTTTCTCGCCAAAACCGACCCCGGGACCTATTCCGTCCACGATCTCGCGCGCGAAGGCAAGACCGTTTGGGACGGTGTGACTAACCCGCAAGCCGTCCGCGCCATCCGCGAGATGCGGCCGGGCGACCGCGTGTTCATCTATCATAGTGGAGGCCTGTCGGGCATCGTAGGGCTCGCGTCGGTCGAATCCGAGCCGCGGCCGGACCCGAAGAACCCAAAGTCCGCGCTGGTCGATCTCGCCTTTCTGGGGCACTTGGATCCGCCCACCACGCTTGCCGAAATCAAGCAGAGCGGCAAGTTCGCCGAATGGGCCTTGGTTCGGCAGGGCCGCTTGTCCACCATGGCCGCCCCCGACCGGTTCGTCACCTGGCTGAGAATCCGCTATCCACAGGTGAAAATCTAGCGTTTTATATGCGACTGTAACCGAAATTCGGTTATGCTGGTCCTATCCGAATCGCTTTGTCGCGTTCTGGTGGAGGTCCCTGGGTCTGCCGGTGATTCTTTGGGTGTTGGCTGCCAACGCAGCCGGGGTGATCAGTGTTCTCAAATCGAGGAGAGAGGTGTGCGCGATAACAATCGTAGGTACTTCAGACGGGCCGGAATCGGCCTCGCAATAGCGGTTTCTCTTTTGAACTCGGGCGGCGCGGCATGGGGTCAGATCGCCGGATCGGGGCTGATTTCTGGGACGCTCACCGATCCCCATCGCGCCGTTGTCCCGGGCGCCACCGTGGTGGTCAAAAACATGGACACTGGGACGGAACTGTCTTTGTCGACCAACGAAGTGGGCGTCTACACGGCGCCGTTTCTGCAGCCGGGTCGTTACGAGATCACCGCCACAAAGGCTGGATTCGCCAAGGTTGTACGCGCCGGCCTTACCTTGCAGGTCGGCCAGACCCTGACTCTCGATCTCTCCATGCCCCTCCAGGCCGCTCAGGAGTTAGTCACCGTGACCGGAGACGCGGACATCGTCGATCCCTCGAAGACCGAGATGTCGCAGGTCGTCAGCCAGACGTCGAAAGAGAATCTTCCCTTGGCTGGCCGGAACTGGGCGCAATTCCAGTTCCTGACGCCCAATGTCACCAACGACGGCAGCAGCGGTCTGGCTTCGTACCGCGGGGTCTCCGGGCTTTATAACAGCAGCAATGTCGACGGCACCAACAACAACCAGGCGTTCTTTTCCGAGCAGAAGGGGCGAACCACTCTGCCGTATGTTTATAGCCTGGACTCTATCCAGGAGTACCAGGTCGCTTCCAGTAACTACTCGGCGGAACTGGGACAGGCGGCCGGCGGCGTCATCAATGCGGTGACCAAATCGGGCACCAACCAAACTCACGGCGACCTGTTTTATTACCTGCGCTATCCCTCCTGGAACGCTTTAGACTCCCTCCAAAAGTCGAAGGGTATTTACACCCAGCCCATTCATCAGCAGCAGCAATTCGGCGGCAGCGTGGGCGGGCCGATCGCAAAAGATAAGCTCTTCTACTTTTTGACCTATGACGGATCGCGCAAAGTCAACCCCATCTCGTACACGAGCAGCGGCACCTATCCGCAGGCTTGCCCCGCATCCATCCCGGCGGCCACCTGCGCGGCTGCCAACGCCTACATCTTGAGTAATCTCGGGGCTTTCCCGCGATTTCAGAGTCAGGACATCGCCTTCGCCAAGCTCGATTACTCGCTCAATGAGAAAAACCGGCTGAGCGGATCGTTCAATTTCGACAATTTCCACTCTCCGAATTCCTATATCACCTCGACCACCGCCAACAACTCGTCGAATTCCGCGAACGGTAAGGCCGTCACGCATGAGCGAAACTTCGTAGCCAATTGGAGCTCCACCTTCAGTCCGACCACGATTAATGACCTGCGATTTCAGTGGTCGCGGGACCTGGAGACGGTCGCCGCCAATGCCACCGCCCCCAGCGTCACCGTTACCAGCTTCATTAACTATGGGATGCCGAACGCCCTGCCGCGGCCGGCCTTTCCGGACGAGCATCGCCTGCAGTTTACCGACGTGCTGAGCAAAACCCGCGGCACGCACACCATGAAATTCGGCGGCGATCTGAACTTCGTCCACGACCTGCTCATCAACCTGTTCCAGGGCGGTGGTGTCTATACCTACTCGGGGGCGAACAATTTCGGCAACTGGGTGGCGGATGTGACGGGAACGAATCTGAACGATGGCCTCACCGGGCGGCACTGGAGCACGTTTGTGCAAGTCAACGATCCGGTGACCGGGGTGGGCCGGGACGATTTCTATAACAACGACTACGCCCTCTTCGCCGAGGATAGTTGGAAAGCCCGGTCGAACCTGACGATCACCTATGGGGTGCGGTGGGACCTTTCCACGGTCCCGCAGCCGTCCAAACCCAATCTGGCGACGCCGCTGACCCAGCTTTATACGTCGACCATCAATATTCCTAAGCATGAGTTCGCGCCGCGGATTGGCGCCGCCTGGCAGATCGCAAGGGGGTCTGTGCTGCGGGTGGGTTATGGGCTGTTCTACGCCAAAACCTCCAATAGCATGTTCTATGCAACGCGCGTAGAAAACGGCGTGATCCAGCAGACTCTCAACTGCAGTTCCAATCCAAAGAGTCCAAACTACTGTCCGGCGCTGACATTCCCGAATCTGATTTTCACGCCTCCGGGCGGCCAGCCGGTGGCACCGTTTGCGGGCGCTGTTGTGCCCGCCGTGACAGCGTTCACGCCGCCCGCGCTGACGCAGACCTCGCGCGGACAAGTCCCTGATTTTGCGAATCCGCGGGCTCATGAGGGGGATGTCTCCTTCGAGCAGGAGTTGCCCGGCAACATGAGCATTGCGGCCAGCTACGTCGTGAGCCGGGGGATGCGTCTGCCGGCGTTCATCGATCAGAACCTGGCGCCGTCCACCACCACGCGCACCTACGACATCACCACTTCTACCGGAAGCACCATCCGGTCGCTGACGGTGCCCTTCTACACCTCGCGGATTGACCCCACCGGGCCCGTCCTCACCGCATTCAGCGACGTCAATTCCTGGTACAACAGCATGGTCCTGACGTTCCGCCAGCGGTATTCGCATGGCTTGGAGTTCATCGCCAATTACACCCTGGGTCACGCCATGGACGGCGGCGAAATCCAGGGGCAGTTTGGCACCTTCAATGGCGGCGGCCAGAACTTCCCCGTGGATCCCAAGAACCGCGCGCTCGAATACGCGCGGTCCGACCTGGATCAACGCAACCGCTTCTCCGGCACCGTGGTGTGGACTCCGGACTGGGGACGGAACCTCTCCAGCCGAGCCGCAAAATTCGTGGCGAGCGGCTGGACGTTTTCCACGATTGTTTTTGCCGCGTCGGGCCAACCTTTCAGTGGCCAGATCAACGGCGCCACCCCCCCGACATTTCTGCCAGGTTCCGGGCTTGCCCCCGGCGTGCTTGGCGGTCTCACCGGCGGCACCAACAACAACTCCGGTACTGCGCTCAGCGGTGCGCGTGTTTACGACGAGCCTCGCAACTCGTTTACGTATCCCAGCACCAAGGACGTGGATTTCCGCGTTGGCCGCACCTTCACCTTCAACGAGCGCGCTAAGTTCTCGATTCTCGGCGAGGCGTTCAACCTGTTCAACTTCACCAACATCTACGCCGTGAATTTCACCGAGTATAACTACGCCGCCGCCACTCCAACGGGTTTCGGCGCGTGCGTCGGTCACACCAATTCCTGCGTGGTCCAAAACACCGGCCCCACGGGCTTTCGGGCGCCGACGGCAACCAACACCAACCTTTCCGGCGCCCGGCAGCTGCAGATTGCGGCGAGAATTACGTTTTAGCTCCAGACCGGCTGCTGGCTTAAGAGACTACACGCCCCCGAGTGGCCGCCCGAGTCTTTCACGGGCGATGATTGATGGGGCGTTCTGGCGGTGGCGGCGCTCGTCTCTCGCTCGTTGTGCCCGAGCGGGGATCGTTGCCCCGCGCGTTCGCAACTGCGCGCTCCGACGAGGACGGCCCAGAGTGCCGCGACTCGGCCCAGATGCGGACGCTGGGTTTCAAAGGTATAGGTGCCGTTTTGCAGCCATTCCACGTGGCACGAAATATGTCCGGTTCGCCAACTTTGTGGTTGAAAACTGTGTAGGTGAGTGCGTTCTGGACGGAGGGCAAGATTAGCCCAAAATAATCAGAGCGGCCCGGCGAAGCCTGGCCGCTGTTTCAGGAAGCGGAGACGGCCGCGCTGTTGCTCTTGTTCTGCTTCTTTGAGGCCATCAACACTAGCATTAGCGCGGCGTTCCGGCACGGCCGCCAGCGGACTCGAAACGTGAGTATCCTCGAAGGGTGGCGGCATGCGTGCTGATCGGCGCTCTCGCGTCGATCGTCTGCCTGATTCCCGAGCGCGACGGCTTTCGCGACCGCCTCCTGCGCGCGCTGGTGGTGTTCGCTGGAGTCTTGTTCGGCATCACCGAGTGGCTCAGTCTCTTCGCCGCCCTTCGGCGTGGGCCGTTGCTCGTCTCCTGGCTCGCAGTGATCGGGTTGGCGTTCGCGGGTGCTCTGTGGCGGAGTACAGGCATTCGTTTTCAAATTCGGCTGCCGTCACGCGACCCGATCGTCCTGATCTGCGCGTCCGGTATCGTCGCAATCCTAGCGCTTACCGGTGTGACGGCGGCTGTCAGCGCTCCCAACAGCGCTGACGCCATGGCCTATCATCTGCCTCGCGTCGTGTACTGGGCCGAGCAGGCGAGTGTCCGCTTTTTCCCCACTCCGTATCTGAACCAGATCATGCTCCAGCCTTTTGCCGAGTACGTCATGCTGCACAGCTACCTGCTCTCGGGGGGCGATCGCCTGGTCAATCTGGTGCAGTGGTTCGCGTCGCTGTTCAGCATCCTGGGCGTGTCCTCGGTCGCCCGGATGTTGGGAGCCGGACCACGGGGGCAGGCGATCGCTGCGCTGTTCTCGGCGACCTTGCCCACTGGGATTCTTGCCGCAAGCGGAGCCAAGAACGACTATTGCCTGGCGTTGTGGCTGGTGGCGGCCGTCTATTTCGCGGTGCGATTCGCTCGGACCGAGCTCCCCAGCGACGCTTTGGCGATGGGAGGCGCGCTCGGCCTCGCTTTGCTGACCAAAGGTACCGCCTACCTGTTCGCGCCCTGGCTTCTCGCGGCGGTGCTCGTGGCGTGTCCGGCCGGCCCGCGGAGACGTCTGGTTCCTGGAGTGCTGGCTGCCCTGGCTTGTGCGCTGCTGATGAACGCACCCCACTACGTTCGGAATCTCGAGTTGAGTGGTTCGCCTCTGGGCTTTGATTCAGCCCAGGGCGACGGCTTTTTTCGTTGGCGGAACGATCGATTCGGTTGGAAACCGACGGTGTCGAACATCCTGCGCAATTTGTCGGATCAGCTGGGCGGCCGCAGCAACCAATCGAACCACAATGTCTACACCTGGGTGGTCTGGGCGCATCACCGGCTGGGGATCGACGTGAACGACCCCGCCACGACTTGGCCGTGGACCGTCTTTGAGCCGCCCCGCAACGCCAACCATGAAGCCAACGCGAACAGCCGCTGGCATCTGTTGATCTTGACCATCGCCGGCTGCGTCCTCACCTGGCGGACCGCGCGCGGCCGCGAGCGGCAGGCGGCCCTTTATGCATGGGCGCTCCTTTTGGCGTTCGTGGCTTTCTCTTCGTACCTGAAATGGCAGCTTTACCTGGCGCGCCTGTTTCTTCCGCTGTTCGTGGCTGCGGCCCCGATCGCCGGAGTGCTGGCGGATTCAGGTCTCCGCGTGTTCCCTCCGAAGCCGCGCGCCGTGTTACAGGCAGCCCTCTGCCTGTTCCTTCTCAGCGTGGCCCGGCTTCCGGCACTGGAGAATTGGGTTCGACCGCTTCGCGGAGAGCGAAATGTGTTTCGCGTCGCTCGCGACGATCAGTATTTCGCCGACATGACCGCGTGGAACAACCGCGGCTCCTACGAGCAGACGGTCGATGAGCTGGCACGCCGCCCCTGCCGGACGATCGGCATAGACAGTACGAATCTCTCGCTCGAGTATCCGTTGATGGCGTTGCTCGGCGAGCGCCGGCCGGACGCTCGGTTCTTGCATACAGGGGTCGCGAATGCCTCAAGCCAGTTCCCTCCCCCCGTCGCCCGAATCCCGTGCGCCGTGGTCTGTTTCGACTGCGCCGGAGACCTCAAACGCCAACAGTTGTACGGCGAATTTCCCCACCAAGACACGATTGGCCGCTTTTTGATTTTTCACGAGCCCTAGCGTCATCTCCCGCTGGAACTCAGAGAAAATGGTGCCATGGCAGCTCGTGGGGAGCGCAAGCCGTCGTATCCGGTGTTCCGTGTGGAAACCTGGGATCGTTTCCTCAAGCTCATCACCGGTCCAACCTATCTGAACTGGGCCTTTCGCGGCGAACGCGACGAGCGCTGGCCTCTCTACAGTTCGCTCTCCCGCTACTTGCGCGATTTCGGCGTGGACCGCCGGGCATGGGCGGAGCAGGAGAGCCGGATTCTGCGCATCTTCAAGCGCAAAGCGCACCAGTTTCTGGACAAGCCGCCCGATTCCGATGACGATTTCCAATGGCTCGCGCTCATGCAGCACTATGGCGCTCCCACGCGCCTGATCGATTTTTCATGGTCACCGTATGTCGCGGCCTTCTTCGCCCTGGAACGTACATTGGCCGACGGCGTGGTCTGGGCGATGAATCCCGCGCGCATTCACACCGGCCACTCTCCGGAGCGTACGCGTATGGATCCACGCCTGCGCGGCAATTTCCGCCGTTACTTCCTCAAGGGCCGGTATCGCATCATCTGGATGAACGAGCCGCAAACGATGAACAGCCGGCTGATCGCGCAGTCCGGAACCTTTGCGGTGCCGGGCGTGCTCGATTTGCCCGTGGAAGAGATTTTGGGCGACCGGAACCAAGAAAATATCCTGGCCAAAATCGTCCTCGCCAACCCGGTGCGCGAAGTCGGCATGCGCGAGCTTTACCGGATGAACATCACCCACGCCACCCTGTTTCCTGATCTGGAGGGGTTGGCGCAGTCTCTCGGCTATGAGCTCGAATTTCATTGGGCGTACGACCCTCGCACCATGCGCCCTTACCGGACGTAGCGACTGGGTGATATGCCCCAAGTTAAGGCCAGAGTTAAGCCAAAGTTAGGGCAAAGACACCGCGAGCGAAATCAGGCCGCGGCGCTCGTGTGATTTTCCGCCTATTTTTCAACATTTCTCAACGGCATGACCGTGGTCACCGACATGCAAATCCGTAGCCGGTAGAGTGGAGTGGCCATGAATTTCGATCAAGCCCCGATGCTGGTGATTTGGGAGGTGACCCAAGCCTGCGACCTGGCATGCGTGCACTGCCGGGCGTCGGCTCAGCCGCTCCGCCATCCCCAGGAGCTGACGACCGACCAGGGCTTCCGGCTGCTCGACCAGATTCGCTCGTTTGGTGAACCGTTGATGGTGTTCACCGGCGGCGATCCGCTCAAGCGGCCGGATCTCTACGACCTGATCCGCTACAGCGTCCGGATCGGGCTGCGCACCAACGTGACGCCGAGCGCCACGCCGCTGCTCACGCCTCAAGCGATCGAGGGCTTCAAAGAATCCGGCGTGTCGCGCCTGGCGATCAGCCTGGACGGCGCCGACGCGGCCACGCACGACGATTTCCGTGGGATTCCGGGCACCTTCGACCGGGCGTTGTTCGCTCTGCGGTTCGCGCGCGACATCGGCCTCGATACGCAGCTTCAGACCACCGTCACGCGACGCAACCAGGCCCGCCTGCCGGAAGTCGCCGCGATCGCCGAAGAAGTTCGCACCAAGATGTGGAGCCTGTTTTTCTTGATCGTGACCGGCCGCGCCGAACAAAACGATGACCTCGACGCGGCCGAATACGAAC
>Ga0306923_10001451_pt1 | contig 21000 bp, 24 predicted proteins | sample sta12Can44000108_FD_203841 | JGI IMG/M metagenome (GOLD analysis project Ga0306923, IMG submission 203841) | Lab enrichment of tropical soil microbial communities from Luquillo Experimental Forest, Puerto Rico - statanox.12C.anox.44.000.108 (v2)... | ecosystem: Environmental > Terrestrial >... | reverse complement strand
ATATAGCGCGCAAATCCTTCCGCCGTGCTGCTTGCTGGAATGATGCAGAGATTGTTCGCCAACACGATTCCAGTCGGATAGACGGCGCTTGGCGGCGCACCGAAGGTATAGCACGACGGCGTCGCGGAGCTGAAAACACCGCTGCGATAAACTGTATTGTTGTAGATGGAAAGCGAGCCGCCGGGAATACCGATGGCGTAGACGCCACTGCCGCCCAACATCTGATTATCGTCGTTCTCCGAGACGTTGTAGCGAAAGACATTGCCGCCGCCCGCATTATAGACCAGGATTGCCGCTCCACCGTTGTCGTGGCTGTAGTTGTACTCGTAAATCGAATTGGTTACGCCTTCATCGAAATCGTACGCCGCCCAATCACATCCCATCACAGCGGGGGGCGTCAACTGCTGCATGCGATAGACCTCGTTGAACTTGATGACGATGTTGTCGGACTGCCACGCCCAGATACCGACCGGGCCAGGGCAACCTCGATTATTCCCGCCAAGATCGTGGACGATATTGAATGACAGTTCGCCATTAGCGACTCGGTTCGCAACGATACCATTGCCCGACACAGTGGATCCACTGTGGCCACCGATATTCCAGACCTCGTTGCCAGAGTATTTGACATTGGTGACATTATATTGCCCGCCGCAGCCAGAACCAGTGATGCCATTGTCATCGGGGCTCGTCGGTCCCGCGGCTCCATGCAACTTATTATTGAGAACCTGTATGTTGTTGAGTGGCCCGCAATTTCCACCAGTTGCGTAGGCTTGACCGGCGATAAATATCTCAGAACCATATTGTCCAGGGGTGGTGCCGCAACAATGGAAGCCACTGATATCAGTGTTCTGGATAACGATTGTATCGACGGGCGCCGTGGTACTGTAGCTGTTCTGCACCAAAACGCCATATGTGGTCTGAGTCCCATTGGCCGACAGAATAAGATTCTGAACCGTGACCCCGCTGACACCGTCAATCGTGAGAAGTGCATGCAGGTTACCGGGGCAATTAGATAACAGCGTCGCATTGCCGCTGCCGTACGAATCAAGCGTGATCGGATTTGACGCCGATCCCTTGCTTGGCACCCTCGTAGGGTTTATCATCACGCAGCCGGTGAAACTATCGCCGCCGTGAAAAAGGATCGAATCCCCTGCCTCATAGGTAAGGGAATTCATTTTGCGGATGGTACGACATGGAGATGCAGGCGATCTGCAATTATTGCTGTCGCTACCGGACGCAGAGAAATAGTAACTCGTCGTTGCGCGGCCAGGATCCCAAGTGCTCGCAATAAGCAAGGAGAAAAGCAGAAGTAATGATGTGGATCGGGGTGTCAACGTGAGAGACATTCTCGGTGGGTAAGAGCTTGTTCTGCTGCTAGGATCGGTCCGCCAAATATGCGCTCAATCTGCGACAGATGCCCGCAGGTCGAATCCAACCGGCTGATACATCCGGCGAAGCCGTCGCAACTCGTCTGTATGATCCAACCGGCAAAGACGAAAAGCGTTTCACCGATGCATGATGGCGACGCATTGGTCGCGAGGCTAATGTTTCACAATTTATAGTCTAAGCCGAGTCGGAATTAGATACCTAACTATACGCCCCATCAGGAGCCAAGTCAACCGATCGGCCTGCGATCGACTCGTCAGCTTGGTGTTATAACCACAAAGTAGCATAGTTCGTTCGATGCCCGCGACGCGATAGAAAAAATCCGGGCTTGTATTTCTGGCTATGTAATTGAGCACCCGTTCCTTGTCCAATCGTCTCAGAGCCGCGGATCGACAGTGGATCCCCTCCGTCTCTGCCATAACGCGTTGAATCCCATTCGAAGCGAAATGCCAAAATCTGGCGAAGATTGGCTTGCGGCAGGCGGAAGATTTCTGGGGGTCTCTGGAGCGCCAAACCGAGGTCGGCTGCAGCGAAACATAGACGGGCTCTCTCAGCCGCAGGAGGCGCAAGCTCTCCTGTATTCCTTCTCGTCTTGTCGCCTCGCCAATTTGAAAGTCTGAAAGGCAATCCGTCCGCCAAAATGCCGCGCCATTCGAAAATCCGTGTGAGAAAAGGAGGGCCAGAAGTAATTCATCAGGACTGTAAATGCCTTCCTCGTACATCCAATTGAGGGTTTTCTCTTTTCCAATTCGCCCAGGCTCTCCCGGAACGTCGACCATTTCGCAGTACTGATTACAAAAGGCGACGCTCGCGTTGTTCTCACTCAAAATACCGATCGATCTTTCAATATGATCTGGGAGCAGATAGTTGTCATCCTCCAATACAAATGCATAGTCGCCACCTAACATCGGCCCGCGAAAGAACGATTTGTCAATGTTGCCAACGGCACCAAGTCGCTGCGGATTTTGCAAATGATCTATTCTGTGATCTTGTATGGCCTCGACAATCGATCGAGCAGATCCATCCGGGCAATCATCAAGAACGACGCACCGCCAATGCCTATAAGTTTGTTCTAGGAGGGATAGAAGTGCCCTTCTTAGGAGCTTGTGCCTCCGAAACGTAGGGACGCGAACTTCGCAAAGACCTGAAGAGTCGCGGCTCATCTGATACTCCAAATGGTACTCGGCTAGCTCCGGTTTGCAGACGATGGATTGCGCGACGGTTCCGAACATTCGGGGGAAAACCGTCCGGAATTTGGGCAAGCGCTGCTGGCATGTAGTATGGCCGCGGTTTTTCGCACACGAGCAAAGAAGTTCCTCATCGAAGCAAGAAGGAATTTAAATACGGTGGTGTTGATATTCAACCCTTACCAGACCTCCCGTATTTTATTTGTGGGGTCCGCCAATCCTATCAACGTGCAAGCATTGGAATGGATTTTGGGCGCAGTATTCCCCCATATTCAAAAGAAAAGGGCCGACAGCGAGCTAGTTGTCGCCGGCGAGGTAGGTCGTGTCCGCAGGTGGCCTAACTGGCTGTCATTGCCCGGAAATCAGGATTCATTAGTTGACACCTACGCGCGGGCCGCAGTCGTGATAAATCCGGTCAAGTTCGGCACAGGCCTTCCCGGTAAAAACAATTGAAGCATTGAGCTACGGAAAGCCCATAATGGCTACTTCGGCTGGCGGGCGGGGCCTCGAAGCGATCTCAGTAGCCGACGATCCGGATACATTTACCGGACGGGTTCTAGAACTTCTGGAATGCAAAGACACGCGGTTGAAAATATCTGAGCGTGCACTTGCCGCGGCCAGCGAATGGCAGCGCCATCAATTGATTGCATTGGATGCAGCAATAATTGGACAAAAACCTGCGTATCCAAAGGAAGCGCCCATCGCGCGAGATGACGAGATCCTCTATAATCCGGCGCGGAAATCGAATTCATTATAATCCGGCGCGGAAATCGAATTCATCGTGATGCGTGTCACCTGCCTTGCTAAACGATGGAAGCACCACACCTCATCCGGCGGATACGATCGCTTGGCGACAGAAGTAGGTGCGAAAGTAGTTTCACGCCAGAAGATAGACGGCATCGTGAGCCAGGTTGGGCAAAAACTGTGGCGCGATCGGACCGAGACTGGCGCCTATCTCTTTGACTACCAATTCGGCGATTTGCTAGCCGAAGCCAATGTATTGGCGCGCGGCGCGCTTAATCCTCCGGATCTACTTCACGTGCTGTACGGTGATGAACAGCTCGACCAACTACTTCGTTGGCGTCGACTTTTGCGCTGTCCTCTGGTTGTCACATTTCACCAACCAAGCCATCGGATTACCCACCGGTTCGAGAGGTTTCAGAAGGGGCTCGCGACGCGCATCAATGCGGCAATCGTAGTCTCGTCAGGCCAAATTGAAGGTTTCGAAAAATGGATAGGGGCAAAAAAGGTCGTATATATTCCGCATGGGATCGACACCAACCGATTTTCCCCGGGCGGCACAATCGCTGACCGAAAACGAGTCATGATTTTAATCGTAGGAGAACATCTGCGAGATTGGGAACTCATCCATAAGGTAATTGACAGTTCTAATAACCAAGGCTTGCCGATCGATTTCCATGTGATCACGAAGAAAGAGTTGGCTCCATATTTTACTGGCTGTTCGAATATCTCTTTTCACTTCCAAATACCTGAATCAGAGTTGATCGCGCTTTATCGAAGTGCTGACGCTCTTTTCGTTCCCGTCATCGATGCAACGGCAAATAACGCAGTCCTTGAGTCTCTGGCGTGCGGCACACCGGTTATCTCGACTGCCATAGGTGGCATGTTTGATTATGTCAATGAGAACTGCGGTTGGCTGCTGCCTAAGAGTGATGTAACTGGCGTCATGGATTTGCTGAGGCGAATAACCATCGACAGAGAAGTAGCGGCGTCCTTCCGTGACGCCGCCAGAACTCAGGCGGTGAGATTCGATTGGAAGACAGTTGCCGCGCAAGTTCGCAACCTTTATTCAGCGGTGATCGAGGGTCGGGCTCCTTCCGAGGAGCGAGAAAGCGTTGCTGAACTTAAACGCCACGCTCAATCGTCCGCCCAACGTCCGGGGTATTAGGTGAACGCCTGGCAGTTTCGGTGCACCTGGACGTAATTGCTTACCCAGTAATCGATGCATCAACGCCGATTGTTCCGCCGTACCTTGAGCGAAGCGCGTGATCGCAAGCGCGGGCGGTGAGCGCGAGGATTGTTAGTGTCGGATTTTGATTGCCTTGTGACGGAAAGCAAGCGGCGTCGGTGACATATAGCCCTTGCGCCTCCCAGGATTCGTTATGGCGATCAACTATGGAGCTCTCAGGATCATCACCCATTCGGGCGGTGCCGCATTCGTGCACCGCGCTTCCAGGAGGTGCGGGTGAATCGTTTATTCTCAAAATTTTGACGCTTGCTAGGTCGGCAAGTTCTCGTAACGCCGCCGCTTGATCGCGCGCTTGGGCTAATTCTGCCTCGCCGTACGCGCAATCAATTTTTAGCACCGGTACACCCCAAGCGTCTCGGCGGCTATAGTCGATAACGACTCGATTGTCCGCTCGCGGTAGCATTTCAGCGAAAGAGACGGCCAAGAAATGGGACCGCCCACCCAGTCCGGCGTACTGATATAGCTGGATACCAAAACCCCGTCCCGGAGGGGGCGAATCTAGGTTCCGGGCGTCAAACCGAGACAAATAAATGCATCGGCCATCTTCTAAAGTGGCGCCTGGCGGGAGCTCTGCCCCAACCCCGTATGCGCTTAGCACCACATGATCCATGAGATAGTGGCCCAGCACCCCAGAATTGGCCGTAAGTCCGTTCGGACAACGCTCCGACCTTGAAAGCATAAGAATACGTGTCGACTCCAAGCTTGAGGCACAGAGGAACACCAATGCAGCGTGGGCTCGCTGTTCGGTGCCACTTTGCTGATCAATCCAGGTGACACCTCGAACAGTGCGATCGTCTACCAGGACCTCGCGCACAATAGCACCCTGACGGCACTGCAATCTTCCGGTCAACGCAGCAGCTTCGAGGCTATTCAACGGGGAGGCGTAGCGACTTAGTACAGGTCGACTCCCGGGCCATCGGGCGCGGATCTTTTCTTGCAGTTCAGTTTCAGCCAGTGTCGGCTCAATAACTTTAGAGAGCTCACTGTCCGGTAACCACGAAAGTCCATCGTATCTGCCGGCGAGACCTAACCGACGCTCGACGAGACAGTACCATGGATCTAACTCACCCGGATGTAGCGGCCATGGAGAACTCATGCCGTCGGATGGTGAAAAATCGCATGGACCCAGGCGATAATACTGGCGACCATGGCCTGGCACGGCGACGCGTCCGCCTAATAACCTGGCGCGTATCCAAACGAAGGGACGACCAGGTGACGTTAGATACGGAAGCTCTCGGTCGTCGACGAAGGCTTCCGGTGCCAGTTCCCAAGCGTAACAGCGCGACTGTACAGGTTGTCGCCACCGGCCAAGAAGTTTCAACGCAGCTCTTGTCTTTGGGATGAGTGCAGGAGGCAGAAGCTTTAAGCCATCCGGCGAAGACAGCCGTCGGACTAGGTTGCCCGCCGATCGCCGTAGAGGCGCTCCTGACGGTGTTGGGGGACGCCCAGCCTCAAGAACCAAGACGCGCAAACCCGCCTCAGCGAGCAAAAGCGCGGCTAACCCTCCCGCAGCCCCGCCCCCAACCACAATGACGTCGTGATCGCCAGTGGAGCGCAACGATCCAAGAGTTGTCGTGCGCAAAACCGCAGCAAGCGCTGGCCCCGGAGGCAATAGGGTTTCCATTTTTACCCTTGAGGGTCCATACTAACCGATGGAACGCGCACAACAACTCGGCGCATAGACAAAGCAACCTAGATCCGCGAAACTTGCCATGGTGCCGAATGGGGCGCCATTGTCAACTACAGCAAGCAACCACAAATTATGAAATCTTTAAACCCTGCCGGCTGCGATTTGGCGTGTGGGTCGGTGCCGCATGAATTCTAAAGTTCCGCATCCATTTCTCCCGGTGGGCGCGATTCGGTTAGGCTTTGGCTCTGGCGGGCTTCTTCACGGTCTCAGCTACGCTGAATCGTTGCGGCTGGTCGACACTGCCATCGACTGCGGCATCACTTATTTCGATACCGCTCGAATGTATGGCTTCGGCGGAGCTGAGCGCATTTTGGGGAAACTCCTCTCGCAGCGTCGCGACCGGATCACCATAGCAACAAAAGCCGGGATTCTCCCAGCCGACCGATCTATTCCCGTGCGCGTTCTCAATCGTGGTGCTACCTTGCTCCGTCGTTGTGCACCACATCTCGCCCCGCATATCCCCACGCCGCAACGAGCACAGCCGCGATTCGGCTATTTTAGACGCCGTGATTTCCAAAAGAGCGTCGAAACCAGCCTGAGAGAGTTGAGAACTGATTACATAGACATTTTGCTGTTGCACGAGTGCACTTTGCCTGATGTCAATAATGAGCTGCTGGACTATCTCCACGACTTAAAGCTTCGCGGAACCATCCGAGCTTTCGGTTTGGCAACCGGAATTGACGATACAATTAAAATTGCGGACGCTCATCCAGTGCTGAATCATGTGCTGCAGATTTCTAACAACATCTGGAACATGAATATCAGGCGATTGCCTGCTAGGCCTTGCGGTTTTACAATCACTCACTCCTCCCTGACGAGCCGGTTTCACGCCCTGTCAAATCAGCTGTCACGCGATCCTACTCTTGCGAGCAAGTGGAAGAGAGCAACGCAAGTTGATCCTTCCGACAAATCCGCATTGGCCGAACTATTAATTGCTCATGCCTTGCACTCAAATCCAGGCGGAGCCGTGTTATTCTTTTCGAGCAAGCCGGAAAATATTCGAGCGTGTACGCAAGTGGCGAAGTCGAGATCCATAAATGTGAGCCAGATTATTGGGTTGAATGGCTTCTTATCGAGCGACGAAGGCGCTGCCGTTGCCCTGCGCGGCTAAAATCTGCCACTTGACAAACCAACCGAAGGCCTCAACTGTCGCGAGATTTCGATCATTGGACGCTCCGCCTAACCACCCTGAGCGTTGTTCGGCTCCTTCGCCTAGCTTCACCTAGCAGACACTTTGTAATAAAAAGTGCCGCAGCTGGTGAACGAAAGAACGCTGTTAGAAACTGCGAACCGTTGCCCGACTTAATCGCTTCGATGACGTTGAGAAGCTGAACGCGGCAGTCGACACTTGAATAATGCTTAGCGAGGGCGCGACGCTCGTTAGGAGTTAGGATGCTTGTTGCTATGAGCTTACAATCGCTGTCTCGGTACAATTCCAACTCTTGTCGAGTGTGACGCGCACTGAGAGAATCCGGTCGCACAAGCGATACATACCCGGCCGCGGGATGGACTAAAAATCGAGCCCCTGCGGCCAAGGCGCGTGCATAAAATGCGTAGTCTTCTCCAAATCGAAGGGCCTCATCGTACCGAAGCTTGTGGCGATCCAAAAACGACCTCCGGATCAAGGGTTTGAGGAAGCTCAGCTCCTTCCTTATAAGGCCATGTTGCGGGATGTTGCCCAGAATAAACTGTTCTAAATTAAGGGATCTTTGTTTGAACGATGCACCTAGCAATGTTGTCATTGCGTCTTGGTTGTCGGGGGCATCGCTAGGAACTTGCAGCAGGTCATCCGCAACAAAGTCCCAATCGTCTGCCACCGTCAATAAAGTGCGGATTCGACCCGGCAGAAAAAAATCGTCGCCATCCAGAACTGCGAGCCAAGACGCCTGCGACTTTTCGATCGCAATATTACGGGCAGCAGACGGCCCGAGGCTCAAGCGCAGGCGTTCGACCCAAACCCGTTTGCCCTCCAGATCACATTCCCTCGCCCTAGCTGCCGTATCATCTGTGGATCCATCGTCGACTACGATGACTGCTCGAACTTCCTCTTGAGCGAGCGCGGATCGCACCGCTCGTTGAATTGTGTCCGCTCGATCGCGGGCAGCAACGACTACGTCGACACAAGATGTCGTAGCTCCCTCTGTTTTGCCGTTGATCACGAAATGATCTGAAAAGCGTTCAGTCATGGAGGAGCGCGACCGTTATTCCCCAATGCCGAAAGATGAAATTCCGCCAGTACATCCTTAGCCCGTCAGTACCGCATTGTGGGATAACTCACAGAAGTCAGCCAATCCTTTAATTCTACCGCGTCTCTATCATGCTCTCAAGATTTTAAACTCCACCCGGCCCACACTTCCTCAGGTCTGTGAACGCAATGCTACACTGCGTCGTCAGAGGACTTCCACCGTCATAATGTTGCGTGGAGATCAAACCAAGTGCGTTCGGTGCGCAAGAAGGGCCGACCCGACAAACGGCGACGCCGTATTCTGTCAACGATAGATGGACAGGGCTTGCTGTTTATCATCGACAAATCAACAACTTGCCGGCAGCGCTTTAAGGCGTCATTGATCCCCAACCACGATCCTGCGGTCTCTTCACCGAACAAACCGCTGCTGTCCCAGTTGAAAGTTGCATCGACATAGAGTCCTTCTCGCGGTGGCCTTGGAGGTACAGCTTGCTTGTGAAGCGCTTGATTGATGACTTTGAATTTGTTGTAGCCTAACAAATACAAATGAAAAAGTTGATCATATCCATCAGTTTCAACAGAAACATATTTTGGCCGCGCCTGGGTACGCTTCAACGCTTCTAGGCAAAAGACATCGCACCCTTCGATGTCAATCTTGAGATAGTATGGCACTCCGAACTCGAGCAGTACTGTGTCAAGTGACGCACATCTGACTGTAACAGTGCGGAAAGTGACCCCATCTTGCTTTTCTTTCTTAAGACGATCCCGCCGATCAATAGTGCTCCAATCGTCATGCTGATCGCACACAAAAAAGTCGCAATTGCCAGCCTGCTCGCCAATCGCTAGCTGCAGTATATGCAATCTCCCCTCTTTGATCTGGGAGGCGAATTTAGTCTTGCAGCGTGTCGCTAATACTGGATTTGCTTCAATTGCAACGACTCGGAAGCCCTTCGCCAAATAAAATTCGGTATCCTTGCCTGAATGAAGGCCTACATCGTAGATCAAATCGTCTTGCATTCGCATTGCTTGCCAGAGCCCAGCGTTCCTGATCTGCGAACAGTGCATTAGACCGTCGCTGCGTCAAGCACCACGGAAGTGCAACTGCCAAAATATTTTCAACGGTGTCAGGCGCGCATGTGGTTGCTTTTCAATGTTCCCCATTGTGTTGATCCGGAATAACTGCAGATGGGCCAGCTACTGGGAACTTGCCGTCCTCCAACCTTTTGGCGAACAGGCACAGGCCGGTGCCGTGCCAGAAGACCAACGTCACTCTGTCGGCAGCTTGGCGCGGAAACAGAAGATCACGCGCGAGAACGGGTCCGCCTGCAATTGCTCCTTCACTAGCGCCGCAAGCCCGTCCATCCCTTTGCGGAAGTCCACCGGCTTGGTCGCCCCCAGAACGCGGATTTGTCCTGGCGGAATCAGCACTCGGCTGCTCATGCGTTAGAGTACAGAACCGCGCGCAGCACCGTTTCAACGTCTCGCGCATCCGCACCGCCCGGCACCTGCACCTTGTTGGTTCCGATCACGACCTCGATGGGGCAGAGCGACGCTCATGCGCAGCGGCTTGTTCGCCCGTGCCGATTCCACGTGCCAAGCAGCTCCTTCCTGTCGCGCGGTGTGGTCGTGGCCGCATGCCAGACCGTTGCAAGATCCGGACCAAGTGCAGCGAGACTGCTGCGTTCCTGCCTTGAGAGCACGCGCGGGCGCTCATTCTCGCGACGTGCCAGTTCCGCCTTCGCCGTCTCCTGCGCCCTGAGGCTCTCTTCCCACGCACGCTCGAGGCCGCGCGCGACGAGCCGGTTGTCGGGATCTACGGCGCGATAGCGGCGCTCGGCGAGGCCTGCCACGTAGCTCGCCCGCTCGACGCCGAGCCGCCAGTGCTTGAGCGCGGCCTCGCGATCCATCTCCAGCTGCTCAGCAGCAGCCAGCGTCGCTGTGATCTTCGCCGGTTCGAGCGCTGCAATGAAGGCGCGTGCCACGGCGTCGTCGATCTGTACGCCACCGATGTTGAGGCAATAGCTGCCGCGCCCGTCGAGGAGATGCTCTCCGGAGCAGTGATAACCGGGCGCCGAGTTGCGACCCCTGTAGTGTGTGCGCAGACGGCGGCCACAATGTCCGCAGCTGGCGAGACCCTGGAGCAGTGCGCTGCCTTCCCTCACGGCACCGCCTGCCTTGTGCGGGCCGGGGCGCGTGTTCTTCGCAATGCGCTGCTGGTTGGCCTCATAGGTCTGCCAGTCGATGTACCCGCGATGATGCTCTTGAAGCAGCACCAGCCACTGATCGCGTGGCAGATGCTTGATTCGTTTGCGCCGAGCACCTGAAGGCTCAAGCGCCATCTCCGTTCGCGTCTTGCCATAGACGTAGGCTCCCGCATAGACGGGATTGCTCAAGACCTGGTGGATGGCGTGGTAGCTCGCCTCGACCCAACGGATCTCGGCATGTGTGCTCATCTTGCAGCGGAAGCTGCAGACCCTGAGTACGGAACCACAGCCACACGCGTCGCGCCGAACCGGTCTCTGCGAAGCGGGCAAAGATCGTGCGGATCGCCGTCACGACGGCCTCGTCGGGATGAGGCAGAACCTCACCGTCGGCCTCACCCCACACGAAGCCCACGGGCAAGCCACGCCGCAGCTCGCCACGTGCCGCCTTTTGCAAATGCCGCCGTTGAGACGGGCTCTGAGCACATGCAGCTCGGCCTCGCTCATCGTCCCCTTCAACCCGAGCAGCAAACGGTCGTTGAACAACGCCGGATGATAGATGCCGTCGGCATCCCCGATCAGCGTGTCGGTAAGGCCGGCAAGATCGATGAGGCGATGCCAGTCGGCGTTTTGTTGCGGGCGAGCCGCGACTCCGCGAGCACGCCGACCTCATGCCTGAGCACACCCGCTCAAAAGCCCTCATCAACGCGCCAATTCCTGCACAGCCCCGCGCCGCCGCGGCCGGCCGCCCAAAAAACGGAGCCCACGATCACGCTGCCGGCTGATCACCGCAACCCGCTGGGCTGAGGAATTTTACTTCGGCACATTTGAATATGCCGGGCCAATCAGGATTATGCGGTCTGGGTTGCCTCGAATGGCCTTGACCAGCTGGGGAAATGCCTCCTGCCAGCGCTCGTCGTCGAGCTGGCCGTTCGGCTCGTTCAGCAGCTCGAACATCAGGCTCTTGGGCTGCTTCTGATGCTGCTTCTGATAGCGCAGCGCGATCTGTTTCCAGAGTTCCACAGGCGCGGGAGATTTTGGACCGGAGCCTGGTTCATCTCTTCCTAGTTATGAACGTTGATGACGGCGGCCAAATCCCTCGACAACGCTTGCCTAATGGCCCAATCGACGCGCTGGAAGAAGTGCATTTCGATGTCGTATGGAGCCGTGGTGCTGGCATGCGCCGACCAGCGGATAGGAATGCGCACCGAATTGAACCCGGCCTCCTTTATCAAGCGAAATGTGGCCCGTCCAAGGCGCTATCGAGATTGATGCCTCGGCCGAGGAGGCGATTATAATCAAAGGCATCGTCGTCCCGCGCGAATGCTGACGTACTGGTTGCCGCAACCAATGCTATGCCGAGGATACCGCAGGTCATCCGACTGATAACCGAAAAAGTCATGGAACCGAATTCGTATCGATGTTCTATTTCCAAAAACGGCAGCCACCTGCAATTGTTCCTCTCGAAGGTCATTGCGAAGGTTCCATTAATCGAATATGTTATGAGATGTTATGTTGATAGGCAAATTGATATGTTATAGACTGGTCGCGTACATGAGACATTTGGGTCGAGGGCGAGAGGGGGAACTGTGGCCATGCGAAGCAAATAAACCAGGTGAGGTTCGTTTGCGAGTGGCGCTAACATCTCAATATAACGATCTTCTTCAAGAAACTCGATCGGGGGGGTGGAGTCTGAGCGACTTTCGCCCGTTTCCGGACGAAGGGCTTTCGATGCGCCAGAGGCCTTGCCGCTTCTTCAGAAAGGCGTCATCTTGTTCCAGCGAAAAGTCCACGACTAGGCAATGTGCACGCTGACCGGGTATCGCCGTCACCTTGACGGCCGCTCTCCCGATACTAAATCGCCACCGGCCTGGTTGGTTGTCGCTACGGGATTGCGGATCTCATTGCCAAAAAAAGGGCCGCGATATCCCAAAAGCATTCCGTTCCAGAACTGGCCGCTGTCGATGCGCGTGGCATTTGCACCACAGATTCGCTGGCGCATTCGAGCTGCGCTGACATGTGACGTCGGATATGCGCTTGACCCTGTCAAAATCTCGCGGGAGGCCTTTGGCTTATCCGCAAGAGCGGTAGCTGCAGGCTCTCGATTGAAGTCCGGCGAGCCGAGTGGAAAAGGTGGAATCGAGCAACCGAGCTTTGCCGCAGTCGAAATACGCTTGACCCAAGTGATACATTCCAAGCGATGTCGCAGGCGCGCCGTTGATGAGAGCGCAAATTCGGAAAGGGAGCCTCACAAATGTTGGATCGGTCTAATCGCAACGCCGTCGAAGAGGTCCAGATTGATGGTGAACTCTGCGCCATCATAGTCTCTGCCCAACACGACGACCTGGGGATTCAGTTCTTCACACCCAACGAATATTCCCAGCAAATTGCATCCATGTCGTATCATTCCGGGAAGATCATCCCTGCCCACACGCATAATCCAGTCCGTCGGGAGGTGTTCTACACGCAAGAGGCTCTGTTCATCCGAAAGGGAAAGCTGCGCGTCGACTTCTATTCGCAAGAGCAAGAATACCGAACCAGCCGCGTGCTCGGCGCAGGTGATGTCGTGTTGCTGATTCGCGGAGGCCATGGCTTCGAAGTGCTCGACCATCTCAATATGGTAGAAGTCAAGCAGGGCCCATACGCCGGCGACATGGATAAGACCCGATTCTCAGCTGTCTTGCCTTCCAAACTCAAATTCGATTAGTGGATGCATGATCCCAGTTAACCGTCCACTTCTTGATGGCAACGAGAAGAAGTATCTCGACGAATGTATCGAGAGCGGCTGGATTTCGGCGGAAGGTCCTTTCGTAAAGAAGCTCGAGGCCGGGTTCGCTCAATTGATGGGCTGTGCGTACGGCGTGGCCGTCTGCAACGGAAGCGTCGCGATCGAGGTCGCATTGGCAGCTCTTCAAATCGGAGCGGGCGACGAAGTGATCCTGCCAACCTTCACCATCATCTCATGCGCGTCGGCGATCGTCCGGGCTGGCGCGATACCGGTTGTGGTCGACTGTCAGCCTGATACCTGGAATCTCGATCCTGCATTGGTGGCCGCTAAGATCACGAGCCGCACCAAGGCGATCATGGTGGTGCACATCTTCGGTTTGCCTGTGGACATGGACTCCATCGTAGAACTCGCACGAAAGCACGGGCTTTTTATCATCGAGGACGCCGCCGAACAGCACGGACAAACCTATAAGGGCCGACCTGTCGGCTCGCTTGGTGACATCGCAACCGTGAGCTTCTATCCTAACAAGCACATCACCACCGGCGAAGGTGGCATGGTGCTGACGAACGACAAGGCACTGGCGGATCGTTCTCGGGCTCTCCGCAATCTCTGCTTCGATCCGGAACGCCGGTTCATTCACGAGGAACTCGGCTGGAACTTCCGCATGAGCAATGTTCAGGCAGCGGTCGGCGTAGCTCAACTTGAACGAATTGCTGAAATTTTGACCAAGAAACGTGCAATTGGTCACTGGTATAATGAACGCCTAAAAGACCATCCTCTTTTGCAATTGCCCGTTGAGCGTACGGCGTACGCTGAGAACATCTACTGGGTTTATGGGATCGTGCTCGACGACCAGGTTCCTTTTGACGCCAGTGGTGCAATAGCGCGATTGAAAGTCAAGGGCGTCGATTCACGCCACTTTTTTTGGCCCATGCATGAGCAGCCGGTTTTGCAGAAAAGAGGCTTGTTTACGAATGAGCACTGCCCCCACGCGGAGCGGATCGCTCGTCGAGGACTTTACCTACCGAGCGGCATAGGTCTCACGCAGGACGAGGTTGATGTGTGCGTGCATATCTTGCGGGGGATTCTTGCGTGACGCCGTTCGGCGAATATGCAAGGTACTACGATCTCTTGTATGCCGACAAGGATTACGCTGCGGAAACTGCCTTCGTACGCGAAATCATTCGCAGACTTGCTCCTGGCGCCCGCACGCTACTGGAGTTGGGCTGCGGGAGTGCGCGCCACGCAGTGGAACTCGTGCGAAGCGATTTTACAGTCACCGGGGTCGATCTCAGCGCGCAGATGATTGCCCGTGCGCAGGAGCAAATAACACAATTGCCCTTGGAACTACGCGGCCGGATCAAATTGATGCAGGCGGATGCAACGCGGTTCGTGTCGGCCACGTCGTTCGATGCGGTCGCTTCGCTGTTTCACGTTATCAACTACCAGACCACGAACGATGCGCTGAGTGGCATTTTCCGGTCCGCGCGAGCGGCACTCGAGACCGACGGCATCTTCATTTTTGATTTTTGGTATGGCCCGGCGGTATTGTCGGAACATCCCCAGGTCCGCATAAAGCGTATCAACATCGGGCAGCTTTCCCTGACACGCATTGCCGAACCGAACCTCGATATCAATCGGAATGTGGTGGACGTAAATTATACGCTCATTGTCGTCGATCGTGCCGGCAAGCGCGTGGAGGAGATCAAGGAAGTACACTCCGTCCGCTATCTTTTCCTGCCGGAAATCGAATTGCTGGCGGCAGCCAACGGATTTGAGATCACAGAATCCGGGGAGTGGCTCACCGGCAATCCCTTGCATCCGCGATCTTGGTCCGGCTATGCGGTGGCGCGTCCGACACCCAGCTAAGAAATAAGGATCAGACATTCGTGCCAAGCCATGATCCTGCGGTCCAGCTGCAAAATCTGTCCCTTCAGCACCCGCAATTGGATGCCGAGAGCAGCGACACAGGCGCACGCTTGATTGACACCGTGGCGTCCGACCGGGGCGACGATTCCGACCGACGCTTCAGCCGACGGCAGATGACACCTCGCCTTCCCCATCACGGGCGATCGCTTATCCTGGAGGCCATTGGGGCGTGAAGTCGCGAAAATGGGGAGTTCTGTTGGTTCTGCGTAGATTATTGACACAAATCAATCTTATCCCTTAGCGCGGTCACGAGGGCTTCCCAGCTCTGTTGTTCTCGCATAACTTCGCGCGTAGCAAAAGAAAGACATCTCTCTCGGTATGCCTCGCTCGTTTCCAGCGAGTTTCTGGATAGTCGCGGGAATTTCTGAAGGATGACACACTTGCACCCCAATACCCTCTTGCGAGACAAATCGTAAGGAATCGAAGCTGGAGGCGATCACGGGGGTGCCGCACATCACACTTCTCATGAGCTTCCCAGATGAAGTACCGATAAGTAGGTCGTTGGGGCCCGTATTCCTATAAAGAGCAAAGCTTCCACTGCAGTGCGCCCCCAACGAATTCAGCGACTTATGCGAAAGAGGGCCCGAAGTCGAAAAAATCTGCCCGGAACTTCGGGCGCGCTGCTGTGTAACAGCAAGACCGAATCTGGAGGCCAATACACTGTACTGCATAAAATTTCAGGCAGCTGACTCCATCCGTTCAACGTCCCAGCATTCAAAAAAATCCGTTGGCCCGATGGTATTCCTAGCATCTGCGGCCGTCGGGATTCGAGGCCGAACGGCTGGGCTTGGCATCGCCGCCCTTTCCCCAACATAAGCTGCTCGCTATATTTGAATCGCGTCGCCCGTTGCCAAAATCAACGGGTTATCATTGCAGGTTCATGTTAGGTCCCGGGCGAGGTAACGTGCCAGTTATCCGATTGACAGATCTAACAATTGCACGTATTTCCGCCGAACAAACGCGGGAAGAAGTCGCTTAATGCAGGACGTGATCGTTATCGAAGCTGGGCGACGCGAGCGTAACTATTGGCTCGATCTCTGGCGATATCGCGAGCTATTCCGGGTGCTCGCGTGGCGTGATCTGTCCGTTCGGTACAAGCAGACGGTGATAGGTTTGCTCTGGGCACTGATTCGGCCCGTTCTTTCCATGCTCGTCTTGACCATCATCTTCGGCCGGATCGCGCGCCTGCCCTCCGACGGGACCGCACCGTACCCCTTGATGGTCCTCGCCGGTATTTTGCCGTGGACCTTCTTTTCGACTGGATTGAGCGAAGCTTCCAACAGCCTAATCAATAATGCCAACTTGATCAGCAAGGTCTACTTCCCGCGACTGATCGTGCCAACGGCGACGGTGGTGGTAGCGCTCGTTGACTTCCTCATCAGCTTTTCCATTCTGGTTCTGATGATGGCATGGTACCAATTCCTCCCGGGCTGGCAGATCCTGGTTCTGCCAGTTTTTGTCCTATTAGCATTCTTTGCAAACATCGGTCCGGCGCTGTGGATCACTGCTCTAAACGTCAAGTATCGGGATTTCCGCTACGTCATCCCGTTCATCGTGCAGTTCGGGCTGTATGTGTCGCCGGTCGGCTTCAGTTCGAGTGTGGTGCCTGAGCAATGGCGTTTGCTGTATTCCCTCAATCCGATGGTGGGGGTCATTGATGGGTTTCGCTGGTGCATCCTGGGTGGACAAAGCGAACTTTATGCGCCAGCCTTGGCCATGAGCATCGGCGTGACGGCCTTTCTTCTGTGGTTTGGTGTCCGTCGGTTTAGAATGATGGAGAAGAGTTTTGCGGACCTGATCTAAGCTTGGATTGCGCAACCATGCCTGATGTCGTCATCACCGTTGAAAATCTGTCGAAGAGCTACCTGCTCGGCCACAACACTGGCGTATGGGCTTCCAATCATACGCTGCGCGACGTCATCGGGCGCGAGGCCCGCAACTTTACGCGCAAGGCAATTGACGTGTTTCGCGGGCGCCAGGTCGTTCAAGGCGATGAGGTAGAGGAGTTCTGGGCACTTAAGAATGTGAGCTTCGAGGTCAAGCGGGGCGAAGTGCTCGGCATTATCGGCCGCAACGGTGCTGGCAAGAGCACCCTGCTCAAGATTCTTAGTCGAATCACCGAGCCCACGCGAGGACGCATTAACATTCGCGGACGAGTATCTAGCCTCTTAGAAGTCGGCACCGGCTTCCATCCAGAGTTGACTGGGAGGGAAAATATCTATCTGAATGGTGCCATCTTAGGGATGACCCAGCGGGAGATCCGCAAGAAATTCGACGAAATCGTCGCTTTTGCCGAGGTCGAGCAGTTTCTTGATACTCCAGTCAAGCGCTACAGTAGTGGGATGTATGTACGGTTGGCATTTGCTGTCGCCGCTCACTTAGAGCCGGAAATCCTTGTCGTTGATGAAGTGCTTTCGGTGGGCGATGCTGCTTTCCAGCGGAAATGTATGGGCAAAATGTCCGACGTTACACAGCAAGGCAGGACGATTCTCCTAGTGTCCCATAATATGACCGCCGTCTTAAACATCTGTTCAAAGGGACTTTTGTTGAGCGCTGGCCGAGTGGGTGTTCTAGGCGATGCATCTGATTGTGTTCGACAATACATGAGAGAAGTTACGCAGGTGAAGCAGATCCCGCTCGAGTTCAGAACAGATAGATTAGGAAATGGCTCGGTCAAATTTATACGCGCATATTTTGCAAATAACTGCCTTTCGACTATAAACGAAGTGAGAAGTGGCGATGACATTACAATTGTAATGGAGCTTGAGAATAATACCGGTGCGCCTCTCACTCGTTTTCATGTATCGGCACCGATCCGTGACGGCTCGGACAATATTATTTGCTATTTGAGTAGCGCCCTTCAGCGAAATGATTTCGATTATATTCCCTATTCAAAAACTATTAGGATCGGCATACGAATTCCCAAATTCCAAGTTGTTCCCGGTAGGTATGCGCTGACACTTTTTAGCACGGTCCGAGATGAGCTAGCGGACTGGATTAAGGGAGCACTTACGTTCGAGGTGCAGCCAGGCGACTATTATGGAACAGGAAAATTGCCGGTGGTGGAGCAGGGGCAATTCTTGGCAAACTACTCCTTTTGCGACATGTCTGGGCTGAGCAATGAAGTCGCATCGTGCGACCGAAGTCACCTTTCGGATGAAACAGCACGCACGGCTTGATGAATTTCAAAGGAGTGATAATACGCACCAAGCGAGTCGTACTAGATGCTGGTTGTATAGCCGGATGGTTGCACTCAACCTTTGCCGTTGCGGGGCGGACGCCGACGAGATCGAGCGGTTGCCCGGAGAACCTTGCCAACAAAATGGGGATCAGTTTGCGCACCGCTTCGTGCGGTTTCGCAGCTATGAGCGGGAGTAGGCGGTGAAACTCTCAGTTATCGTTGTGACTAAGAATGGCGCTCAGCGTGTGGTGCCCCCTAGATAGGGGTGATGGACATGCAAACCCCGCCCAAGGCAATTCCGTCAGTGAGCAGACTCGTTCCTAGCGCCATTTATTCCCAGCGCCGTCCAAGTCTCACGGCAGGAGCGGGCAAGCGTGATCTAGACGCTAGTCGGCCGCTTCAATCAATTTGAAAGGATTTGGTGATTCGCTTCCATCGCCACTATCGGCGAGGAGGCAATCATGGCTGCGAAGGAGATTTCGGTAAAGACGTATGTTGTGAGGCTGAGCGGCGAGGAACGCCAACAGCTCGAGACCTTGATTCGGAAGGGAAAGAGCCCGGCGCGACGACTGCTGAAGGCCCGGATTTTGTTGAAGGCAGATGTGTCGGAGGCCGGTGAAGGGTGGAGTGACAGCCGGATCATAGAGGCTCTGGATGCCAGCTCGTCCATGGTTTACCGGGTGCGGAAGCAACTGGTGGAAGAGGGCCTTGCGGCGGTGTTAAGCCACAAGCAACGCGCGAGACCTGCTGTATCCCGGATTTTTGACGGCGAGAAGGAGGCCAAACTGATTACCCTGGCTTGTTCAAACCTCCGAAGGGACGCGCGCGCTGGACTTTGCGGTTGTTGGAGAACAAGGTCGTGGAACTCGGCATTGTCGATCGCGCCAGCGACAGCACGATCGGGCGCGCGCTCACGGAAATATTTCAATCAATTTTGTAAGTCAGGCTCCGCATGTAAGAGAATCGGTTCATATGGACTTGAGTGTAGATGCGAGCTACCTTCAGCGGGAGCGCCAGCTACAACTTCGATCGCAGCTTTGATCGCGACGAGCGATCAATATCTATTGTTGTGGTCGGCCATTCTGACTACTCCAGACGGGAAGTCAAAGATGTGCAATTAACAAAGCCTGCAGCATTGATGTTAGATGCGAAGGATTACCCTTCGTTCATTTCCGAGTGTGGTTCTTATTACGTCGCGATTGAGAGGCGCGGCGTGACGCAGCCGATGGTCACGCATTCAAGAGCGCCCGACGGGAGGACTGCGCCCGGATGCCAAAGAAAAAAGAGACAATTCGAACCCAAGAACGCCATTCCGGGCCTAGATCGCAGGCGACCGGCCACCAACGGGTCAGCCCTTCCAGGAAGTCCAGAAAATCGCTATCATTTGAAGTCCAGGGTTCATCCGGGGAATTCGGCCTTAGGGCTGGAGGGCGCAGATTGAGTTGGCGCACTACAGCAAAGAGCATAATCAATAGGTCCCTTCGGCCGTTTGGTGTGGAACTACACGCCTTACCGTCCGCCACGCAGGTTGACGACTTCAAACGGCTCACAAGGCGGACGGTCAAAGAGTACCTGGCGTTGTGCGATCCCAAGATACTTCAAATTGCCTCGGGACCAAGTTATGCCGCTCAGTGCTACCGCAACTGGTTGAACTCCGATGTCGGGAACCCTCAGTGCTGCGAAGGGGGATTGTACAGCATTTACATGGATTTGAATCACTACTTTCCGCTTCCGACCGGGAGTTTTGATTATATCTTTTCTCAGCAGGGTATCGAGCATTTCACATACAACCGTGGCGTTCAGATCCTCCGTGAATGCTGTCGGGTCTTGAAACCAGGAGGGCGCGTCCGAATTGAGACACCTAACATCGCGTACTTTATCGACAATTACCGCACTAATGACAAGCCAGTTGCCGAGGCGGTACATGAATTCGCGAGAGAATTTGACGCGCCTCCGACCCATCTAACTATGCTCAACGCGATTGTGCGCCACTGGGGCCACTCGTACCTTTACGATGTTGAGACACTTGCCAACTTATGCCGTGAATGCGGATTTGCCGACGTTCGTGAGGTTGAGATGGGGAGGACGGATATCGTTGCGTTTCAGGCTGCGATCGCCTTTAATCCCGGCAGTTGTCCTGACCCCTGGTTTATCGAGTGCTCCTTCGCCCTGGAGATGGAAAGGCCCGTGTCGCGGGACGGTGGGCCGCGAGCAGGTACTGACATGCTCACGCGGTGACGCGATCCGAGCACTTGCTGGCCATCCGCTCGTCGTGCCGGTATTCGGCTCGCTCACGCTCGTCTTGCACGACGAGCATGGTTCCATGCCAATTTCAGCTATCAGGCCGGAACCTGGACCAAGCCGCGGAGGGTTATCGCCAAGGTCGAGTGGCATTTCGGAGAACTTTATCCCCGCGTCGGCTTCATCGTGACGAACATGAGCCGCCAGCCCGAGCGCGTCGTTGCTTTCTACAACAAGCGCGGGACGTGCGAGCAATGGATCAAGGAGGGCAAAGGCGCGATC
>Ga0306923_10001450_pt1 | contig 21003 bp, 20 predicted proteins | sample sta12Can44000108_FD_203841 | JGI IMG/M metagenome (GOLD analysis project Ga0306923, IMG submission 203841) | Lab enrichment of tropical soil microbial communities from Luquillo Experimental Forest, Puerto Rico - statanox.12C.anox.44.000.108 (v2)... | ecosystem: Environmental > Terrestrial >... | reverse complement strand
CGGCGCCGTTCTGGTGACCGAGGGCGATCGCCGCCTATTGGGCATTTTTACTGGGCGTGATGCGGTTCACCGCGTGCTGGCCGAGGGCAAAAGCGCGGCCAGAACGAAGCTCGCCGAAGTCATGACAGGTGGGCCCGACACAATGCCGCCCGGCAGGACAGCGATCGAAGCATTGCGGCTGATGGAGGACGGACGCTATCGCCATGTGCCGATCGTCGATGGGGGCAAGATCGTGGGCATTGTCTCGCGTTTCGATTTCAGCGGCATCGAGCTGGATCGCCTGGACGAGGAAACCGGTCTGTGGGAGCGGATCTGACGGAAGCGCTCAGAGATCGCTTCCTGGGGGTCGGAACATGAAGTTCGCGGATCGCAGCGAGGCAGGCCGTCGGCTCGCCGACAAGCTCTTGCATCTGAAAAACCGGCAGCCGCTAGTCCTGGCGTTGCCGCGCGGTGGTGTTGCAGTAGGCTTCGAGATCGCCGGCGCGCTCGATGCGCCGCTCGATATCGTGCTCGTGCGAAAAATCGGGGCTCCTTGGCAGCCCGAGCTGGCTCTCGGCGCGGTCACCGACGGCGCGAGCCACGAGACTTTCATCGACCGGGATCTAGCAGCGAGCCTCGACGTTTCGGAGGTTTACCTCAAGGAGGAGACCGCGCGTCAGCTGGAAGAAATCGAGCGACGCCGGAAATCCTATTGCGAAGGCCGTCCGGCTTTGCAAGTCGCCGGACGTACGGCAATCGTCGTTGATGACGGTATCGCAACCGGTGCGACGATGCGGGTCGCCTTGCACGCTGTGCGACGCCGCGGGCCGGCTCGGGTGGTCCTCGCCGTGCCCGTCGCGCCGCCGGATACGCTCGCGGCCTTGAGCGAGGTTGCCGATGAGGCCGTGTGCCTGGAGACGCCCATCGGGTTCGGCGCGATCGGCTTTTACTATCGCGATTTCCACCAGATGAGCGACAGTGAGGTGACGGACCTCCTCGCCCGCACGCCTCGCCCGACCGCAAGCGGCGCGGCAAGTCAAGCCTCGTAAGAGGCCGGGAGTAACCCGGTCCCGAACGGCGGGCAGAGCTCGCGCAACAGATCGAGGCACGGCGGGTCCGCGGCGAGTCGCCTTTGATTTTGATCCACCACCGGCGATCGGCCGAGCCCCAGCGCGCGGCCCCCTATGTTTCCCTGCGGCACCGCTCGAGCGTCTGCGAGAACCCGTTCCACAGCAGACCCTCCGGCAGCAGCCAAGGCTTCTTGACCAAGGTCAGTGTCAATTCGGCCTTTGCGGCGTCGTGCACGAACTCGATCACGCACTCACCTAGCGGCGTTTGGCTGGTGGCGGTGCTGCTCGGACCTTCCGGGGGATCGTAGACGATCCCGTGCTCCGCACGCCCAAACTCCTTCATGCGGCTCAGGATCTCGGCCGTCACGCCCGAGAAGATGCGGGTATTGGGCATCATATGGCTCCGCTGTTCGAGCGCCGCACGGTGCGTCAGCGACGCGGGTAACGCCGCTCCAGATCGTCGAGAAAGCGGCCGATCTGCCGCATCGCGGAGTGGCCGGCCCAGCGCGACAGGAGCCTCGATCCGCCAGGTGCGAGGACGACGGCCCCGGCGAGCAGAAATGGCGTCCCGAGCACACCCGGCACGACCAGGCCGACAACGCCGGCGGTTATCAGCAGCCAGCCGGCTTCTTTCGGCAACTCCTCGACGCGGACCGGCGTAAGCTCGTGTACCTCAAACTGGTCTTGCGCCGGCTCGGCATTGCCCGAGGGGGCTCTGTTCATCCGCCTGCCCCGATCCCCACCCGCTGGGGGCACGTCCGCTCGTCATCCGCGTAGCAAGCGTCATCGAGCCGCATCGGCTCCGCTTCGCGAAGTGCACGCTTTGCGCCATTGTAAGCCAGGCTCGTGCCGAAATTGGAAAGCAAGACCGCCGCCATCGGGGTGAACCCGAACGCGAACGCGCCGGCCACGCACAACAGATTGGGCGCGATTACCGCATACCGCCTGCGCTCCTTCCGTCGTCCACTGTCGCGTGCCAATGCGCAAAGCGCCGGCAGCGGGGCGATCGATGGGGACATCAGCACGATATCTGACGGTTCCCGCTCCGATCCGGCTCCCCCAGCTGCATCCGCTCTGCCGAGGCTGATCGACAGATGCGCCTCGCGTGCCACCGACGCATGCGCCAACCCGTCGCCGACATAGGCTGCGTTGAGCCCCTGTTGCTGCATATCGCGCAAAACCCGAACTTTGTCGTCGTCGCTCATGCCCTCGCCGTAGCGGTCGACGCCGAGCGCGTCTGCGAGCCCTGCGGCCACGCCCTGCGAGGCCAGAAACACGCGCTGACCGCTTTGTTGCAGAGAACGCACCGCGTCGGCGGCCTCGAGATAGCCGTTACGGACGAAGCGTATACCGGCGACTTCCACGCCATTCACCTCGACGATCAGCGGGGGCGGGGCCGCTCCGGCAACGACCGGGCGTCCGCGCAGCCGGACATGATGATCGCCGAATTCGACGCCGACACCATCGGCGTCGATCTCACGGAGGACGGCCCGTCGGAGGACGAGCCCGCGGTCCCGACACGCGCGGGCGATCGCCGGGCCGCGTTCGTCGCCGAGCCAGATTCCGGCGGCCGCCATTGCCGGCAGCAACCGGGCCTCGTCGAACCCTTTCGTGCGCACCTCCGCAACCTCGCAGCCGGCCCGGTGCAACGCCTCGTGCTCATCAAGGACAAACCAGGACGTCTTGGCTAGACGCTCGAAAGCGCCGCCAGTGCGGATCACCGCACCGATGCGGATTGCCGACCTGACATCGCGAACCCTCTCGAGCGGCATCGCGAGGCCGACCCCTGTCGCGTAGTCAGGGCTGAGGATGGTACCTGCGGTCGTCACGTCGCCAATGACGAGACCGGCGCTTGCAGTCAGCAATGTCGGCGCCACTGTCTGGCTGGCGAAATCCTCGGCGTCTCGGTTCAGCGCCTCGGACTGCGGTCGCGGCACTGTGGTCTCGATCAGCGTCTGCGCAACCCGCGCCGCTCTCATCTCCTCGCCGGTGCGCAGCGTCTCAACGTCGAGGGTGCCGGCAACCAGCCTGCTGCCGGCGACGACCGTGTCGCCGGCGACTCGGCGCACCGGTTCCGGCGGTCCCCCGAGGAAACTTTCGTCCACCAGCGCCGCGCCAGTAAGCACCCGACCGTCGACTGGTACGCGTTCGGCGGTGAGGACTCGAACCTGCTGCCCAGGCGTGGCGTCCGCCCTGGGGACGAGACGCGCGAGGCCGTCGCCCGTCAGCACGCGTGCCTGTTTAGGCAGTGTAGCGGCATCGTCGATCAAGCCCTTGATCTCAACCTCGACATCCTGTCGATAGCGGTATTCCCAGTAACGGAAAAACCAGGCTATCAAGGAAGCCGCTAAAAACTGGCCGCTGGAGAGCCTCGCGCCGACCGCACAGCTGTAAAGCAGCGGGAGGCCGATTCTGCGCTCGCGAAGTTGTGAGGCAGCGACGCCAAACGTCCCGAGACTGGCGAGGACAAGTAGCCCCGAAGCGACTGGCGCTGCTAGCGGCAGGACGAACTCGCCTACAGCGGCAACGCCCACCATGACATTCTCGAGCCCGAAATTCACCGGCTCCGGCGAGAACACAGGGTGGATGGTCTCTCGCCCGAGGATCTCTGCCTCCGCCAGCCGGATCAGCTGCAGTACCGCAACCGCATGCGGATCGAAACGCACGCGCAGCTCTCCGGTTGCAGTAGCCTCGATCACCCCCGGTACGGCCCGCAATGCGTTTTCGATCCGATGCGCGATCGCTGGATTGCTTTCCAGGGCCGGATGGCGGGCCGTCACCCGGCCGTTGGCAATGTTCAGCTCTTCGAAAATCGAGATGACGCTCGAATGCCGGTAGAGGATGACTGGCTCACCATCGGTCCAATGTGGCAATTCAATTTCGTTGATGCCCGCATTGGACTCCGCGACGGAACTCGCGAGCCGGCTCAGTAAGATATCGGCATCGCCATTTGCCAACCGATAGTTCAAGGTTGCCGTTGCCCGAGCGGGGTCGAGCGTCAAAGAGTGGACCTCATCGAATCCAAGCACGCGCTGCGCGAAGCGACGCGCCAGCGCTTCACCCCCCGGCCCGAAGACCCGGTTGTCGGTGACCCCGAAGGTGCCCGGGCGGGCGCTGATGGATGGGCGAGCTGCCCCTGCGGTCAAGCGAGCGATGCTCCGGCATAGGGCTGAAGTTCGCCACTTTCGACCATGCCTACGAGCCCGGTCGTGAGCTGTGCATCCTCTCCGCCGAGCACATCGAATAGGTCATGGAGCTTCCGCCGCCGCCGGTCGATTTCGTAGACCATATAGCCCACCGCTAGCGCGCTCATAAAAATGGCGAGGTAATCCGACCACCTTTCCGGCATCTTTGCGCTCCCGCTCTTGGTCAGGCACCGATGTCGCGCGGCTCGTGATGCATGATGATCTCGATCGCGCCGATAATCCCCTCGCGACGAAGGTCCCTGCGAATATCTGCTTCCAGATCGACTGAGTGGCGATGGGTGGCAATAAATGTAACAAACGACTGCAGCGCCAGCAACGCCTGCTGTTCGCTGCGCATAAGCCCCAGATGCAGCCGGAAGCCATGGAAACCGGTAGCTCCGCCTTCGCGAAGCGCGGCCAGATCGTGCACGACGATTGCCGGACCCTTGCCTATCAACGATGGATGACTAAGGGCGAATTCGATCGACCTCTCACTGCTCAAGACATAGATCGGGTCGCCCTTTTGCAAATTACGAAGCATTGCGAAATTGTCGTGCAGCACCTTGCGCGCCGGCGAATGCCAACCGGTATCGATGATAAAGATCTGAAAGCGCGGCTCCCCTGCCACCGGACCGGCAGGTTGCGCGGCCTGGCTGGGAGGCTCGATGACGATGGCTTCTTGCAGCACGGCAGACTCCCGCCTCGCCGGCGCCGCGGGCGAACGCGACCCGGCAGTCTCGCGCGGTGTGCGCGCCTCAGCTCTAGGCCGCCTGGGCGACCCCGATCCGCGGGGAGCCCGCGGCATCAGCACTTCTCCATAGTCCGGTCACAAACTGCACAATCCGAACGAGGGTCCAAATGACGACGATGGTGACGATTAGCGTTATCATCCCACGCCTCCTGCCTGCGTTTAGTAAATGCGAAGTTCACGGACCTGTCAATCGGCAGCGAGCGCCGGCGGCAGGGCTTGGGCGCCAAGGTCTGCCGGTCGTAGTTTTGCATCGAGACTGCGTAGTAGGTCGCTCTGCCTCAGTTCCATCTCGAGCATGTGCCGTCGCTCCGCTTCCAGCTGGGCAACCCGGCGCATCGGCAGTAGGCCATTGGCCAGCGCCCCCAATGCCGCGATATTGTTGGTCACCACAGATGCCCCAATACCGAAGCCCAAAGTAAAAACACCCCCAATGCAGGCGAGGTTGGGGCCGAGGATCATCAGCCAGCTGTTGCGGACATTGCGGTCGAGATCGCGGGCGATGTCCCTGAGCTCGCACAATTTGCCGAGGCTCTGCTCCATGAATACGACATGCGCGGTGTCGGTGGCGATCGAGGTGGCGCCGCGCAGCGAAATCGAGACATTGGCCTTCTTCAAGGCGATCGCGTCGTTGATGCCGTCGCCGACAAAGCAGACTTTGCGGCCTTCCCGCTGCAGCTGCTCGACGTAATCGGCCTTGTCGGCCGGTAGCACTTGGGCGAAGTAGCGGTCCATCCCGAGCTCTTCGGCGAGCTTGCGGGTCGGCGCCTCGTGGTCGCCCGAGATGATTGCAATGTGCCTGATGCCACGGTCGCGCAGGCCTTGGACGATGCCGCGGACCTCGGGCCGTATCGACGCCCGCAGCTCGAGCGCGCCGCCGAGCTCGTCGTCGATGGCGACCATCACCATCGTGTGGCCTTCGCGATGCGCCTCGTCCAGGGCATCGTCTACCTCTCGGGTCAGCGAGACACCCTCCAACTCCATGAAGCGTCGGCTGCCGACGCGCACTCGGTGCCCGTCGATACCGACCGTGATGCCATAGCCGACTTTGTACTGGGTCGCGTCTGTCAGCGGCAAGCGGAGGCTCTGGTCTGCTGCCTTCTGCAGAATTGCCAGAGCGACCGGGTGGTGGAACCGGCGCTCGGCTGCAGCGGCGAGCCGAACAATCTGGATCGGCCGAAAACCATTGGCGCCGATCACCCGCCCGACTTCGGGCCGCTCGCGCGTCAATGTGCCGGTCTTGTCGAAGAGCACCGTATCGACCTCGCACAGCAGATCGAGCGCCCGTCCGTCTTTGACCAAGACACCCTTCTGCGCGCAGAGCGCGAGGGTCGACAGCATCGCCAACGGTGCGGCCATACGGATGCCGGTTCCAAGGTCGCTGTTGACGACCGCTACCGCGCCCGGCGGGCCCAACGTGGTCAACGCGAGCCCGCCCAGACAAAGCGTCGGGATCACGGCTTTGTCGGCGAGCTGCTCGCCCTTGTGCTGCGAGGCGAGCTTGTAGCCGGCGCTGTCGTTAAGGATCTGGGCGATCCGCGCAGTCGCCGTCTCGCTGCCGGATTTCTCGACCGCGACATGCACCTTGCCGGCGACCATGACGGTCGACGCGAAGACGCGATCGCCAACACCTTTCTCGGCCGGCGCCGACTCGCCAGTCAATGCGTGCTGGTCGATCATCGCCAACCCCTCGACGATGATGCCGTCGACCGGCACCATCTCGCCAGTATGAACGGCGACAATGTCCTCCTTATCGAGCCGGTCGAGCGGGACCTCGATCTCGATGCCGTCCTTGACCAGCCAGACGTAGCGCGGCTGCTTGCCGAAAGTCCCCAGCAGCAGCTTCTTCGAGTTGTCTTCGGTCCGACGCACCAAATAGCGGCCAACGGACAAGCACCAAGCGAGGATCGCACCCGGGAATACGTGCAAGGTCGCCAGGCACCCCATGACGACAATCGAGTCGAGAACGTCGACACCGAGCCGCCGCTCCTTGAAGAGCACCTGGTGAGCGCCACGGAAGCTTGGGATCGCAGTATAGGCGAACAAGCCCGCCGAGAGCGGAAGCAATGCGGGCACCGCGAACTGCGCGACTGCAGCCAGTGGCAGTGAGGCCGTGCAGAGCGCGAGGTCCAAGTCCAACGGATCGAGCCGGTCGGGATGTTCGGCATTGGCGAGTGCGCCGTCGAGTATCTCGATGATCTGCGCCGGGCTGAGCTGGCGGGGGTCGAACTCGATCTTGGCGCAGCAGTCGCGCGCACTGGTCTCGTAGCGGTTGATCCCGAGCACGCTCATCAGCTCGCGTTCGATCGCCTCACACAGGACCGCCTTGCGGTAAAGAACTGGGTTCTCAAGTTTGACCACGCCCATGCGCTCGCTGACCACCTTCCAGCCGGTCACCCGTTGCCCATATCGGTGATAGCGGACCGTGCCGAGGCGATCGTGGGCCGTAAGCGAGGACGCCACCTCCATACCCGGGGTTCCGTTCGGCGCGGCATCGGCATCCAGCATCTCGGCCACTTGCTCGAGAACCTGGCGTTGGCTGTACTGCGTCGCACTGAACCGCAGCTCTATCGCCGGGGTCATACCCTCGGCCGTCGCGGGGACGATCGCCACGGCGTCGATCTCCGGTGCGAGGAAGACGCGGCCGACAAAGCGCCGGCAAAGCGCGCCGTCGGCGTCGGCGAAAAGCCAGGCGCTCTCGATCCGGATGACACCGTCGCCCGGGAACATGATTTTGACGTCGACACCGCGGTCACTGCCGACGGGCTCGTCATACATGATCCAATCCCCCGTTTGGCGGCGACGAACTATATTGCCGGTATTGGCGTAGGTGCCACGCCCGCTATTTGAATGAAATCGGTAAGCGGAGGCTCGCCGGTGCTGGACATTCGACCGGTCAGTAGATCAGCTCCGGCTGAGTTCGTCCATGGCCGCTCCCCCGCCGTCGCGGAACCCGTGCATAACCGGGTTGTCTTGAGGCAACGACTGCGCAACGAAGACCGCGGCGTAAACGACGCCATATGCCAGTGCGTAGGACCCGCTGTAGATCATCCGAGACAGGGTCTGCAACATGTCGGCTTCGGCTTCGGCCGCCGCCGTGGGGGCCGCGTGCTCCGAAGCTTTTCCCCCCACATCCTTTGAAGCCGCGGGTGTTGACCTCGTCGCGGGCTCGCGGGCAGGGGTTGTGCTGGTCGTGACTGCCATTGTCATTATTCTCCGGAGCTGCATCCCGAATTGCGTTAGCGGATGAGGTTAGCACACGTCTTTTCGAACCCGCAATCGAATGCGACGCGTATCTCCCGTGTAAGGTTCATGTAAGTCGGGATCGCAATTCATGCGCCACCGTTGCGTCAGAAGAGAGCCGTGGTTCGGATCGTGAAGACCGCAGCTGGGCCGGCGCTCGGGTGAAGGGCGGGATCGAAATAGAGCTGAATGTCGGGCGTTACCCATAAAGCCTTGAAGAACGCGTAGTTGTAATAGAGCTCCGCTCCCCATTCCGCGTTGCGCGCGGGCTGGGCCACTGCTTTCAGATTGGTCTTGTCCCAAAAGATGCCGAGCCCCACCTGGTCGAGCTTATTGCGCCCGAATGGGTTGCTGCGAATCCCACCCCACGCTACCGAGGCTTCGATCGGGGTCGCGGTTCCGCTCGCCCCGTTCGCCCGCAGGAAGAGGCCCCATTTCGCGTCGATATTCTGAACCGCATTGAACGATACGCCCGGGCTGTTGACTGGCTGCTGCGGCACCGAGGGCTGGCCGTAACCAAGGAGGCTGCAGGCCCCGCCGGCGAGAAAATTCGGCGCCCATTCGCCGGCCATGAAATAGGCGTACTTCCCAGTCGCGAACCCGCGCGTCGATAAAGCGTTGCCCGCGACATTGGTGGCGCTTTGGAACCCTCCTGCGAAAGTGAATTGCTGGTCCGAAGTCGCAGACTGAGCATAGGCACCGAGGCCCCCGTTCGCGTAGGTCTGGGTCCCGTTTTGCGCCAGCGGATAGCCGATGAAATTGGTCTGCGGATTACCGGCATATTGATTGCTGTCGTAAGCTGCAAAGAAGTATTGACCGACCGTTACCGACAACCAATTCCAGCCGTCGGGGAAAGTATGCGTGTACATCAGCTGGTTGTACTCGCGGAGATTCGTTGTTTGAACATTGGGCGGGGTGATCAGGCCGAGCTTGGTTTGCTGATAAGCGCTGTTCGCCTTGGTCCAGAACTGGGTTTGCTGCATCGTTAAGGTGAAAGCCCCCGATCCGACGGCCGTATTCGTGAATGGGCTCCAGACAACGTTTGGGATATAGAACAATTGCACGACCCCGGGGCCGCCGTTCGGCGTCCCCCATTGCGGGATTATCGATACAGGCATCGAATATTGCAGGCCGTATTCACTCCGCAATTCTTTCTTGAACCCGCGGTATTCGTCGTGGAAATCGTTGAGAAACTTGGCGACATCCTGCGTGAAGTCGAGGGACGGGGCTTCGAGCTCGAGGTCGACGGACGGAAATATAGGCCGTGGTCCGGGTGGTCCGGTGGCAGTATCACCGGACTGCGATGCCGACTGTGCCATCGCCGAACTGGTTGCGAGAGCAGCCACGATAAGCGCTGCGGAGGCCGGAATGACCGCTCGTGCGCACTCATGTAACATTCGAGATGACGTTGACCACGAAACCGATGATCGCGCTGACGAAGAGAAACGAAAAAATCGCGTGCACGAGGGTGACGCGGCGGATCCTGGTCGAGGTGACGGTGACATCAGACGTCTGATAGCACATGGCAATCGTAAACGAGTAGTACATGAAGTCCCAGAAGTCAGCCGTCGGGCGTTCGGGAAACTCGAGGCCCAGGTGATAAGTCCGTTTGCCGTCGACGATATGGTCGTCGTAGTAAAGCTGCATGTAGTGAAGACCAAAATAAATATGGGCCAGGAACCAGGAGAGGATCACCACGAATAGCGACGCCGTCATATGGAGATTGACCTCCCAGCGCGTCCGGCCGGGCGGGTGGTTGAGCATCGCCGCCACTCCGACAAGGCTGACTACCGACAGTGCGATGACGGTGATCAAAACGAGCCGGTTGTTCGGCTCTCCGCGTCGCGTCATCTCGGCCGCGTCCTCGGGTGAAGCCCGCTCCATCAAGACGCAGAACAGCGAGATATAAATGGCGACGCCAACATCGTACGGTATCAGCAGGTTGAGCTCGTCGGGCAGGCCACTGGTCAGCAGGTAGGCGACCGCGATGGCAACGATCGCGGCGGCGATCCTGTCCGGTCGGCGGATGAGCCACGGCAGGTTGCTGCTAGAGGATTGGGAGATCGGCTGTTCCATGTCGCTGCCCCTTTCGGCGCTGGGCGCCCGGTTTATCCCGGGCGGTCTGCCTGACGCTAGCGGAGCGATAGCGCCGAGGGCGATTGCACGCGGCCCCTCTCACATAAGGCTGAAGCTCGCCGCTTTCGACCATACCCATCAGCTCCACCGATTCGGTGCGATGCCGATGTGCCATGGTGCCGGCGGCTTGCAAGCTCAGTATCGCTTTGGTGCACGAACCGGGCTCGCCCCGATCATCTTGGGCGTCGTGGTGCTGGTGCTCGCGGTCGGGTTTGCCGATCACGCCGCTGGCCTTCTCGCGATCATTCCAACGGGTGCCGTCGGCGCGCTGCTGATTCTGGCCGGGACCGATCTCGCCGTCTCGCGCCGCCTGTTCGATGGCAAACCATCGTGCTGGTGGGTAATCGGTGTCACAGCTGTGATAACTGCAACTGTCAATCCGGCGCTCGGACTGATCTTCGGATGGATCACCGAGCTTATTCGGGCAGCGATCGTGCGCCGACAGATTCCTGGAAGGCCAAAAGCATGAAGCCGCAAACTCTCGTTCTGGCTCTCGCAATCGGCGCGCTCGCGTTGCCAGGGCTCGCCGATGACTCCGCGGTGCCCTACGCGGGACAGCAATTCCGAACGATTAAAGCCTTATCAGACGAAGATATCGCGGCGCTCCTCCAAGGAGAGGGCATGGGCATGGCGAAGGCCGCTGAGCTGAATGGCTACCCCGGTCCGAAGCATGTTCTGACCCTCGCTGGGGAACTCAAGCTCACGGCAAGCCAACGGCAGGAAATACAGGTGGTTTTCGATCGCATGAACGCCGCGGCGAAGCCGCTCGGTGCTGAGCTTGTCGAGCGCGAACGCGCACTCGACCAGCAATTCGCAAAACGAGAGATCACTCAGGATCGTCTTGCGGCGGAGACGGGCGCCATCGGCGAACTGCAAGGGCGCTTGCGCTCCGTGCATCTGGCTGCCCATCTCGAAACTCGGGCGCTGCTCAGTCCTGACCAGATCGCCCTCTACGAACAGCTTCGCGGGTACGGTGGCCCTATTGAACCGATTCACCATCACCCCGGCTGACTAGCGGCCCGCCTCACCACGGGCAGGTGACGCAGCCCGACCGGGGAACCATTGCCGCCAGCCGGCGTTAGCGACGGCCTCAGGACGATGATAGCGTTACCCGGAGGGAGCTCATGTCTCAACCAGAACGGTTTGAAGTCCTAATCCTTGGCAGCGGATTTGGTGGCAAATTACTGGCTTGGCATCTGGCGCGTTCGGGACGACGGACTGCCGTCGTGGAGCGCCGATGGATCGGGGGCTCTTGTCCCAATATCGCCTGCCTACCCAGCAAGAATGAGATTTGGAGCGCGAGGGTCGCGCACCTGGCGCAGCACGCCTCGAAGTTCGGCACGATGATCACCGGTCCCGTCACGACCGACATGGCGAAAGTGCGCCAGCGCAAGCGGGACATGGTTGACCGCGAGATTGCCCTGCATTTGCACAATTACCAGACAACCGGCACCGAATTGATCATGGGCAGTGGGCGCTTCGTGGCACCGAAAACGCTCGAGGTGCGACTGAATGACGGCGGCACGCGCGTGCTGGCGGGCGACCAGGTTTTTCTCAATATCGGAACGCATGCGGCAATTCCAGGCGTCCCGGGCCTCGAAGCCGCCCGGCCGCTCACACATATCGAGGCCCTCGAGCTCGACTACTTGCCCTCGCATCTGATCGTGCTCGGCGGCGGCTATGTCGGTCTCGAATTAGCCCAGGCTTACCGTCGCTTCGGAAGCCGTGTGACGGTCATCGAGCATGAGCCTCAGCTGATGAATAGGGAGGATCCCGACGTCGCCGATGAAGTGCAGCGGATTCTCAGCGAGGAAGGCATTGGATTTTTTATCGCCGCCGAGACTCTCAATGTGCGCGGCCGATCCGGAGAGGAAGTCAGTGTTGCCGTGTGCACGACCTCCGGTGAGCAACAGATCAAAGGCAGCGACATTTTGGCCGCGGCAGGGCGCATTCCCAATACTGCCGGGATCGGGCTGGAAGAAGCCCGAGTCGAGCTGGACGGGCACGGCTACATTCGCGTCAATGAGCGGCTGGAGACGACGGCGTCTGGTGTTTGGGCGATTGGGGAATGTGCAGGAAGCCCGCAATTCACCCACGTCTCGATCGACGACTTTCGGATCATCAGGGACAATCTGGCCGGCGGGAACCGCAGCACGCGCGGCCGGCTGGTTCCATATTGCATGTTCACTGACCCGCCGCTCGCTCGCGTCGGACTGAGCGAGGGCGAGGCGAAACGCCAAGGCGTCACGGTGCGCGTCGCGAGGCTGCCGATGACTGGCGTGCGACGGACGGCGACAACGGACGAAACGCAAGGCTTCATGAAGGTTCTTGTCGGTGGGAGTGACGACCGCATTCTTGGCTTTACAATGATTGGCGCCGAGGCCGGGGAAGTCATGGCCGCGGTGCAAACGGCGATGCTGGCGGAACTGCCTTATCCGAGGCTCCGCGACGCCATTCTCGCGCATCCGACTATGGCAGAGGGGCTCGGCGACCTCTTCTCGAATGTGCCTGCCCGGTCTGCACAGTAGGTGACCGTGACAAGCAAGCTCGCAGACAAAGTCACTCTCGGCATCGGCGGCATCGGCCTCGGCATTGCGAAGCGTTTCACTGCGCCGCTTACACCGCGTGCTATTTCGAGATCGTGATCGGAATGCCGACGTTCTCGACCCGGCCGATGGTCGTTTGAAACAAGATGCTAAGAATCAGGAAGGTCGTGCGGTCCCAGACCGTGTCATTTACGGAGTAATAGTGACCGTCGTAATAAACGGTTGGGAGTCTTAGATTTGGTGGGCTATCCGTTACATTAATCTTCAATGTGGCTGTGGCTTGTGTGTCCGTCTCTTCAGTCGGTGCGTCCGGGCTAACCTCGAACTCCGGGGCAATCCTGATGCCTGCGGCGATAAAATTAAGAATCTGAAACATGCTTCGTAACTTGATCGCGCCTTGGATCGGGAAATTTCCGCCCGGCCCATTTGGCCGAATATCCAGATAGACAAATCCACTCGGGTTCTTCTTGATCTTTTCGTCGAGCTCGAAGCGCTGCTGGTCGGTCAGCGCCATCGGGTCGAAATTCCCCACGACGACCCGATCGCCCTTCAGCCGCGTCAGCTCGTAGTGGCCGTTCGGTTTCTGTCGCCATCGCAATCCCATATTGAAGCCGTTGTTGATATCGCCGGCGCTCGGAGTGTCTTTGAAATCGGCGATCAGGGTTTCGTCAAAGACGAGAGGGCGGACAAACAGCTGGCGATTGTCATTCAGCCACTGCAGGTGAGCGGCGATCCGGCGGAATTCTTCGTACTCTTTTGGTCGTCGTGGATCGTTTTCAATGAAACGAACAAACCGGCCATCCGGTTTCTGGACCTCTATGCCCGCCCCCATCAGACGCATGGCTTGGTCGATCCTGCCTCCTTGAAACACGAGAAACTCAAAGACCCTGTCCTGAAAGGGCGTTGCGACCCGCTCGGTAAACTCTTTGCCCGAAATCGGAGAGATGCTGAACGTCGGATTCTCCGACGCGGTCCCGCCGATGTTGAGGTTAAGAAAGTTGGTCCCCTTAGACTCCGTGATCTCACCGCTGGCACCCAGCGTTGTTGTCCAGTTAAACGTGGCGGCAATGCTCGAGGTCGACGTGAAATGAACGGGTTCTTGGTTGGAGACGCGGGCGATGTTGAGAAGCAGGAGCTTTTCGTCGAGCGTCCTGGTGACTTCATCGTAGCCGAGCACCTGCCGCTCGAGCACCGGCGGTCCTAGGCAGCCGCTGATAGCCAAGGCTATCGCGCCGCTGATGAGGTTGAGGGTCACACGACGCACGATCTACACCTCGTTCGGTCCGTGGATCATGCCCATTCCGATACAGACGGGTGGGTCGCTGGTCCAGGACCACCCGACCCGGCCGGTCGATCGCGTTATCGATCGGGGGAAAGGCGGCTATAAGCAAGGCATTTTGGTACATTCGAACACATCTCCGACCGAAAAAGGCGAGAGTTGCGCGAGGCGGGACGCGGCAGGATATGTTCCCGTGTAGCGCGGAATTTCTAGGGAAAGCGACGTGGATACAGCTTACATCTCAGCGCTGTCTGCCCTCGGGGGAGCCGCGATCGGCGGTCTGGCGTCGTTTGGGAGCTCGTGGCTGACACAGCGGACGCAGCTTCGCTTCGCACACTACGAAGCAATCAAGTCCAAGCGGGAGGCGCTCTATGCTGAATTCGTTGACGAGGCCTCCCGCCTCTACGGGGACGCGTTGGGTCACCAGAAGGACGACGCCTCCGACCTGGCCAAGCTTTTTGCTCTGCTCGGACGGATAAGGCTCGTATCGCCCCGACCAGTCGTCGTAGCCGCCGAGCGCACATTCGACACGATCATTCAGGCCTACCTCGGGCCTAATCGCACCATGCACGAGGTGCTGGACGATGTGCACCGGGGCGGGTTCAATTTTCTTATTGAATTCGGCGAGGCCTGTAGGCAGGACCTGGCTCGTGACTGAGCGGTGGGGAGCACTAGGTGTATCGCGGGTGCACATTGCGCAGCTGGTTTACGCGAGGGCGCAGCACACTGCGTTGCCATTCTGCGAGGATGGCGGCGTTCACCCTGCCCCACGCTGAGGGACTCACTAGCAACCGGATTGTTTCGTGCACTGTCGAGGAGCCAAACCGATAGGCCAGAAAGTGATTGGTCGCTCCGTCGCAAGGCGGGTTGCCATCCCCTGCGCCGGCTCTCTGACCGATTGATCGAGCCCTCACTGGCAGATTGCCTTCGAGTTTGACGGCGCGGTATCGGTTGCGGTCATGGCCTATGCCCTGCTGCTGTTTGTTCCGCTGTCCCTTGCGCTGCGATACGTCTTCGACGCGTCGCCGAGCTGGGTCTTTCTGACTGGCGCTGTCGCAATCATCGCGCTCGCGGATTGGCTTCGGCGCGCGACCGACCAGCTGGCGGGGCGCGCCGGCAGCACGATCGGCGGGCTGCTCAATATCAGCTTTGGCAATACCGCTGAGCTGATATTGGCCCTCTTCGTCCTCTCTCGGACACATCCTCGCATCGTCCAGGCCCAGATCACAGGCTCGATCATCGGCACGACCTTGCTGTTTCTCGGCATCTCGGCCTTGGTCGGTGGTGTGGGGCGCACCCGCCAGACCTTCAGCCAGGCCGGCGCCGGTCTGCTGTCGACATTGCTGTTCCTTGTGGTCGTCGCGATCCTGCTGCCGGCGGTGTTCGACTTGAGCGACCGGGTTGCCGCACCCGGAATCAACACCTCGCTGATCGACGAGCGGCTGAGCCTCGGCGTATCGGTAGTCCTGCTTGTGCTCTATGCCGCCAACCTCGTCTACACGCTCGTAACCCATCGCGACGTGTTTGCCGGCGAAGCACCGAGCGGTGCCGCCGAATGGAGTATCGCCCGCGCCTTGGCGGTCATGGTGGCGGTCACGGCGGTGATCGCGGTCCAGTCCGAACTTGTCTCTGCCGCGCTCGAGGCGGCCTCGCCGCAACTCGGGTTGTCACCGGTGTTCCTCGGCGCCGTCGTGCTGGCGCTGGTCGGCACGGTGTCCGATCTGTTCGCCGCAGTGGTGTTCGCCCGCCAGGACAAAATGGACATCGTGTTTACGATATGTATTGGCTCGGCGATCCAGACGGCGCTCGTCGTGGCACCGGTGCTGGTGCTGGTCTCGTGGCTGATCGGCCAGCCGATGAACCTGGTCTTCAGCAGCCCGCTCGATCTGTTCGCGATTGTCGGTGCGGCGTTCATCGTCAGGTCGGTCGGGATGGATGGCGAGACCACCTGGTTCGAAGGCCTATTGCTGATCGGTGTCTATCTGCTGTTTGCGCTCGCCTATTATTTCGCGAGCCCGGTCTGAGGTACCGTGAGAGGCGGCGGGGTATCTGCGTAGCCGTCGGTGATCGTGGTCGGAATGAGGGCCGGCCCATGTCGGCCTCTGTCACTTTTCGGCCGGCTCGTCCGGAGATGGACCGGCCAAATTCGCGGCGAGGAAGGCGCGCACTTTCTGCTCCGCATCTCTGGCCGCCGGCTCGTTGTACTCGAGCCAATGACCGAGAGACCGGATACCCGGCTTCAATTCAGTCACGTCGAAGGCATGATAGACACCCGGGTAGACGGTCAGAGTGATCGGCGCGCCATCCGGCCGTGCACGGGCCACCGTTTCCCGGCAGGGTTCCGCCAGCGTCCAATCGTCCGCCTCGCCGATCAGGATCAAGGTCGGCGCCGTCATCGAGGACGCAGGGAAGCCGCAGCCGTAGCCGGGATAGTAGGCGATCGCGGCGCTAAAGCGCTGGTCGAAATATTGGGCAACTAGGGCTCGATCGACCGCGTAGAGCACCGCCGAGCCGCCCATCGATTGGCCGAGCACGGCTACCCGCGCCGGATCGACGAAATCCAGCTGAGAGAGGTAACGCAGCGCCGCGTAGGCATCGATCGCCTGGTCCTCGAACAGCGCGCCGCCACATTGGCCGACAATGCCGCGCGGGCCGAGGCTGTCGACAGTGAGAGCCACATACCCCCACGAGTCCAGCCGATCGGCTATTTGCGCGGAGTGGCTGGAGATGCCGCCACAGCCGTGCAGCACCACAACCGCCGGATAAGGTCCGGCGCGGTTGGAATGGCTGCCGAGCATTCCCGACAAACCGGCATCCGGCCGCGCCAGATATCCCGGCAGCTTGGCCGGCTCATGATCCGAGACGTTGGGAAATTCCACCAGCGTCCCGGCATGGCCGGCAGTGGCGCCGAGCGTCGAAGCAAGCGCGATTGCGAGTAAAAATATCTGGGCGACGCGCGTCATTGGGCCCGCCGCTCCTCAGTTTTGCGCCAGGTACGTCCTCGCCTCGGCGACTTCCGGCCGGTCCCCATCGCCACGCTCCGCAAGGACGGTCAGCGCGAGGTAATAGCGCTTCGCCGCATCGACGGAGCCGCTGTCGCGGGCTGCTCTCGCCGCCCCGGCGACGATCCGGAAGCGGTTGGGCATGGCTCTGTCCGACGCCTCAAGTTCGAGGAGTGCCTCCCTGGGCATGCCGGCCTGCATATAGAGTTCCCCCAAGAGCACGCGGATCGGCACGAGCTTGTTCTCCATCGCCACGTTCTTCTCGCTGGCGTCGTCGAGATCGGCCGCTTGGCGCATTGCCGTGATCGCCGCGTCGCGCTGGCCGTCGGTGAAGGCGACCCATGCCGCTGCAGCTTCCTTCTGGATGCCGGTCTGGCCCGCCCAATAGTCGTTCTTCGCGGCGGTCAGCTTGGTTTCGATGTCGTCGAGATGGGCAATCTCACCGCGCGCTCCGGCCGCATTGCCCGAGCGGGCGGCACCGAGCGCGCGGGCGAAATAGGCGATCGCTTGCGCCGCCGGATATTGGCTGTCGCGCACCGGCAATTGCGCGGCCTCCTGCCATTGGCCGCGCTCGAGAGCAAAACGCGCCGGGATCGCCGCGAGAGCCGTGTCGCTCGCGAGGATTGTGACGTTGAACGGCTTGAGCTGTGGGAGCGAGTCGACAACCTGCTTCGCCTCGCGGTCCTTCGCCGTCTGCAAATAAGCGACGATCATGAAGTCAAGCACATGCGAAATGCTCGCATGCGTCTTATCGGGAAAGTTCCTCGCGGCGTAATCATCGGCCGCGGCCTTCGCGGCGAGGTTGGAGCGGATCGAATCCTCCCACATGCCGAGCATTGAATAAATGTGTGACGGCATATGCAGCGCGTGCGGTGCCGCCGGCGCGATCTTGTCATAGAGCTGCGCGGTCGAGACGCACATCGCCGCGAGCGGCGCAAAATCGTAGCTGTGGATCAGGTAGTGCGCAACGCCCGGATGGTTCGGCTGCTTTTTCGCCTCGTCATTCAGGATAGCGGCCGCTTTAAGCTGTTTGGTGTAGTTCTTGTCGTCGAAGTCGACCGCGCCGTTCAGCGCCAGCGCATAGAAGATCGCCGCTTCGGAATCCTCCGGGTAGTGCTCGTGCAAGCGCTGCATCGCCTGCTCATAAAGCTCGGCGCGGGTCTTGTGGTCGATCTTGTCGTAATCTGTGTAGAAGACCTCGATCGCCGCTAGGTACTCCGTTTCGCGCGGGGTCTGGGTCTTCGCGGCCTTACCCTGCCGGATCGCCTCCCAGCCGGCCTTGAGGTTGGCCGGCGGGAAGGGTGGCACCAGCGGGTTGGGCAGCTCGCTCATCGCCAGCCCCCAATACGCTATGGCGCAGTCGGGGTCCTCTTTGATGATGGCTTGAAAGGCTTTCACTGTTTCTGGATAGAAGAAGTTGTGCAATAGCGCGACCGCGCGATCGTACTTAGCCTGCACTGCACTGCATGAGATCGGGAAATGGACGGCACTGAGATGGTCGTCCGCGACCTGTTGGGCCTGGGCCGAAGCGATCATCGCGGCCGTGGCGATTGCGAACGCAAAGGTTCGGATTTTCACAGCTTCCTCCCACCTGTTCGTCGAACGCCTTTTGGTACCGAGCTTGACACCGGCAAATTATGCTGTCCAATCGTAAAGAAGTATATGGTTGATGCTTTAAAGGCATAAGCGATGGAGCTGCGGCACCTTCGATATTTTACGGCCGTGGCCGATGCCGGTAGCGTGTCGCGCGCCGCTCGGCGGCTGCATGTGACACAACCGGCGTTATCGAGACAGATTCAGGATCTCGAGCGCGACCTCGCGTGTCGATTATTCGATCGGATCGGACGTCGCATCGTCCTCACAAAGGACGGCGACGACCTTTTGGAGAGGACCAGGCGGCTTTTGGCGGACGCCGAAGCCCTCCAGGAGCGTGCGCGAGCTCTCGCTGGTGGGGAGGCCGGAGTGCTCCGCATCGGGGCGGCCCCGCAGTTCATCGAGGCAGCTTTGCCGGAAGTCTTGACGAGATACGCTCTAACATACCCTGGAATCGAGGCGCAGCTCGTCGAGGACGGCGGAGGTGCCCTACTTAGGCGGGTGCAGCAGGGGGAGCTGCATCTTGCGGTCGGGCTGTGGCGCACCGGCGGGCTTCGGAGCCAGCCGCTCTACCCGGCTCGTGTATTGGCGGTCATGCAGCGAAGGCATCAGTTAGCGGGTCGAAATGCACTTGGGGTGACAGAGCTGGCGGGAATCCCGCTGCTCCTGCTGGGGCGCGATTTTCAGACCCGAGAACTGTTCGACGAGGCCTGTCAGGCGGCGCAGTTCGAGCCGTCTGTCCGTCTTGAGAGCCGGTCACCGCAGTCTCTGGTCGCCCTCGCCGAGGCGGGTCACGGTGTTGCGATCGTTCCGTCTGCGGTCAGGCTTGAAGTATCTCGGGTTGCCATTGCGGGAATGCTCGACGGTTCGCGGCCGCTCGGGTCGTGGGCGCACGTAATCTGGGACTCACGTCGTTATCTGCCGACTTACGCGAGCGGTTTTATCGAGGTTCTCGAAGATTATACCGAGACTTCCTATCCCGGCCATTAGTTCGGCGATCTCACCCGCGTCGTGCCGCGACCTACAACCGCGTGAATGTTCAGCTCTCGCATTACAGGCTGAGGTGATCGGCGTCATCCTCTTTTGAGAGACGTTATCGCGCGGTCAGCTCGGCGCTCTCTCTGATCGCCAGGGACGCGAGACGACATGGTTCGAAGGCCTGATGCGGGGGGTCGGCATCCATCCTCCCTTTGCGCTCGCTTACTAATTCGAGATGACCGATTGAGAGAATCTCGCTCACGTGGTAAGCTTCCCTGGTGGTTCCCTGATATCTCAAAAATGCCGGACATCGCTCCCTGATCTGTAACAACAACTTCCCTGTTCGGCCCGAGAAATTCCCTGTTCGCTAATCTAGGGAATTCTTGTCGCAACGCGTTGATTTCCCGGGCCACCCGTCCAGGATCGAGGCGTTCTCCCGGGGCGTTTTTGGTTTACCCTGTATTTCTTGGTCGTAGGGAATTCTGCCGGGCCTCATAGGTGCCGGCCGGCGTCGACCGGGACGATCGATCCGGTGGTATGGGTCAGGTGAGTGATCGAGGCCATCACGGCCAACGCCACGTCGTGCGCTTCGATCGCCCGCTTGAGCGGGGTCGCCAGCGCCGCCTTGGCCATCATCTCCTCGGTGCGGCCAGGGACAAAGCCGGTGTGGACCATACCCGGCGCCACGACGACGACCCGGATTTCGGGGCCGAGCACGCGCGCGAGCGCCATGCTCATCGTATTAAGCGCCGCCTTCGAGGCGCCGTAGATGATGCTGCTGCCGGTGCCGCTCTGTGCGGCACCCGAGGAGATGTTGACGATGACCCCGTCACCGGTGGCGCGCAGCATCGGGACAAAGGCGCGGATCGTGGCGAACGGCCCGCGCACGTTGGCGGTCAGCACCGCATCGATCAGATCATCGTCGAGCGCGTCGAGGTCGTGGTGCGCGACCATCCGGGTGAACCCCGCGGAATTGACCAGGATGTCGGTGCGGCCAAACCCGTCCTTGACTGCGGCGGCGACCTTGCGGATCTGGGCGCTGTCCTCCAGCGGCAGGTGCATCGCCTGGTGGTCGCTGCCGGGCAGCTCGGCGATCAGCGCGGCGGCGCGGTCGGCGCCCTTGTTGTAGCCGACGACGAGGCGCGCGCCGGCAGCAGCAAGCAGCCGCACGCTGGCCGCACCGATGCCGCTGCTGCCACCGGTGACCACCGCGACCTTGCCGGCGAGAGAAAAGGGGTTGTCTA
>Ga0306923_10001443_pt1 | contig 21028 bp, 14 predicted proteins | sample sta12Can44000108_FD_203841 | JGI IMG/M metagenome (GOLD analysis project Ga0306923, IMG submission 203841) | Lab enrichment of tropical soil microbial communities from Luquillo Experimental Forest, Puerto Rico - statanox.12C.anox.44.000.108 (v2)... | ecosystem: Environmental > Terrestrial >... | reverse complement strand
TCGGTCGAGTCTTCGTACTATTGGCCAAGTCCCGCGGCCGGCGCCAAGGAGATCTTCCGTGTGCTTTGTCCGGGCGGCTCGGCATGGATCCTGATCAACTATTACCGCGACAATCCGCACGCTCATCAGTGGGGAGCGCAGCTCGCCGTGCCCACCCACTTGCTGTCCGCCGAACAGTGGTCCGAACTATTCCGCCAGGCCGGATGCGCGACTGCCGGCCACGAACGCATTGTCGATCCCTCGCCGTCGCCGGACACCTACACCGGCCGATGGTTCCGCGATGCCGCCCAGTTGCGCGCGTTCAAAGCGGAAGGTGCACTCCTGGTCCATGCCGTGAAGTAATCTCCCCACGGCGCCCTACCAACGCGCTCCCGGTTGTCTCTTTCGCGCCACTGGGCGTGGCCTAGACCGGCAGTCTGCGCTTCTCTGCTAGATTGGATCAAAGCGCGCAAGGTCCCTGGGAATCAGAGCGAAACCGCATGGTCTTCCGGAATTGTGCATGAACGAAGCAAAGTCCGCTTATGAAGTGCTGGTCGTTGACGACTCACCGGTTTACCGGAAGCTCGTGGAACAGGTACTTTCCTGTGAAGCGTATTCGTTGACGTTCGCTCGCGATGGCGCCGAGGCGATGCGCCTTTTTGAGGAGCGCTCGCCGAGCATCGTGATTACCGACCTGATCTTGCCCGACTTCTCCGGCATCGAATTATGCCAGCGAATTCGTTCGGACGCCTCCCGACCCTACACCTACGTTATCGTGATGACCGGCGACACGGAAAAGGCAAACATGGTGAAAGGCCTGGAAGCCGGCGCGGACGACTACCTGGTCAAGCCCTTCGACACCGGGGAAATGCTCGCGCGCATGGGCGTCGGACGGCGACTTATCGACTTAAACCGCGAGTTGGCCGCAAAAACCCAAAAAATGGAAGAAGTGGCGCGCACCGATCCTCTTACCGGGCTAGCAAACCGCCGCGCGATCGAAGAATGGGCCACCCATCAGCTGCGCGGTTCGAGGCGCCACGGCTTTCCGTTCTGGCTTGTCGTGGGCGACATCGATAACTTTAAATTGATCAACGACACGTACGGGCACGCCGCGGGAGACCTCGTGCTGCAGGCCTTCGCCGAGGTACTTAAGAAAAACACCCGCGCCGCGGATATGTGCGGCCGTCTGGGCGGAGACGAATTTATTCTTGTCTTGACCTATGTCCACACGGAAAAGATCGAGAAGACCGTGAATCGCTTCCGGGAAAGATTCGCGAGTCTATCGTTCTCCTGGAACGGTCCGAGTGTCCAAGCGACGGCGAGTTTCGGCGTGGCGGGGGTGGTGTGTCACGAAGGCCAGGAATACGCCGAATTGCTGCGCAAGGCCGACCAGATGTTATACGAGGCGAAACACGCGGGCCGGAATTGCGTGCGCGTGTGCCTTCCCGAGTAAACCCGTGGCCATGTGATTGCGCTGCTCGCGGTGCGCGCGGAACGAGGGTAGGACTGCGCCGAAGCGCCCTACCTGTCTAGAATAGGAAAATGAAGGTGCGACATGGCGTTCTTTAGCGAAGGCGTCGCCGTTGTCACCGGCGCGGGCTCAGGCATGGGCCGGTGCCTGGCGCAAGAGTTGGCAGCCGCAGGCGCGTCGGTCGCGCTTGCGGACGTGAACGAAAAGAACCTGCAGGAGACGGCATCGCTGCTGAAAGGAAGCAAAGGCAAGGTCACCCGCCACCTTGTGGATGTCGCCGACGAAGACCAGGTTAGGCGATTCGCGGAAGATGTCGCCGCGCAGCACGGCCGCACAACGATACTGTTCAACAACGCGGGTGTCGCGGTACTCGGTCATTTCGATGAAATCTCGCTGCAGGACTTCCGCTGGCTGATGGATATCAACTTTTGGGGTGTGGTTTATGGCGTCACCTATTTTATGCCGCTGCTCAAGAAAGAAACGCGCGCTCATATCGTGAACACCTCGAGCTTACTGGGATTTTTTGGGGCCGCGGGGCAAAGCGCGTATTGTGCCAGCAAGTTCGCCGTGAGGGGATTCACGGAATCTCTGCATCACGAACTGGCGGCGACGAATGTGGGCGTGACTTGCGTGCATCCCGGCTTTGTCCGCACCGCGATCGCGAGAAACGCCAAACCGGGGGACCGCGCCGGGGCCGGCATTCGGCAGGACAGTATCGCCCGGTTCAACCGCGTCGCACGCACCGATCCGCAAGTTGCCGCCAGGAAAATTCTACGCGGTGTGGAACAAGGCAAGGCGCGAATTCTCATCGGCGCGGACGCCTATTTTGTCGATATCTGGCAGCGCCTCAAGCCGGAGAGTTACTGGAATCTCCTCGCCAAGCAATTCGAAGATCCGGGCTCCACTAAAACAGAGTAGAGCGCGGCGCTCGGAGAAGTCCACGTACTTTCGCAAAATGAGTTGACACGCACCATCGCCGAAAGATGGACGAAACTATGCGATGCCTGCGTCGGGGTCGATGCAGAAGCGCACAGCCAATATCTCACCGAAGACGATCGAGCGGTGCATCCGGACGGCAGTGTGCACCTCGGCCGCTCGAGCGCGGCGGTAATGGCCGCGGCCCCCATCGGATAAGGAACCAAACTGCTCCGGGCGATTTCAATTTATCGTCGGTGAGGTTTGGGCTCGCCGCGAAAACGAATGGAAGTGTCGCCATTACCACGCCACCTTGCTCACATAAGCTCTCGCGCCAGCCTGTGACGGACTTCACAGGCCAAGGCACCCGGGGAAGTTACGATATACTGAGCCTGAGATCGTGAGTCGGAAAGGGCGACGAAATCGAGAGGACTGTGTGGGCGTCATAGATCAGCGGTTTGAAACGAACTTCCTCATCACTTCGGTCGACTACGTTTTCAATTGGGCAAGAAAAAGCTCACTCTGGCCGCTTACATTTGGGCTGGCATGCTGCGCGATCGAGATGATTGCATCGACCACGGCACGTTTTGATATGGCCCGGTTTGGCGCCGAAGTATTTCGGCCGTCGCCGCGCCAGGCGGATTTGATGATCGTGTCGGGAACGGTGACGCTGAAGATGGGACAAGTGATTCAGCGCGTTTGGCAGCAGATGCCCGATCCGAAGTGGTGTATCTCGATGGGCGCGTGTTCGAGTGTCGGCGGCCCTTTCAATGCCTATTCCGTCCTGCAGGGTGTCGATCGGATCGTGCCCGTGGATGTCTATGTAGTCGGCTGCCCACCACGCCCCGAAGCGCTCTTTTATGCTCTGCTGAAACTGCAGGACAAAATTGACGACATGACGCTCGCGAAACGGCCCACCGAAGTGCGCTTGCACGCGCAAATGGTCGAGGAGTTCAAGAAGAGTGTTATGGTCGCGCAAGTTCCGGAGCCCCGTTGAGGACGTTGGCAACTCTCACTAATCCGTTTTCGGTTTTCAGAAGAACGGCGGTAAAGAGAGGGTTGCGGTCCCGCGGGTTCCGGCAGGGAGGACGGAAATGGCGTTCGTACGAACCGTCAAGGTCGACGAGGTGCCCCCAGGAACGATCCGCGAACTCCAGGTAGAAGGGACGACAATTGCGCTCGCGAATGTTGAGGGTAAATTTTACGCCATTAACAATGTTTGTCTGCACCGGGGTGGTCCGCTAGGACAAGGGCCGCTGGGGGGAAGGAACGTCACCTGCCCTTGGCACGCGTGGCAATATGACGTGACAACTGGCAGGACGCTACAAAATCCGGCTGTTGGCGTGGATTGCTATCCGACCGAGGTTCGCGGACAGGACGTGTTCGTGGACATCGCTTCCGAACGTCTCGAGCGATGACGAACTGCCGCCGCAGTCTTTAACCTGTTTTGTTTCTGCAGGTTATGCTTGGCTTGTTGGTTTTAGTACCTTCTATTTACTTTTTTCCTCTGCTCCTCCCCCTATCCCGCACATTTTGTTTGGTTTTCGCCCCACGTCCGTGTATTCTGCAGCCGAATCCGGTGCCGATGGCCACAGCTATCCCTCAAACGCGTCATTATTGGATCTTCAGCGCAGACCCCCACCACTATCACTGGGATACATTGTTCGTAAAAGGTAAAGAAATGTGGCATGGTGCCGGAGCGAAACCCGACGCGGTGCGCGCCTTGAGGCAGGTCAAAAAGGGAGACCGTGTGCTCTGCTACCACTCCGCTCCCGAGCGCGCCTTATATTCCATCGCCGAGGTGACGCGCGATCCATATCCCGACCCGCACGATTATGACGGGCGCAACCTGGTTGCGGACCTGCGGGCGTTCGACAAGCTGCCGAGACCCATCTCGCTGGTCGAGATGCGCGGCAATCCGGCGCTGCGAAAGATCAAGCTTCTAAAGAATGTGCGGCTGATTATTTCGCCGATTAGTGAAACGGAATATCAGGAACTCTTGCGCATGGCCGGAATCGTTGCTATGCCTGGCGTTCCGCTCCCCTAAAAACCATCCCAAAACAGACGCCACACCTGGGCGGTCCGGTGGGTTTGCCTGCACCCCGTCTCGGAAACTCTGGCGGGCAACTGGCTCTAACTTGGCGTGTACCTCCGAAGTTGCCACCACTCCTCGCGCAGGTGCACGGGCTTGGAGATGCCCATCAGAATGGGGGGAAGATCAGGACGTTGCTCCGCCCCCATTTCGCCATCGATCATGAACGTGGAATCGGCTTGCTCGACAAGTTGCACAGCGCGGCGCGTTTTGTGGCTAGTTGGCAGCAGAAGGGATGGTTTGGACGGAAGTGGGGGTGTTTGCGGCGCGGATGAGGATAGGCCAGCGAGGGAAGGCGTAGTTGCCGCTGGCGTCGTCGATGACATTGATCTGACAGGTGTAGAAACCGGGTTTGAGGGATTGCAGGGGAATCTCCATCTGGAAGGTGACGGCCTTGCGATCGGGAGCGGTAATTTCCTCCGCGACGACCGGCTTGGTTTCGTAGACTTTGGCGTCGCCTTGCAGGAATTCAATGCTGGTGAGGATGCGCACGGTCGGGTGTGCGTTTTTCTTTCCGCCGGTGGAGAAAGGGGTGCCCGCATCGGGTTTGGGTTTCGCCGGATCATAGACTTCGTACTGCAGATAAAGCTTCTGATCCTGGGTAAACACGTGCGTGACGCTCGGGACGAGTTGTGTCTGCTCGGTGATGAGGGGATCGAAGCCTTTGCGTTTTTGCGTGACCGGTACGCGCTGACTGCTGAGCACCACGCTGCTCATGCGCAGCGGGGTCTTGCGGAGATCGGGGATGCGCACATCGGTTTCGAATGAGCCCATGCGGCCGGAACGGTTCTCGCGGACGATGAATTTCAGGTGATAGCTGCCCGGGGGCAGGACGAATGCGGTGTTGTACTGGACATTTTTGCGACGCACCTGCTGGACGCTGTCGACAGCGAGTTTGACGGTGTCGCGCTGGCGTCCGACGGGGAATTTGCCGCTTTCCAGGACCATGCCGATGATGTCGATCGTGGCGTTGTCTTTGTCTTTCTCCTGGACGAAGGGAATCTGCGAGCCTGGCACGACCAGCGACACGGAAAGATAGTAGTGCGAATCGTCCTGGCGGAAGAATGCCGTACCGGCGTACACGGCGACATCGGTCTGCGGTAATTCGGCGGTCAATTCGTTCTCGAGTTGCTCTTCGCGGTCTTCCTTCTTCATGTGTTCGAAATCGCGCCCGGCGTAATAACCGGGACGGTATTCGAGCTTGATGTCCGGACGGTTGACCTGGACTTTGAGGCGGCGGTAATGGCCGTCTTTGAGGTGATTGGTGCTGGTGTAGCCGAGCACGTAGTAGGCGGAGGTATCTTTCTGGACTTGCTTGAAGACGCCGCTTAGGTCGTTGGTATCCATGAAGGCTTTACCGCCGGTGTCGGCCGCGAGAGTGTAGAGCGTCTCCTGCGACGCGGCATTACCGTTCAGATCGTTGAGGACCGCAGCGCCGTTGTAGGCGGCTTGACCATGCAAACTCGCGGCTTGCGCCTGACCACCCGGAGGGAAGGCGCTTAAACCGCGCACGTCCACGGGATAGATCGAGACGTTCGCTTTCACAGCGGACGCGGTGGCCGCGCGAAGCGCGGACTGGTTGTCCACGCCGGATTGCGTGATGCCGTTGCTGAAGTAGATCAGGCTCTTCTTTTGGGGGATTTTGCCCATTGCTTGCATCACGGATTGCAGAGCGAGCAATTTGCGGTCGGCGCTGAAAGTGTTGTAGTCCGTGTCGTCGGGAGTATAGGCGCCGCTGGTTTCGGCGGTGCCTTCCGAGCTACCGGTGGTGCCGTTTTCAAAACCTTGGCCTTCGGAATCGTTGTAGGTGCCCAGCTTTGCGAGAATTGCTTCCTTATTGTCGGTGAAATCGAGGTCGAGGCTTAGATTGGTTGAGAGCGACATGAGCGCGACCATGTCGGCGGGCTGCATGTTGGAGTGCACGTATTTTTTGCCGGCATCGACGGCACGATCGATTTCGTCCTGCTCCATGGCGGAAAAATCGAAGAAGAGCAGCATCAAGCGGCGATCGCGTCCTTCGAGAGGCTTTTGCTGCACGGGACCCAGTAACGCGCCGCCCGAAGAGCCGGCCGCGCCGGTCACCGTTTCGCCTGCGGCTCCCGCCATTTGCAGGGCGTCGACATTTTCGAAATCGAAACTGGAGATTTGTTGTTTTTGGCCGTCTTCGTAGACGGTGAAATCGTCTGCCTTGAGATCCTTGATGAGGTTGCCCTTTTTGTCGCGCGCGATGACGTTGACGAGGACGATTTCGGTGGTAACTCGCACGCGGTAGCCCGGCTCGGTGGGTTTCTGGGGTGTGGGGGGACGGGGAGGTGCGGGTTCCTGGCCAAGTTGCTGAGCGAAGGTGTCGCCGCCGAGCAGACCGGCCAACAGCAGAACACCGATTCGGGGCGCGAGTTTTGCGTTTGTGCGCATCCGCTGCTTGCCTCTTCAGAACCGGAACCGCGCGACCATCGTTAGGCGTCGCATATTGGCCACACCGGTAACTTGGCCAAAGACGATGGAGTTCACCGTCGTATTAATGCTCGAAAAATACGGCGTATTAAAGATGTTGGTGGCTTGCAAGCGCAATTCGAGGGCCCGCGATTCCTTGAGCGCGATGGTTTTGCTCATGGCCATATCGAAGGTGAACTGTGCCGGGCCCTCGATGATGTAACGGCCCGCGTCGCCGTAGGCACCACCGGCCGTTCCGGTGCAGCCCGGTCCAGGAGGGCAGAAGGCCGCGGTGTTGAACCATTGTTTCGTGGTGCGGTTCGAGATGCCAATGGATTGGCCCGGTACCAAATTGGCGCGCAGAGAGCCGGTGACGCCGCGCTGGATGTCGAGGGTCGCGCCGAGAACGTTTGGGGTGAAATACAACCCCGACGCAATGGTGAAATCGCCGCTCCATTGCCAGCCATCCATGACGTGGGAGAGCGGGCCACGAGTGAGGAAACGCTTGCCATCGCCGAAGGGCAGGTCGTACATCCAGGTTCCGGTGAATTTATGCGTTTGGTCAAAACTGGAAAGGCTGCGCTCGGCAGGAATATCGAAGGGATTCTGCGCGACGATTACCGGACCTTCGGCGCCGATGGAAGTGGCGTCATCCAGGGATTTGGAAAAGACGTAACTGGCGCTGATGCCCAGGCCGCGGGACATGCGTTTCCGAATGCGCACGGAAGCGGCTTCGAGGATGGAATTGCTGTCGGACGATTCAAAGATAAAAGGCGCGATCGCTTGCGTGGGAGTCGTGATGCAGGAAATGGAGGCACAGCTGGGAATCAACGCGCGCTCGGTGTCCAGATGCGTGCCTTTGGCGCCGTTGTAACCGACATTGAGCTGCATGTTCCAGGGAAGCTGGCGCTGAATGTCGAGATTCCAGATTTGCACGTAGCCGAGCTTGTACTTGGGATCGAGGGCGTAGTTATTGGTGACCGTGGATTCGGGGATAGCGGGAAAACCGTTCTCGAGCGTCAGGATATTGCCGAGTTCGCTGACGTTGGTTTGCGCTTCGGCGAAGGGCGGTTGGAATGCGAAGTTGTGGACGAAAGTGCCGTATTGCGAGAGGTTGTAGTTGATACCGTAGCCGGCACGCACAACGGTTTTATTTCCAACACGCCAGGCGATGCCGATCCGAGGCGCAAAGGCGGTGTGGTCGGGACGGACGAGGGACTCGGGAAAAACGCCAGAATAAGGCCCGGTTTGCCCGGGGAGGACTTGAAAGGCGTTGGTTAGAGACGGACTGAAGCTGACATCGAGGTTGGCGATTTGGTTTTGTGTTTCTGTGTAGGGCCCGATGTACTCGTAACGTAGGCCGAGGTTGAGGGAGAGATTCGGCAGGATGCGCCAGTCGTTCTGCGCGAAAAGGTCGTAGGAATTGGCGCGAAATTCGTAGGAACTGGTACCGGATTGCAGGGTGGTTTGCTGCGGGAGGCCGAGCAGGTAATCGGCAAAATCTTTACCGGTGCCCGGGACCGCCGTGGTGCTGCCGGGCAAATATTCGGACGTAGCGAAGCCCGTGAAGACGAAGGAGCCTTCTGCGTTCCGGGCGGAGCGAAAGCCTTGCAGAATGCGGCGGTAGTCTCCGCCGAAGCGCCAGTTGTGTTTGCCATGGTTCCAGAAAACCATGTCGGAGATGGTGTAGGTCTGGTCGAGTTCGCGGCTCGGAATCGGCGAGCTAAACCCGGTGAAACTGGTGAGGGAAATTCCGGGCAAGCCCCAGTTGAAGGGATCGCTGGAGATTCCGGTGATGCCCGCATTGCCGGCGACGTCGGTGACGCCGGAATACAGGTTGGTGGTGGAGATGCGGTTGTGGTTATAGGTGAAACGTAGCGTGTTGGTGGCTTTTCCCCTTCCGTAGATCCACGCGGCTGTGCCGTTCCAGCCCTGGAGGCTGGTGCTTCCGGCCAGCGAGGGAAATGGATTGACGATGGCGGTATTGCTCCGAGTCCAGTTGAAGCCGATGTTGAGATTGTTTCGGGGACGACGGCTGTTGCGTCCACCGGGACCGCCGCCCATCGCCATCACCGGGCCGCCACCTCCTCCTCCGCCGAAAACCATAGGGCCGCCAGGGCCTGCGTTCGGAACGAAATTGTGAATCAAGCGCAGGCTGAAGGCGTCGGTATCGCTCTCCGCGGAAGTGATGTACTGGAAATTTTGTGTGGCGCCGGGAAGATTGGGGATGGGCATGAAATTGAGTAGCGAAACAGCGGCGGAACTGAAGAGGCTCGGATCGATGGTGTTGTTCGGGAAAGGCTGACCGGTGACTGGATTGAAAATGGTGACGGGAGTGCCGTCCTGGTTGGTGAGGCCTGAAAAGTTGCCGTTGCGTTCGGCCTCCGTTGGAACGGTGCTGAACGCGGTGTAGGGCGTGCTGCCGCGCGTGCCGTTCCAGCCCGCGGCGAAAAATGTGGACTTGCTCCAATCGAAGAGCCCAGGGACTTTGAACGGGCCACCGACAAACGCGCCGAACTTTAGCTGATTGTAGTCGGCTTTCGCCGAGGCAACCCCCGGAAGGGAGTAGGGGCGCGCGTCGAGTCCGGCGTTGTCGTCCTGAACGTACAAGAAGCCGTGAGGCTGATTGAGGTTAAAGCCGCGGCCACCAATCCTTTGCATCATTATCGGGCCGCCACCACCCATCGCGGGTCCGCCCCCGTCTCCGCCATTCGGGTTTTGCCGGCCCTGTGAACCTGGGCCGCTGGTGCCCGATTGGCCGCCCAGAAGGCTGCCGAAAGCGCCTCCGTCACGCTGCACGCGATCGCGAAATTCCTGGATGCGCTGCTGCAGGTCGTCTTCACTGCCCATGCCGAATTCCTGGCTGCGGCCCTGCGTGCCGGCGACGGAGAACGATTCGCTGGAAAGATCGGCGCCGGCGCCATTCATAGGCAAACTGGAAAGATCGTTGGCGCTGACATTGCCGCTGGAATTGGCGCCGCCACCCGTCTCGGCAAGATTTGACAAGGCTCCTTCGACGGCAAGGCTCTGGAAGCCGCGGATGGCGGAGGTGAGGTTGCTGGCGCGATTGGCCTGTTCCTGTTGCTGGCGCGAGGCCAGGATGAGGTCCTGTTCGACTGTGCCGGTGGGATGGTCGGGATTGAGAACCACCTCCTGCGTATTGGTGGCGAAGCCCATAAATTCGACTTTGACGACGTAGCGGCCCCGGGCGAGACCCTTAATGGTGAAGGAACCGTCGACGGCGGTGGCCACACTTGTTTTTTTCCCGGTGAGCGTGTTCGCGGCGGTAACGGTGGCTCCGGGCAAGGGCGTCTTGCCGTTTTTTACCGTGCCGCTGATTTGGTAGCTGGCGGGAGGCGGAGGCGGCGGCAGTGTACCGGGCGGTGCGGCGGGCTCCGGTTCTTGCGCGAGTGCGAAGCAGACGAAGACCACGGCGCAGATCAGCGCGATGCAGACCAGCACCAGGAATCCGCGGAGCACTCGTTTCAAGCAGCTCTCCCTACGGTTTCGGCGCGAGGGCTTCCGAGGCGCCAGACTTGCTGCCGTTGCCCTGGGACATGAACTCTTGCATGCGTTGCCACTGTTCGGCGCTCAGGATCATCACGCCTTTGGGCACGAAGACATTGTTCTGTACTGCGCCGTGGGCCACGAGGTGCTCGCCGACCTGGATGTCGGCCATGGTGATACTTTCGCGGCCACGGCGCAGGGTCGTCTCTTCATTAAGTTCCAGCGTCTGGGTGACATTGTCGGTACGCACCACCGTGAGACGAGGCGGATCGACAGCCTTGATTTGCCCAGCGACATAATCCTTCCCGAGGGTCCCGCCGCCCGCAAAGAACATTCCGCCGCCCTGTCCGGGTCCGCCGAGCGCGCCGCCCGTGCGCCCTCCAATGGTCCTGGCGGTGACGGTGTGGTCGGGATTCACCTCGCCGCGCACCATAATGATGTCGCCGACTTTAAAATCCGAGGCCTTCGCGGGTTGGCGGTCTTTGCGATACTCGGTTTGTGGATTGACTTTGACGGTGATTGTTTGGCCGTCGGGACCGCTGAGTTCGATGGTGCCGTTTTGTATGGAGGTAATTTTTCCGAACACCGGACGGGGACCGTTCTGGCCGTCTCGATTGCGGTCCTGACCTGCGCCTTCCGCCGGCCCTGGCTGCGTCGGTTTGCTGTTGGGGTCGGGAGCGGGAGCGTCTTGCGCGCAAGCGAGCCCGGCGAGCAGGCCGACAAAGGTCAAAGAAAAGAGTAAACGAGTCTTGGGCTTCAAAATGCACCTCACGGCCATGCGATATGTGTTAGACGCGCGCGGAGCTTTCCCCGTATCAGATGCCAAGCGGAAATCGAGCGCTGCTTCCTCAGGTAGACTTCCCGAAAGTGGGCGGGAAGGTTCCCGGGAACCGCCCTGCGCAATCAAGGCGGATAAACCTTCTGGATACCTTCGAATGAGCCTTGAAGTTACGTGGCTTCGGAAGATTCGCCCACGCTGAAGTAGGTGCAATCGGGGTGGTGGAGGACCAGCGCACTGACGCTGGCTTCCGGGTCCATCATGAAGCCTTCGGTGAGCTGCACGCCGATTTCTTCCGGCCGCAGCAGTTTCCAAAGACCGGCCTGATCTTCGAGATCGGGGCACGCGGGATAGCCGAAACTATAACGCTTGCCACGATAGCGCGAAGTGAAGCGCTGGCCCATGGTCATCTCCGGGGGATCGGCAAAGCCCCAGTCTTCACGGATGCGGCGGTGCAGCCATTCGGCGCAGGCTTCGGCGGATTCGATCGCGAGGGCTTGCAAGCCGTGGGATTTGAAATAGTAGCCCGCCTGTTTGGCTTTTTCGGAGCGCTCGCGAATCCCTTCACCGGCGGTGACGACGAAGAGCGCGAGGTGATCGCGTTGCCCATTTTGCGGGGGCAGGATGTAGTCGGCCAGACAGAGTTGCGCGCCGGCCTTTTGGCGTTTGAAGCGCCAAGTGTGCAGCGGGTTTTGCGCGCCAGGTGTAAAAAGGTGCAGTTCGTCGCCGTCGCCTTCGGCTTCGAAGAATTGCCAGACGGCGCGAACTTTCATAAAAGTGGCGGCTTCGTTCTTTACCTCTTCCATCGCGTTGAAGAGTTCGGCGGCTTTGGTTTCGCGCGCAGCGAGATGTTTTTCGAAATCGCCGCGATAGCCCATGTGGCGGCCGTAAAGCATATAGGGATTGATGTAGCTCCAGACGTCGCGGAGGTCGGGCACGAGGCGGACCTTGCGATCGAAATATTCGACGCGCGGAATGGGTAGGTCCGTGCGGATGTTTGGCGAACGTCTCACGGCGGGCTTCTCGACAAGCTTCACGGCGGTGGCGACACTCGCACCGTTTCCGGATGCGACGTGCTCGCTCAAGAGGCGTTGGCGCGTGGCCGGGTCCATGATTTCGTTCATCAGGCGCAGTCCGGTCATGGCGTCTTTGGCGTAACAGACCGCGCCCGAATAGCTGGGGGCGATTTTTTGCTGCGTGAATTTTGCGCTGAGCGCGGCGCCGCCGACGAGAAGCGGGATGGCGATGCCCGCGTCTTTCAGGTCGTTGGCGGTAGTGACCATCTGTTGCGCGCTTTTCACGAGCAGGCCGGAAAGGCCGATGGCGTCGGGATGATGCGCCTGGTAGGCCTTGATGAGGTCTTCCGGCGGAACCTTGATGCCGAGGTTGACGACGTCGAAGCCGTTGTTCTTCAGAATGATTTCGACGAGGTTTTTGCCGATGTCGTGGACGTCGCCTTTGACGGTGGCGAGAATCACTTTGCCGCGGCTCGTAGTTTCGGATTTTTCCATGAATTGCTCGAGGTGGTTGACCGCCGCTTTCATGGCTTCGGCGGATTGCAGCACCTCGGCGACGATGAGCTCGTTGGCGTTGAACAGACGGCCGACCTCGGCCATGCCGTTCATCAGCGGGCCGTTGATGATGTCGAGGGGCAAGGCACCTTCGGCGCGCTTTTGTTCGAGGTCGGGGATCAAGCCGTCGCGGGTGCCTTCGATGATGTAGTTGGCAAGGCGCTGGTCGAGGGGCAAGTCCTCTTTTTTGACTTTTTGTTTCTTGGTAGCGGTACGAAAGTGGTCGGTGATCGCGGCGATGTGAAGTTGATTGACGGCGGCTTTCTGTTCTCGAGTTTGCCGACGCCAGTCGGCCGGGACATTGCGCAGTAGCGCGGCTCGCGGATGGTCCGCTGAAACTTCTTTCGGGGGATGCTGGAAAAGCAAGTTCTCGGCGAGGCGGCGCTCCTGTTCGGGAATGGACGGAAAACGCTCGACTTTTTCCGTGTTAACGATGGCGAGGTCGAGGCCGGCCTTGGTGCAGTAATACAGGAAGACAGAGTTAACCACTTCGCGAGCGCCGGCGGGCAGCCCGAAGGAAACGTTCGAAATTCCGAGAATGGTGCGGGTGTCGGGAAGCGCTTGCTTAATCAAGCGAATGCCTTCCAAGGTTTCGACCGCACCGCCAATATAATTTTCGTCGCCGGTGGCGCAAGGGAAGACCAGCGGATCGAAAATGATGTCCTCGGGCGCGATTCCGTATTTTTTCGTGAGCAGTTCGTAGGAACGCTGGGCGATGGCAAGTTTACGTTCGCGAGTGAAGGCTTGGGCCTGCACCGGGTCTTCATCGATGCCGCCGACGACGAGCGCGGCGCCAAAATCGCGGGCGATGGGCACGACCTTCTCGAATTTTTCTTCGCCGTCTTCGAGGTTGATGGAATTGATGATGGCTTTGCCCTGGCAGTAGGTGAGGGCCTGGCTGACGGCGACGGGATCGGTGGTGTCGATCATGATCGGCGCCTTGATTTTGCGGATCAGCTTTTCGTAAAACGGCGGAATGTCTTTTTTCTCGTCGCGCTCGGTGCTCTGCAGGCAGACGTCGACGATGTGCGCGCCGCCTTTGACCTGGCGGCGGGCGATTTCCGTGGCCTCCTCCCACTTTTCCTCGGCCACCAGATTTTTGAACAGGCGCGAGCCGATCACATTGGTACGCTCACCCACGAGCAGCGGGCGTGTGCTGTCCTCGGCTTCGATGGTCTCGATACCGGAATAGATGGCGCGATGAGCTTCGGCCGGGCGGACGCGAGTCTTTTTGCCTTGGACCATTTGCGCGAGCGCACGAATGTGTTGTTCGGTAGTGCCGCAGCAGCCACCGACGATGTTGAGCCAACCGTGACTGACGAATTTCTCGAGCTGCGTCGCGAGGCTGGTGGGCGTCTCGAGGTACTTGCCTTCCTCGTCGGGCAAGCCGGCGTTGGGATAGCAGGACACAAATTCGCCGGTCAGCGTGCTGAGCGTGCGGATGTGATCGGTCATGAACTCCGGCCCGGTGGCGCAGTTCATGCCGAAGGCCAGCGGATGCGCATGACGCAGGGAGGCCCACATGGCCTCCACATTTTGTCCGGCGAGCATCGTGCCCATCGGTTCGATGGTCACGGAGATGATGAAGGGAATGCGCGAAGCGATTTGGCGTGACAGTTTGTCGATGGCCAGAAGGGCGGCTTTGATGTTGCGGGTGTCCTGGGAGGTTTCGACGAGCAAGAGATCGACACCACCTTCAACGAGCCCTTTGGCCTGGACGTGATACGCGTCCTGCAAGCCTGCGAAGGTGACTCCGCCGGTTACGGTGATGGCCTTCGTGGTCGGGCCCATCGAACCAGCGACGAAGCGAGGTTTGCCCGCCGTGGAAAACTCGTCCGCGGCTTTTCGCGCCAGGCCTGCGGCCAGGCGGTTCAATTCCGCCGCTTCGGACTGGAGTCCGTATTCGCCTAGGACCAGGGGAGTGCCACCGAAGCTGTTGGTCTCGACGATGTCGGAGCCGGCTTCGAAATACTTGCGGTGAATGTCGAGCACCACGTCCGGGCGGGTGCGCACGAGATTTTCGTTGCAGCCCTCGAGCGTGGGCCCGCCAAAGTCGGCAGCGGAGAGGTTGCGCTGCTGCAGCATCGTACCCATCGCGCCATCGAGAACCAGGATACGTTCGGCGAGCAGTTCGCGGAGAGCCTTTTCGGATTGTGAGAAATTCCTCATGCGAATTTGATCCGTTTTCTGGCGCCGACCTTGCGCCACGGGTGCCGTGCGGCGCTGTCGATTATCTGGCTATTTTACGTGGCCTTTCGGCCTAAATCGAATTCCCAGCACCGAACGGGATTTCACCGCAGCGAATGGTTCGAACCTGACCCCGTGCGGGGCGGCAAGCCCCTGAAAACACTACGTATCGGTCAGTAACAGTTCGTGAACATCTGTGCCAAAGGTCCTTGCCCCTGAGCGCGCCTTTTTCTACCCTCAAGTACAGTGGCGACGAAACGAATGTCATCGAAACTTACTGTCTGTCTCTTATCCCCGCACCCCCTGGTACTCAGCGAGTTCGAACGGCTGTTGTCCAAGGCATCCCAGTTCAAGGTCATTCCCAAGCAATTGGAATCGACCCTAGCTCCCGATCTCCGCAGCCTCGAGCCCCCTCGAGCCCAGGTCTATGTGATTGATGCGCACGCAGCGCGCCAGGCTACCGGCGCCCTACTGACGAACATCCTGGAGCGCTATCCGGACGCACGGCTGATTGTGGTGGGCGACTCGGTGAACGAGACCACCAGTTTTTCGCTCCTGAGGCTCGGAGTGAAAGGCATCCTTTCGTATGCGGAAGCGCGCGACCAGTTATCCCGGGCTTTGCCGCTGGTTTCGAATGGCGGGTTCTGGGTGCCGCGGTCGGTGCTGTCGGGATTTGTGGATTCCATCCTGAGCAGCCAGGGGCGGCGGCTGAAGACCGATGCGGTGACGAACCTGAGCCGGCGCGAGCAGGAAGTGCTGGATTCACTGCTGGAGAATTTGTCCAATAAAGAAATTGCCAGCAAGCTGAATATTGCGGAGCGCACCGTGAAGTTTCACGTGTCGAACCTGTTGAACAAGTTTGGCGTGAGGCGACGAGCGGATTTGATTTTGTTGACGTTTCAGCGGCGGCTGGCGTCGCAGGCGTAGCAAACGCGCGTTCCGTGATTCGTTTCCAATTTTGAAGGTCTTTATCGCTGGGCCACGGGAACGCGCTCTCTCCCGTTCCCTGGTGGTTGTTGATTAATCACCGAATTTGAAGCGGATGATGCACCAGAGCGCTTGCACGCCGTCCTTCCAGGTGATCTTCTTTCCTTCTTCGTAGGTCCGGCCTGCATAGCTGATGGGGACTTCGTACACGCGCCACTTGCCTTTGGCCACTTTGGCGGTAATTTCCGGCTCGAAACCGAAACGGTTAGATTTGATCTGGATGTTCTTGAGAACCTCGCGGCGAAAAACCTTGTAGCAGGTCTCCATGTCGGAAAGTTTGAGATTCGTGGCCATGTCCGAAAGGAGGGTCAGGAATCGGTTGGCGACGTAGTGCCAGAAGTAGTGGACGCGCTGCGGTCCGCCGAGAAAGCGGGAGCCGAAGACGACGTCGGCGCGACCATCCAGGATGGGCTCGAGCAGTCTCGGATAATCGCGGGGATCGTATTCGAGGTCGGCGTCTTGCACCAGCACAATGTCTCCGGTAGTCACCGCGAAGCCACGGCGTAGCGCGGCGCCTTTGCCTTGATTTTCACCCTGGAAGAAAAAGCGGATTTCCGTGAGTTCGATGGGATCGCCGCCGTCGTCGGCGGTGGCCCGAGGGTCACCTTTGCCCTGAAGTTCGGCGAGTTTTTCGAGAATTTGACGGGTGCCGTCTTTCGAGCAGTCGTCGACGAGGATGATTTCCTTGCGCATCTCGGTGTCCTGCACGCGGCGGAGGATTTCGAAGACGGTGTCTTTCTCGTTGTAGACCGGAATAACCACAGAGAGCTTCGGATCGACGAGGGCGGAAGGATTGCGTCGCGAATGGGCCATGGTTTGCACGTAAGTATAAGGGGAATCGCCGCAAAGGGAAGCGGCGGGGTGCACAGCGGTGGGCCAGGTCTCTGTGGTTAAATAAGGAGACCGCGTTAGACGAGCGATGGCGACTTTTTACATCGAACAATTCGGGTGTCGGGCGACGCAGGCGGATGGAGCCGCGATTGAAAGGCAACTGCGCGAGCAAGGATGCGTGCCGGCGGGGGACTGCGTGGGCGCGGACGTGGTGGTGCTGAACACCTGCACGGTGACGGCTGCGGCCGATGCACAAGCGCGGGATGCGATTCGAAAGATTCATGCGGCGAATCCGGCAACGCGCATTGTGGTCACCGGCTGCTACGCGCAGCGGGCTCCGGAAGAAATCGCGGCGCTGCCGGGTGTGAGTTTCGTGGTCGGAAATTCGCACAAACCGCAAATTCCCGCATTGGTGCAGTCGATCGCGTCGGCAGCGGAAACGCCCGAAAGGGAAGACCCGACCCCGTACCACCCCGCGCCGGTACTGGCGGGGGATATTTTCGCAATCTCGGAAGTGCTTGTGGCGCCGGTTCTCGGCGGGGAGGGCAATCACACCCGACCCACGCTGAAGATTCAAGACGGCTGCAATTCGCGTTGTTCGTTTTGCGTGATTCCCTTTGTGCGGGGGAAGTCGCGGAGCTTGCCGGTCGCGGCAGTCGTTCGCGAAATTCAGCGGCTGGCCGATTCCGGCTTTCGGGAGATCGTGCTGAGCGGGATCAATCTCGGGACCTACGGGCGCGACCTGCTCCCCCGCGTGGAGTTTTTGGATTTGCTGCGACAAATCCTGGCGGAGACGGGCGTGGAGCGCTTACGAGTGAGTTCCATCGAGCCGCTCGATGTGACGCAGGACCTGATCGAGCTGTTCGCGTCTTCCGAGCGCATCGCGGCGCATTTTCACATGCCGTTACAGTCGGCGAGCGACCGCATTCTTGCGAAGATGCATCGGTGGTACCGCTCGGAACATTACGCGCGGCGCATAGAACTGATTCGCGCGCGGCTGCCGCATGCGGCGATCGGTGCGGATGTGATCGCGGGGTTTCCCGGCGAGGCCGAAGAGGACCACGCGACGACGGTGCGATTTATCGCCGACCGACCGTTCACCTATCTGCACGTATTTTCGTATTCTCCGCGGCCGGGCACGAAAGCCGCGTCGCTTTCCGGGCAGATTCCGGGCCACCTGATTAAGAGGAGGGCGAGCGAATTGCGGTGGCTGGCAGAGGAAAAGGCCAAACGGTTTCGTCGTTCGCAAGTGGGGCGCACGCTGCGGGTGCTCACTCTGCGGCGCGGGGCCCAGGATAGTCCCTGGCAAACCCCCGCTTTGTCGGGGAACTATTTGACGGTGCTGGTGCCGGAAGCGCTGCCCGCCAATCAGTGGCTGGATGTGACCGTGTCACGGGAGACGGAAAGGAAACTGATCGCTGCCCCGGTGGAAGCGGTGCTTGCCTATCGCGCGGAGGCCGGCTGACCAGCCCCTCATGTACATACTCGGAATTTCCACCTTAGGACGCAGCACGGCGGTCGCGATGATCGATGAGCAGTCCGTCCTATTCGCGATTGAGGAGGAAAAGCTAAGCCGGAACGAGGCCTCGGACATTCCGCGATTGGCCCTGGAGCGCTGCCTGCACGAGACCCATAGGAAGATAGAAGGCTGCCGAGCGATTGCGCTGGCGGAACGACTGGCGCAGCTGAAATCGCGTGCGCGGCGGAAGCGCATGGAGCTAACCGGAGCACAACAGCAATTGCACCATTTGCTGCGTGGCGGACCGCGCCCGACGCATTTCGATCACCACCTGTGTCATGCGGCGAGTGCGTATTACACATCGGGCTACGATCGCGCGTTGATTGTCTCGCTCGATGAAGGCAAGGGCGCGCAGTCCGGGCTGGTGGCGCTTGGGGATGGTGACGAGATTCGCCCGCTGCAAGCATTGAAGTTTCCTGATTCACTAGGCTGGTTTTATACGCGGGTGACGGAACTGGTCGGCCTGCGCGGGCACAAAGACGAGCACAAGGTTCAGTGGCTGAGTAAGGATGGCGAGCCGGAGTATTTGCCGGTGTTTCGAAAGCTGTTTACATGGAAATCGAATGGTATGCCGACGTTGCACCGGCGGTACTTCGCTTCGGGGCCGGACCATCGTGGCGTTTTCGCTCCGCAGTTTTACCGGGAGTTGGGTTTATCACGCGGGCAGGCGCCGAATCCGGTGGTGCGGTCGAATCTGGCGCGGAGTGCGCAGGATTTTCTGGAAGAAACGGTCCTGCAGCTGGTGGCAAATTTCCAGCGAGAAACGCATACCCATTCGTTGTGCCTGGCGGGCGGCGTCTTTCTGAACGTCTTTTTGGTGCGGGCGCTCGAGGAACGCAGCGAGTTTGCCCATGTCTATGTGCAGCCGGTTTCCGGGAACGCGGGTACGGCGCTGGGAGCGGCCTATCTTTCGCGGCGAATGATCTTGGGACAGTCGGGGCGCGCGCCACTGACGAGCCTGGCGCTGGGGATGCAGGCGAGTTCGCAGGAAATGAAAGCGATTTTGGACAACTGCAAAATCACGTATCGCTATTTGTCGGGGGAAGATCAGTCGATCGAAGAGGCGGTGCAGTTGTTGCAGCGCCACAAGATTGTCGCATGGTGCCAGGGGCGTACCGAGTTTGGTCATCGCGCGCTCGGAAATCGCAGCTTGCTGGCTTCGCCGTTTTCGGAATACGTGGTCGAGAATGTGAACCAGTTCATCAAGCATCGCGAGGGGTTTCATCCGTTTGCGCTTTCGGTGCCGGCGGAACGAGTGGCGGATTATTTTGAGGCTTCGCCGAACTGCCGGTTCATGGCATCCCTGGCGACATTGAAGTGCCCGGTGGCGGGGCTGGATCGATTTGCGTTCCACGGAAAGTCGATGCGCGTCCACACGGTGGAGAAGCAAGCCAATCCCCTGTTCTGGAAATTGCTGTACAAGTTTGGGGAATCGGCGCCGGCGCCGATTCTGGTGAATACGTCATTCAATTTATTTGGTGAGCCGCTGGTGACGGATCCGCGCGGTGCGGTGCGGAGCTTTTATTGTGCCGGGGTGGATGCTTTGGCGTTGGGGCCGTTTTTGCTGGTGAAGTAGACCGAGCCGGTGCTTCGCGGCGCGCCAAGCCAGCCTTGGTTGCGATAAGATCCTGCTTGCCGCTGGCGGATCCGAATGACATGGCCAGAATACCGACCACTTTAATCCTCGAAGACGACGTGTGCGATGGCTTGCGTGGCGGAGTGGGTGATGCTGAGGGCGATGTTTTTTACGCCCAGGGCGTCGGCGATTTTCCGCGCTTCGCCATGCAGAGCAAGGGTGGGGCGGCCGCCGCGCATCCGAACGACTTCGACATCGACCCAGCGCACGCCGCGGCTCCAGCCTGTGCCCAGGGCTTTCATCGCCGCTTCTTTGGCGGCAAAACGGCCGGCGTAACGCTCGTATTTATTTTTGAACTGTTCGCAATAGGCGGCTTCGTTGGCGGTGTAAACGCGACGGAGAAAGCGTTCCGTTTGCGATTCGATGACGTCGCGGATGCGGCCGACTTCCGCGACGTCGATACCCATACCGATGATCATGATTCCTCAAGTGGAAGTGTAGCATCGCGCGGCGGCGGGTTTCGTCGCGCCGCGGTCGAGCGATTATACTGCTCAGATGGCGAAAGCTCGAAAAACACCTCTTCAGAAGAAGCGCAGGAGGCCGTCGGCGTTTCGCCGTGCGAGTCGGAGGCCTGTGATCAAAGCCCCCTGGGTATCGCGGAGAATGGGCGGGATCGAAGTTTTGCAACTCGCTCCGTTTCAAAAACTGCCGTGGCTGGTGCATGGTTTCAGCACGCGTCTCGGTGGCCTCAGTGAGCTGAACGGCGAGAAGGTGCTCAATCTCAGTTTTATGGATTGGGACCAGCGGGAAAGGGTGGAGCAGAATCGGCGGAAATTTCAGGCAGCGCTCGGTGCCAACGGTCTTACCCTGGTTGCGATGAAGCAGATTCACTCCGACGTGGTGCATTTGTTTCGCGGGATTCCCGGTGTGCCCGGTAAGGGAGACGCGTCGACGACGAATCGGCCTGGCATTCTGCTGGGGGTGCAAACGGCGGATTGCGTACCGGTTCTGCTGGTCGATCCGAAAAAGCGAGCCGTGGCGGCGATTCACGCGGGATGGAAGGGCACCTTGAGCCGCATCACGGAAAAAACGGTGGGGCGAATGCGCCTGGAATTCGGCAGCAGGCCGCGGGACCTGTGCGCGGCTATCGGACCATCGATTGGGTCGTGCTGTTATGAAGTG
>Ga0306923_10001438_pt1 | contig 21056 bp, 21 predicted proteins | sample sta12Can44000108_FD_203841 | JGI IMG/M metagenome (GOLD analysis project Ga0306923, IMG submission 203841) | Lab enrichment of tropical soil microbial communities from Luquillo Experimental Forest, Puerto Rico - statanox.12C.anox.44.000.108 (v2)... | ecosystem: Environmental > Terrestrial >... | reverse complement strand
CGAGCCAGCCTTTCCAGCCGCCGTCCATCGATTCAACGTTGGTGTAGCCCATTTTCTGGATGTTGTCGGCCGCGAGCGCAGAGCGGAATCCGCCGCCACAGTAAAGGACGAGCTTAGCGCTCTGGTCGGGGACACGCTGTTCGATATCGCGCTCGATGACGCCTTTACCAAGATGAATTGCGCCGGGAAGATGGCCGCGTCCCCATTCGCTTTCCTCGCGCACGTCGATCAGAACAAATTTCTCACCCCCGTCGAGGCGCCGCTTGACGTCGGCCACGTTGGTTTCCTTGACGCGCTTTTTCGCGTCGTTTACCAGAGTAAGGAACCTCTGCGCATGCGCCATGGAATCCTCCCTTTCGAACGGCAAAGAAATCAAGCAAAGCGTATCACAGGGGCGCGCCGCGAGCGCAAAGAGAGCGTCCGGCCGTGGCCTCAGGCGCCCTCTTCCCATCGAGCAAACTGGCACGCGAGCCAGGGGCTTCAGGGCTTTGCCGGCTGCTCGGATTTCCCGGGGAACGATCGGACGAGATTCACGAGATTCCAGCGAGCCTCTTCGCTGGTGCGATCGCCTTCACCGCCGAGCATTTTTCCGCGGCCATTGGTGATGATGTAGAAGAGTGCGCCGTCGCTGTATTTGGAGATGGAGGCGGGATTGCGCCAGTCGTTCAATTCGAGCTTCATCTGTGCCGCAAGGTCGCCCTTGCCGTCGCCGTTTTCTCCGTGACACATCGCGCAGTGGTAGCCGTAAAGCTTTTTTGCCGCGGCAAGCCCGTCAGGAGTGGGCTTGACCGGATTTTTCTTTTCGGCGTCGGCGGCAGGAATGGGAGGCAGAGTGTTTTCCGCCGATTGGGCATCCTTTGGTTTTGACTCCTTTTGCTGCGCGAAAAAGCTAGCCGTGCAGAACAGAGAAAGAGCGCTCAGAAACAACACAATACGCCGCATACGTACCCCCTGAGTGGATAGGTGAGAATGTCTGAGGAGCGAGGCAGACAGGAGCTACGTTTGATTTTACGCCTGGGACCGACGGAAAGAAAGCTGCGCCGATATGCAAAAAGGGGGCCGGCTAAAGTCCGACAACGGCAGAGTCAATCCGCCTCCGGTTATGGCTTTTCGCTGGCGAGCGGTGATTTTGCCGCGGGAACGCTGCAGCCGCGGACAGATTCTTCGCCACGCTTTCCGGCGGTAAAGCGGCTGGATTCGCGGACGCGCGTGCGCAGGCCATCGATAACGGCGGGGATGGGATCGTGCGTTACGCCGCGGATAACGAAGATCATCAAGGCAGCTTCACCCGGGGAATCGGCGCTCGAGGTGATGCCGACGCCCTGAATGCCCTGCTGCTTCATGAGCTCGTTCACGTGGGCGGAGTGCACCACCTTGGCGCGCTCGAGTTCGGCTTTCGCGATGCTGCTGACAGCAAAAGTGTCGAGAACCGGCGCGACGCGCGCGGCTGTAGCCATATCAAAGATGCCGTGTGGACCCGGGTTGCCTGCCGGGACAATGCGCGTGCCGATGCCTTCCAACTCCGCAGGCAGGGCGGTGGGGATCTGTTGCGGGTTCACGACGAGAATCACCGCGGCGTCGCCCGGACGGTCGACACTCGGCCCCACGCCAATGGCCTGAATATAGGCATTCGCGAGCAATTCGGGGGCGTGCATGTCGCGAGCGCGCTCGGCGGAAGCAATTTTTCCAGGATCGACGGCGACGGTCGTTTGCGCCTGGGTGGTGTTCACGCCATTTGCAGGCAAAGTGCAACCGATAACCTGGTGCGTGGCGGCGCTGCCAACAAAGGTCGGGAGGTTATTACTCTGGTCGGCGAGAGCGGCGCGTACATCGGCGACGGGATTGCCCACGGTATCGGTGTCCGAGCCGCCATAGAGCAACGCGACGGGGTCGGCGGTTGTCTGATCGACGATCAATGAGCCGGAATCACCGGTGGCGCTGAACGAGCCTCCTGCCACCGAAACTTGATTCGTGTAGTTGACCGTGAAAGTCGTGCCGGTGTTGCAACCGGGCTGATATTGAACGGAAGTGGCGAGTGAGATGGAACTCACCGAAGAACATGTCAAACCGGTGGAGCGGCCACTCTTAGCAACGTTCTCTCCGATTGTGGCGGTGATGCCATTGCCGGCGTGTGGCGGGCCCGGGTCCGCTGTATTTCCGGTTGCGGTAGCTCCCAGGGACAAGATGCTTCCGGTAGTGTCCACCGTCCCCGTGACAATTTGGGCCAGGGCAGCGTCGACGTTAGTACCCGCGGTCACCAAGTTCACGAACTGAGAGAGATTGCCGACAGTCGTGGTGCCAGTGGTGGAGCAGTTGGCATCGATCAAGCCGGGTTGCGTTATCGCGTCTCCAATGCTGGCCGAATCGCTGCGCGCAAGGACGTGATTGTTGCTGAGAATGTAGAAAGTGCCGTTGCGCTGTACCAAGGCGCCCAAGGTGCCGGAGCAGCAGAAGGTGAGATTGCCTTGAACACTGGAATCCTTGGCGTTGCCACCGGAAGTACCGAGTTTGATCGGAATATTTTGGGCCTGCTGGTTCGCGTTGGAGGCCACGATCAAGACGCTACTCGAACCGGACTTGGTCTTGTCCGCCTGGGAGACGGCGGTGACGGTGACGGTGGAGGGGCTCGGGACGGTTGCGGGAGCCGTAAAGCTTCCGGAGGTCTTGATGGTGCCAACTGTTGAATTACCGCCTGCGACTCCATTTACTTCCCAGGTAACGAGGGTGTTGCTCGTGCCCGTCACGGTCGCCTGAAACGCAAGGGTTTGATTGACGACGGCGGTAGGATTTTGTGGCGTCACCGTGACAGAAACTGTGCCGGAATTTCCACCGCCACCCCCGCTATTTTTGGCGTCAGACAAACCGCTGCAGCCTGTAAAACTCGCGGCAATAATAACGAGGAAAGATAGGAAAAGAGTGGCTCGGCGCATTTTATCCCCCAACCTCCGCAAGACAGTGTCAGGCTAGCACGCAGGCGAGGAGGGGCTAGGGTCCTTAAGATGCCTCCGTGACCAACCTATTCCCGTACGCTAGGACAGGATTTCCCGGGCTTTTGCTATAGATGGCTCGGAGGGGCAGGGGGATGCCCGTTCAATCGAGATCGCGCCAGTTGGGCCCGGTGCCGATTTCCACAACCAGGGGAACCGCGAGCTTGTGCACACCTTCCATCTCTTCGCGCACCAGTTTCGAAAGGGCGTCTAGTTCGCCGGCGGGGGCTTCGAAGAGCAATTCGTCGTGAACCTGAAGGATCATGCGGGCGGCGAATTTCTCGAGGCGCAGACGCTTTTCGATGGAGATCATGGCCAGCTTGATGAGGTCCGCGGCTGTGCCCTGCAAGGGGGAATTCAGGGCCGTGCGTTCCGCAAAATTGCGGAGCTGCATTTGGGGCGAGTTGATTTCGGAGATTGGCCGGATTCTGCCGAAGAGGGTTTTCGCGACTTCGGTTTTGCGGGTCTCGACGAGGATGCGGTCCAGATATTCTTTTACGCCACGGTAGCGGGTGAAGTAGGCGTTGATAAACTGTGCGGCTTCCTTCTGGCCGATTCCAAGCTGCTGCGCGAGGCCGAAAGCAGATAAGCCGTAAATGATGCCGAAATTGATGGCTTTGGCAGCTCGGCGGTGCTCAGCGGTTTGCGCCATGGGACCGACGCCGAAAACCTCCTGTGCGGTTCTCGCATGGATGTCCTCGCCGCTGCGGAACGCCTCGAGGAGCACGGGGTCCTCGGAGAAATGAGCCATGATGCGGAGTTCGATTTGCGAGTAATCGGCGGAGAGAAGGGCCCTTCCCGGCTCTGCCACGAAGGCGGCACGAATCTCACGGCCAAGCTCGCTGCGAATCGGTATGTTCTGCAGATTCGGATCGCTGGAACTGAGCCGGCCGGTGGCTGTGCCGGTCTGGGAGAAGCTGGTATGCAGCCGGCCTGTGTCAGGATGGATCAGCTTCGGCAGCGCATCGACGTAGGTGGACTTCAACTTGGCGACTTCCCGGTATTCGATCACCTTTTTCGGCAATTCATGCTGGTCTGAGAGTTCCTCGAGAATCTCCGCGGCCGTGGACCGGACCTTGCCTCGGCCGCGGCGGGAGGGAACTTGCAGATTCAACTTGTCGAAAAGAATCTCCGCGAGTTGCGTCGGCGAATTTACGTTGAATTCGGAGCCCGCCAGCTTCCAGATTTGTTTTTCGAGGCGGCGCACTTCTTTTTCCATAGAATGGGACATTTTCTCAAGGGCGCGAGGATCGACGCGAATGCCGGTGCGCTCCATTTCCGCCAAAACGCCGGCGAGCGGCAGATCGATGGTTTCGTAGACTGCGGCCAGATCTTGCTCATCGATCTGCTTGCGGAGGACGGGAGCCAATTTGTGCAGGAAATCCGCGTGCTCCCCAGCGCCGCCGCCGATGGGCAGGTTGAAGACGCGGAAGACCACGTCGAGGAAATCGTGTTTGGCGGTGGTGGGGCGCAGCAGATAGGCGTACAACTGGGTGGCATGCTTGATGTTCTCCGCCCGGCCTGCCAGCAACTGGAAAAGCTTGGGGTCGTGCACAATTTTGGTGCGCTTTTGATCCCGCAGAGCCTGCCCCAGGGATTTAAGAGCTTCGCCTTTTTCGTCACTCCAGAGAGCGCGCCCTTCACCAGTGTGCGAAGAAACCTCGATTCCGGTAATTTGTGTTCCGAACCCTTCGGACTCGCGCCCACCCGGGTCCAGGTTCAGCCAGACGGCGAGATCGGCGTCAGAGGGAAGCGCGGTCAAATATCCGCGAAACGCTTCGACGCTTTCGAACTCGGCGTAGTCCCTTTTCTGGTCGACGGGGGCGGCTGCCACTTCTTCCGGTGCTGCGCCGCTTTTCTCCAACGCACCCGAGGCCATCAATTCCTTCAAAAGGGAGTTAAAGCCAAGTTCGCGGTAGAGCGAAAGGAGGGCGGGCACATCGGGCTGGCGCATTTTGAGCTTATCGAGGTCGAGCTCCAGCGGCACCTCGGTATCAATCGTTGCGAGCTGCTTGCTCATGAGGACCTGGTTTTTTTGCTGGAGGAGGGCTTCGCGGTAGCGCTTGTTGGTGACTTCTCCGGCGTGCTGAAGCGCGTTTTCGACGGTGCCGAATTTCTGGATCAGCTCGGCGGCGCCTTTTTCACCGATTCCCTTGGCCCCCGGAATGTTGTCGACGGTGTCGCCGAGCAGGGACATCAGGTCAACCACTTTTTCCGGTGAAACGCCGAGGATTTCCTCGACCTTTTTCGCATCGACGAGGATATCAGCCTTGGCGCCGCCCGAACCGGTGCGGAGAACGCGCACACCGGAATTGACGAGCTGCATCATGTCCTTGTCGTTGGAGATGACAAAGACGTCGAGCCTTTTTTTGGCCGCCCGCGCGGCAACTGTGCCAATGACGTCGTCCGCTTCGAAGCCGTCGAGTTCGAGAATCGGCAGGCACAAGGCCTCGCAGAGCCGCCGCACGTACGGCAGTTGCACGCTCATCTCCTCGGGCATCGGAGCACGCTGGGCCTTGTAGGATTCGAAGAGCTTGTCGCGAAATGTGGGCTTGCTGGTGTCGAAAACGACGGCGATGTATTCCGGTTTGTAGTCCTTGATGAGGCGTCGAAGAATATTGGCGAAAAGAAACGGGACCTTGGTGGGAATTCCGCTCGGGGCGTTCATGCGCACCATCGGCGCGTAGAAGGCACGGTAGATGTGCGCCATGGCATCGACGAGAAACAACTTCCTCGAACTGTCTGTCTGGCGAGCCATCCCGGGAGTATAACAAAGCAGGGCCCACGCGCTTCCTTAGCGGCGCAGATGAGACGCTGCCGAGGGCCGGCAATTCGAGGAGGACGCGCAGACGTGGAAACGACGGGAAACTACTTTCTGACAACAGCACGCCTGGGATTCCGGCAGTGGTCTAGAAATGATCTGGAGCTGGCAACGTTGTTGTGGGGGGACATCGAGGTGACCCGGTTTATTGGCGGGCCTTTTTCGAAAGCACAAATTGAGGCGCGCCTGGCACGCGAAATCGCCTCGATGGACGAGCACGGCGTTCAATATTGGCCGGTGTTTTTGCTGCCGGACGGCGAGTTCGCCGGTTGTTGCGGCCTGTGTCCCTACAAACCTGAAGAAAGCATCTGCGAACTGGGATTCCACTTCCGGCCACAGTATTGGGGCAAAGGCTTTGCCGTGGAAGCGGCACGCGCTGTAATTCATCACGCTTCAGAGTCGCACAAGGCGCGAGCGCTGTTTGCCGGACACCACCCGGACAATAAGGCTTCGGCGCGCGTACTCGAAAAACTGGGGTTCGCGTTCACACATGAAGGAATTTACGGGCCAAGCGGCAAAACGGACTGCTGTTATATCCTCGAATTGCCAGCTTGAAGTGTTGCTAGACGACGCCGAGACTTTTCCCGACTTCCGCGAGCGTGTCCGCAGCCTTCAGGAGGTGCTCTCGCTTGTGGGCGGCGCTGACAATGGCGCGAAGGCGAGCTTTTCCTTCGGCGACGGTCGGATAGCCGACGGCCGGAGCGAATACGCCAGCATCAAACAGCCTGGTTGAAAATTCAAACGCCTTCGCGGCGTCCCCGACATGAATGGGAATAATCGGCGTCTCGCTCGACTGGAACTCGAAGCCGCGCTTCTTCAGTTCTTTCTTGAAGAATTTCGTATTGGCCCAGAGCTTTTTCACGAGCTTTTCACCTTCGGCCGAATCGAGCAGGGCAAAAGCCGCCTGGCACGCCGCTGCGGTGGCGGGAGGGTGAGAAGTGGAGAAGAGAAATGGCCGGGCGCGGAGGTAGAGAAAATCGATCAGGTCGTGGGAACCGCAAACGTAGCCACCCATCGAGCCGATGGCTTTGCTGAGGGTGCCCACCTGAATATGGACGCGGCCATGGCAATTGAGATGGTCGATGGTGCCACGACCGCCGCGGCCGAGGACTCCGCTGGCGTGAGCGTCGTCGACCATCATGATGCAGCCGTATTTTTCGGCGAGATCGCAAAGCTGTGGCAAAGGCGCGATGTCGCCATCCATCGAAAAGACGCCGTCGGTGATGATCAGTTTTTTTCCGGTGAAGGAGGCATGTTCCTCGAGGATGCGCTCGCAGTCCGAAAGATCTTTGTGCTTGAACACTTTGATGGTGGCTTTCGAAAGACGCGCGCCATCGATGATGGAGGCGTGATTCAGCTCATCGGAAACGATGAGATCATCCTTGCCCAGAATGGCGGAAACCGTGCCGGCATTGGCGGTAAAACCGGATTGAAAGACAACGCAGGCTTCCACCTGTTTGAAACTGGCGATTTGCTCTTCGAGATCCATGTGCAGCTTCATCGTCCCCGCGATGGTGCGGACGGCGCCGGCGCCGACACCGAGTTTTCGGACGGCTTCGACGGAAGCTTTGCGGAGCGCCCGGTGCGCGGTTAAGCCGAGGTAATTGTTGGAAGCCAGGTTAACGACCTCGCGCCCGTCAAAAATACAGACGGGCTTTTGCTCGCCTTCGAGAACGCGGAGTTTCGGAGCCACACCCTTGGCGCGCAAGTCCTGTAACGTCTCGCTCACGTAGTGCAAAGGATTCAGTTTCGTGGCCTGTGCCCCAGATTCACTCATTTTTGCTCCCCCAAGGTGACTTTCGTGCTGTATTTCGCGGCCGATTTGGTTCCTGTTTCGAGACCGTCCGGGTACATCAGGATTTTTCCAGCGAGGCCGCTCTGGAGTTTCGAAAAAGCAGCCTCAAAATTGGCGAGGTCCATGCGTTCGCCAAAGAGCGGATCGAGATCCACGCGGCCGGCCTTGAGAAGGGCGGTCATCTGCACCCAGGTTCCATACATGCGGCGGCCGTAGATGCCCTGAACGGTGGCTCCCTTGAAGATAACGTCCTGAACCAGGTCGAGCGGCACACTTTCGGTGGGAATGCCAAGGAGCGACGCCCTTCCGCCGGCACGCAGAGACTTAAACCCCTGCTGAATCGCCGCGGGATTACCGCTCATCTCAAGAAGAGCATCAACGCCGGTGCCACCCGTCGCTTCGAGGATTTTCCCGACCGGGTCTTCGGTGGCGGGATTGAGAACGAAGTCTGCACCCATTTCCTTGGCCATGGCCCGGCGGTGCTCGTTGGTTTCGGTGGCAAACACGGTAGAACTGCCACAGGCCTTGGCGACGGCGATGGACATGAGGCCGATGGGACCGCAGCCGGTGACGAGTACGGTCTGGCCGGCAATGGGTCCCGCGAGCACGGTGTGAACAGCGTTGCCCAGCGGATCGAGAATGGCGGCGTAACGCTCTGGAATTGCGGGATCGAGTTTCCAGATATTCGTGGCGGGAATTTTCACAAATTCGGCGAAGGCACCGTCGATATCAATGCCGATAATCCGGAGATTCTGGCAAATGTGCGATTCGCCAAGGCGGCACTGGTGACAATGGCCGCAATTCACGTGCATTTCGGCGCTAACGAAATCGCCGGGCTTGACGGCGGTTACTTCTTCGCCCACGCGTTCGACAATGCCGCAGAACTCATGTCCCAGAGTGACAGGCGGCTTGATGCGGCCCTGGGACCACCGGTCCCAACCGTAGATGTGGAGGTCGGTTCCGCAGATCGAGGTGGCTTTCACACGGGCAAGGACTTCGGTGGGGCCAATCGCCGGCACCGCAACTTTTTCGAATTGCAGGCCCTTTCCCGGTTGCATCTTCCGCAATGCCTTCATCAGTGTTGCCATCGCGTGCACTCGCCTCAGGAATGGCTGGATAAGCCGGGTTTGTTCCGTTTGCGTCCAATTGTTGATGCTAGCATACGCCAGTAAAGAGTTCAGGGCAGGAAGATCGCCGGGGCGGGCAGAAAACGGTAACGGTGGCCGCCGTCGAAGAATCGAAAAGCGAAGAACAACCGGAGATGACGATGCCATCGAAACCTACAATCGGCGAGATTCTTGAAGCGCAACGGTTGCTGGCAGGCTACTTCCCGGCGACGCCTCTCGTTCGGGCCTTCGGGATTTCGCAGCCCGGCGTGGATGCCTATCTGAAACTTGAAACGCACCTTCCTACCGGGTCGTTCAAGCCGCGGGGAGCGTTGTTCGCACTGGCGCAGGCGTTGAGCACTCGCAAGGTCACCGAAGTAACCGCATCGAGCACGGGGAATCAGGGAGCCGCTGTGGCGTGGGCCGCGAAGACGCTCGGGGTTGCCGCGACCATTTTTCTTCCGGTAAAGCCGAATCCGGTGAAAAGGAAGAAAATTGCGGACCTCGGCGCGCGCATCGTGGAAGTGGGCGGCCTGGATATCACCCATGCATTTGCGGAGGCTTGGGCTTACTCGGCGACGACCGGAGCTTATTTTCTGAATGACGCGAGCGATCCGCATCTTCCGGCGGGCCCGGGAACCATTGGCCTCGAGATCTTGTCCGAGCTGACCCCGGTGAGGGCGGTTTATGTGCCGATGGGAGACACGGCGCTGATTCGCGGCCTTGCAGCAGCGATGAAGGCGACTCATCGGAATATCAGGATCATTGGCGTTCAGGCGGAACGAGCGCCTTCCTATTATCTTTCGTGGAAGGAAGGCAAGCCGGTGGAGGCAGAAATCGGCGACACCTGCGCGGATGGCTTGGCGACGAAAACAGCCATGCCCGAAAATGTGCGCGCGATAAGAGAACTGGTTGACGACGTCAGGCTGGTTACCGAGGAGGAGTTGTTCGATGCGATCAGGCTGCTTTACGAGCGTGAAAAAGTGGTGGCGGAACCTGCCGGAGCCGCGGCCACGGCAGCCTTTTTGCAGCAGCCGCCAGGCGAAGGACCGGCCGTTCTGCTCGTGAGCGGCGCGAATATTTCGGACGCTGTGCGCCATCGCGCGGGCCTGCCGGCAGCGTGAACAGCATCTTGAACCGCGATGCAATTTTCCGGGCGCCGCGGACGTATCATGTATTGAGCTTATGACCGACCAGCAAGCTGCCATTCTGCTTGAGCATATTTCGCGGCACTATTCGATGGGAGAGACGAGCGTGCGGGCCGTCGATGATGTTTCTCTCTCTGTGCCGCAGGGGGAATTTCTGGCGCTGCTAGGGTCATCGGGTTCGGGCAAATCGACTCTGCTGAATCTGGTGGCTGGGCTGGACCGGCCAACTTCGGGCGCGATTTTTGCGAACGGGCAGAATCTTGGCGAGCTTTCGTCGATTGAACTGGCGCGCTACCGGCGGAACACCATCGGGATGATTTTCCAGTCGTTCAACCTGCTGCCGCGCATGACGCTCGAAGAGAATGTCGAGTTGCCACTGCGGCTTGCCGAAGTCGAGCGCCCGGAGCGCGCATCCCGAGTGCAGGAGGCGCTCGAACGAGTTCGCTTGACGCACCGCGTAGGGCACCGGCCCGCGGAACTTTCGGGCGGCGAGCAACAGCGCGTGGCCATCTCACGGGCGCTGGTGAACCGCCCACAAATACTGCTGGCCGACGAGCCGACGGGAAACCTGGATTCCGCGACGGGCGAAGCGATTCTCAGGCTGCTTCGCGATTTGCGGGAGCAGATGGGGATGACCGTCGTGATGGTCACACACGAGAAGCCCCTTGCGGAACGCTTCGCGGACCGTCTGGCGACGATGGCAGACGGAAAGCTGCTGGAGATAACGACGAACACGAAGGGCGCGGTGCAATGAAACCGCGTGACCTGACCGATCTTGCGCTGCGGAACCTTCGCGAAGCGATTTTGCGCAATGCACTGACGACGCTCGGAGTAGCGGTGGGAGTCGCGTCGCTTGTGGCCATGCTTTCGCTCGGTGTCGGCCTGCAACAGCTCGCCTCAAAGCGACTGTCGCAGAGCGGGCTCTTTGACACGATTTTTGTAACGCCAAAAAACAATTTTCGCGGCGTGGGGCGGCGGCAACGTGAAGTGCAATCGGATAAGCCGACGCGCCCGCTCGACGAAGAAACGCGCAAGGAACTCGAGAAGTTGCCGAACGTAATCGAGGTGTACCCGCAGATACGGTTCTTCACGGAGGTACGGTTCAACAACAAGCCCTACGCCACGGTAGTAGCGGGATTGCCGGAGTCTTCGCGGAATTCGGGAGCATTCGACGGCATGCAGGGGAGCTTCTTTTCTTCCCGAACGGCGGACGAAGCCATCCTGCAAATTGAGTTCGCGAAAGACCTGTCGGACAAACCGGCTTCGCTGTTGGGGCAAGAGATCACGCTGCGCTACGCGGAGCGCCAGGCCATTCCGGCGGCGGCCGGTGATACTTCAGGTTCCGCCTCTTCCGACGCACCGGAGGGCTTTTCCGTCGTAGCCAAAGAGCTGAAGCTGAAAATCATCGGTATCGTGGAGACCGAACCGGCGGCGGGTTACGGCGGATACGGCAACGCGCGGCTCCTAATGCCCTTAGAGACAGCATCGACGCTGCGGGCGGCGCAGGTGAACGACCTGCGGGACATCGTTCGCGCAAGCACGGGCAATAAAGTGACCTTTCCTTCGTTTTCGGTGCGCGCCAGCTCTCCGTCGAAGGTCGAGGCGCTCGAGGCCTCCATCAAATCGATGGGATTCAACGCCTTTTCGCTTCTGGACGCTTCGAAATCGTTGCGCACGTTTTTCTCGGTCTTTGATCTGCTGCTTGGAATTTTTGGCAGCCTGGCGCTTGCCGTGGCTACGCTCGGGATCGTGAACACGCTGGTGATGGCGATTCTGGAGCGCCGGCGCGAGATTGGCGTTCTGAAGGCCCTGGGCGCCGCGGACGTAGACGTGCAGCAGTTGTTCTTCGTTGAGGCCGGCGTCATGGGATTGTTCGGTGGATTCCTGGGAGTGTTTTTCGGCTGGGCCCTCGGCCGGGCAATAACGTTCGGCACGAATGTCTATCTAAAGAGGCAGGCACTGAATCCCATCGAACTGTCGTCGGTTCCCTGGTGGCTGATCGTGGCCGGGATAATATTTGCGGTTCTTGTCAGTCTGGCGGCGGGCCTTTATCCTGCTTCGCGTGCCGCAAAGCTCAATCCGGTCGATGCGCTTCGTTACGAATAGTGCGTGCGTTGGCGGCGCGCTACTCGCGCTACTTGTGTCCTGCCCGCGTACCTACGCGTCGCTTGGCAGGGTCGAATGCAATTCGGCGCCGAGCAAGATCCTGGCGCGCGGCGTTCCCTACTGCATCGTGCTTCCGGCGGCTTTCGATGCCGACAAATCGCGCCACTTCCCAGTTCTCTACGCGTTGCATGGACTGGGTGACAATGAGCAGTACCTGGTGCATTCCGGCCTTTGGAACCTCGTGGAAGACATGCGGGAGCGGGGCGAGGTGAAGGATTTTCTGATCGCGTCTCCCGACGGCGGTAGAGGCTTTTACATCAATTCCAAGGATGGCAAAAACCGCTACGAGGATTTTCTTGTGCTGGAATTCTTCCCGTTCATCGAAAAACGGTACCGCGCAGCACCGGGACGAGTGAACCGGGCAATCACGGGAGTGTCGATGGGCGGTTATGGCGCGCTGCATCTCGCGTTTCACCATCCCGAGCTTTTCTCGTCGGTGAGCGCGCAAAGCGCGGCGCTTGTCGACAAACTCCCCAACGTGTTTGTGAACCTAGGTGCCTCGGAGCGTTCTCGCGCGCTCGCTGCGTTCGGTGATCCGCCGGATGCCGCGTATTGGGAGAAGAACAGCCCGATCACACTGGCGCGAACGGCGAACCTGACGGGCTTGAAGATCTACTTTGACTGTGGCGATCAGGACGACTACGGATTCGAAAAAGGGGCGGCAGCACTGGACAAGGTTCTTACGTCGCGCCGCTTTGTTCACGAGTTCCATATCTATCCGGGCAGGCACGATGCCCCTTACTTTGCCGCCCACATTCCCGCTTCGTTAGAGTTCGCGTCGCGCGCATTTCAGAAGTGAACGGGCGGGGCGGTTTCGGGTGTAGAATGCGAGTCGGTCCGGTGCTCCCGGAGCAGGAGAGATTCAATGCGCCGCTTCGCCGGTGTAGTGGTGTTGTTTACGTGCAGCTGTTTTGCGCCAGGGTACGCGCAGGAAAAGCCGGCGGAGAAGCCTCCGGCGACACTCACGTCTCCGACCTCCGGACCACGGCTGGAGTTTCTCGATGAAGTCTCGTACTACGAACAGCGGTTCCTGCGACTGGCAGACGCGATTCCTGCGGAAAAATACACCTGGAGGCCGGCGGAAGGCGTTCGTTCGATTGGTGAAGTGTACATGCACGTGGTCGCAGCGAATTACGGTCTTGGGAAGATGATAGGCATGCCGCCGCCCGCGGGCGTGGATACGAAAGCAATCATGGCGGCTGCGGGCGACAAGGCGAAGGTGATTCAAGCGCTTAAGGATTCGTTCGCGCATTTTCGTAACGCGGTGCTGTCGATCAAGGATTCCGAACTTGACAAGGAGATAAAGACACCGCGCGGGCAAATGACAATCCGGGGTGCCTTTTTCCTGATCTCGGGCCATTATGGAGAGCACCTCGGGCAATCGATCGCTTATGCGCGGCAGATCGGCATCGTGCCGCCGTGGACGGAAGAGAGACAAAGACAGGAAGCGGAAAAGCCGAAGCAGTGACCAACGCCGAGCGACCGGAGCACGACGGCCACTCGAGTGACCCGACTGAAAAGGCGACCCTAAAAGACCTACGACGGGGTTCGATGGAGAAAGTGCTGGGAATTGCCGGCGTGTCCTTCCGATCGCGCGATCCAAAGGCGCTGGCTCAATGGTATCGGGACCATTTGGGAGTCAACGTCTGTCCCCGACAATTACACCGATGGAGCGTGGGAGCAGCAGGCCGGTCCCACAGGCTTCGCGCCGTTCCCGGAAGACACCAAATCCGAATGGCGGTTCGCCCGCTTGTACGACCCGGAAGGCAATCCAATCGAATTGTGGAAACCGGCGGGACGTGACGCACGCTAGTCCCCCTCCAAATGCCATGGCGCGAGCATGAATTGGGCTGAAGGCTCACCGACTCGGAGCACAGCTCTGCTATGATGCACGCCGTGAAGATGCGGAGGGGCGATGAGCTTTGAGCAGCGCTGGAAGGAAATTCAAAGCGGGTTCGAACGCTCGTTCTGGGTCGCAAACATCAGCGAGATTTTCGAGCGGCTCGCGTACTACGGATCGTTCGCGTCGTTGGCTAATTATCTGCGTGAAACGCTGAATTTTCCCACCGAGCAGACGGGAACGCTCGCGGGAATTTTCGGTGGCATGGTGTGGTTTCTGGCGATATTTGGCGGAGCCGTAGCCGACCGGCTGGGCTTTCGACGGGCACTTTCGCTGGCTTACCTGATACTGACCGGCGCATATTTTTTGCTGGCTTCCATCGGTGCGCCATGGCTTGCGCCGATTCGCGATGCGGTACCGCTGGAACTGTTTGTCGGGTGCATCCTGGTTCTTCCTGCGCTGGGCATTTCGCTGGTGAAGCCGAGCGTTGTGGGAACGACGGCCGGAGCGTCAAAAGAAAATGTGCGCTCGCTCGGCTACTCGATTTACTACACGATGGTAAATCTCGGCGGCGCTTCGGGGCCGCTGGTGGCTTCGTTCGCCCACCGGCACCTCGGGGCGGGGAAAATCTTCTACGTTGCGTCGTTTGTCGTGGGTTTGATGTTTGTTGGAGTGCTGCTGTCTTTCCGCGAACCACAACGGGCGGAAGGCGCGTGCACACCGACGGTGGGCGAGACCCTGAAGAATTTCCTGACGGTGCTGCGCAATCCGAAATTCATGATTTTTCTGCTGGTTTTCACGGGCTACTGGATCGTGTTCTGGCAGCAGTGGATTGTGCTGCCGGTGTACCTGCACACGTACGTGGATAAAAACATCGATGTGGAACTGGTGCTGGTGACCGACGGCATTGTCGTGATCACGTGCACCATTCTGATCAACCACCTGCTGCGAAAACTGCCGGCGTTCAGCGCGATCGTGCTGGGGACGCTGGTCACCAGTTTGTCCTGGGTGGTGCTGGCGCTGCGACCGTCGATGTCGGGAGCGGTGATATCCATTTTCGTGCTGGCGGTCGGCGAAATCATTCAACAGCCCCGCTACTACGAGTACATCTCGCGGTTGGCGCCGCCGGAGCAGCAGGGCACGTACATGGGATTCGCGTTTCTGCCGCTCGGAATCGGCTCGTTGATTGGAGGATGGTTTGGCGGGCGGTTGCTTCGCTATTTTGGAGAAGTACAAGGCAAGCCCGAATTGGTGTGGTACGTGATCATAGCCGTAGGGCTGCTGACGACCTTGCTGCTGTGGATTTATGACCGTGTGGTGAAGCCGGCAAGGGAATTGGCCACGGCCTGAGACGGTGAGGACGTCGAAGGAGTGGTTTCCAGACAGAACCCAAGATCGCGTGGTGGACTAATTGACCATGCGCCGGAGGGAATCGAGGGCCTGGCGGGCGAGGGTATAGCGAGGCTCGATGTTCAGCGCTTGCTGAAAACAGCGCATTGCCTGGCCGTACATTTCCTTGCCCAAGTAGGCGCGGCCAAGATTGTAGTGAGGAAAATGGCGCGGCTCGTAGCGGCGGGCCTCAATGGCCTGCTGCAGCCAGGGAATGGCGTCGTCGAACTGGCCGAGTTCGATTAAGTAAGCACCAATGTCGTTGTAGGGATTGCCGAAATCGGGATCAAGTTCGATGGCGCGCTTGCATTCGGTGATAGCGTCGAGAAGCTTGCCCTGAAAATGATAGGTCCAGCCGAGAAAGGTGTGGGCCTCGGCCGTGGGATGGAGCTCGAGCGAGGAGTGGTAGAGTTCAACGGCGCGGTCGTAATCGCCTTCCATTTGAGCCTGATAGGCGTCCTGCAACACCTCCCACGCGCGAGTCAGGGTCTCCTGAGTCATGGGGCCATTGTGAGGGGGAGAAGAGAGCAAGGTCAAAGGTACAAAGGTTCTAGCTGTGCATAAGCGCAACCTGTCCGTTTTGACGGGGAGACAGTGGAAATTCGGCCAGAGAACAGGGAAAATAAAAGGCGCGAAATTTAGAAAGGGATGGAAACGTGAACCGGAATCGTATTATTCGACTGGCAGGCATCCTGCTCGTTTCGGGGGCGCTCCTTGGCGCGGGGGCAGTTTGGGGAAATAATGGGGCGAAGCCCATGCCAAACGCAGCAGCGGTGGCGAGGGGCAAAACGCTGTTCCAGCAGAAGTGCTCGCTGTGCCACTACGACACGAGCGATCAGAAGAAGATTGGTCCCGGCCTGAAAGGCCTATCGAAGCGTGGCGTTTTCAGCGTGAACGGGAACAAGATTACAGACGATAGCTTGAAGACCTGGATCGAGAACGGCGACCAGTTGATGCCTCCGTTCAAGGGGGTCCTTGAGCCGGCACAGATCAAGGATGTGATTGCCTACGTAAAGACGCTGTAGCTGCCCGTAAGGACAGTCGGGGAAGGTCAGAGAGCCTAGCTTCATCCTGGAATTGCGGCAGTGAAAAGAGAAATCCCCGGAAACCTGGATCGAGCCAGCAATCCGGGGATTTTCAATTTCCAACTCTCCCGACGGGAAGAGAACTACTTCAGAACTGCATCCTTCAGGGCCTTGGCCGGGCGGAGGCGGACAACGGTCTTGGCCTTGATCTTGATCTGTTCGCCGGTCTGAGGATTGCGGCCGATACGCGCCTTGCGGTGAGCCTTCACAACGCGGCCAATTCCGGGAATGACGAACTTACCCGCGCCACCCTTGGCTTCCCTGACCGCAAGCTTGTGGAGTTCCTCAAAGAAACCAGCGACCGTCTTTTTGGGCGTGCTGACCTTTTCGGCGATGTGCGCGATGATTTTGGTTTTGCTCATTGGCTTAGCTGCCATTTAGTCTGCTTATCCTCCTGAGATGTCTATCCACCCCGAACGAATCGAGGTCAGCGCCGAGCGAAGCTCTACCCCTTATTTTCGTGCGTAAACTCGGGCCGTTTGGGAATATAGCGAAGGCGGAAAAAGAACGCAAGGGCGAAACATCGAAAATACAGGGAAAAATGCGGTTTTTTTGAGGGCATGTGCAAAACGTGCAGGTTTCATGCGGGTTGGAGGAGATGGGGAAAGGGCGGAATCGAGGCAGTGGCTGCTATCCTTTGTAATTTCAAGTTAATTAAGGAGAAGAGCGGATGAGCGCGGACTGGAAGGAACTTGAGCGGCGGATTGCGGATTTGACCAAGAGCAGGCCGCCGCCAGTCGCGGTCACATTTCTGGACGCGGAGCCTGTGAATATCGAGAAATTTGAGGGCCGTGAGCCGTCGAGTTGCAGCTTCTGGCGATTGGCGGCGGGCGGCCGCACATTTTACACGGTGCCCGAAAACCACTTCAACTGCGCCGTGGGCGCCTCATACGCACAACATCCCGCTCTCGGCGGACAGGCAAAAAGAGACGGAGCAAAGCATTAAAGATTAATGTTCGATCTGGGCTACGTGAGCCCGGAAGAAGTGCGAGAGATACCGCGTCTCGGGAAAGGGCCGAAGGCAATCTTGTATGCGCCGCTCGGAGAAGTCCATGCGACGCCGGATGTGGTTTTAGTCGCATGCAAGCCAGCGGGAGCAATGTTGCTCGAGGAAGCTGCGGGCCGGGCGGGCGTAGGGACGGCATGCCAACACTGGGAAGGCCGACTTGCATGGCGCTGCCTGCCGCGTCCGAACACGGAACGATCACGAGCCTGGGTTGCATCGGGAACCGGGTGTACACGGGTCTTGCTGACGAGGAAATGTACGTGTTCATGCGAGGAAAAGATCTGGCCGCAGTGGCAGCGGCTTTGGAAACGATCAAGAAGGCCAACGCTGCGCTGCAGGATTACGCGAGGGCGCGGCGGCAACAGCGCTCCACAATTTGAAATGAGAAGATGGGTTGCAGCGGTGGTGTACCCCTACGAGAATTTGACGCAGGAAAACGGATAGAAACATCCCGACGGTGAGTGGACAATCCACTTCGCGGAATGAACCTCGCGAGGTGAACAATGAATTCCTTTCAAGTAGTGGCCATTCCAACGGAGATTGCGGAATCGGTTCGCAAGACCGGGAAAGCGCCGAAGTACGGTTTTCCGGCTCACAAAGAGATAGCGGCAGGACGGGCGCCTTGCCGGCACTGCCTGCGGCTGATCCGAGTACATGAGGAAGAGCTGTACCTATTCACGTACGATCCATTCAGCGAATTGGGAGTACCGCCGCTGCCGGGGCCGGTTTACATTCACGCCGATGCTTGCGAGCGCTCGGATGGAGCCGACTCGATTCCAGAAGAATATCGCGGCCGATTGTTGACGCTTGCGGCGTATGGCTCGGACCGGAAACTGATCGAGGAGCGGCGCCTGACAGGCGGGAACGAAGATGAAGAGGCTAAAAGGCTCTTCGCCAATCCCGACGTGCAATACATTCAAGCGAGAAGCACAGCCGCGGGCTGTTACCTATTCCGGCTGGAACGCCGGCGTTAGAAGAGGCACGGCAGCTCCGCGCGCGTCGATCAAAACCAGTTAAAGCGCTGCGAGATCTTCGTAAAGATGCGCGATGGCCTTGATCCCACCGTAATAGTTTTCGAGGGCGAGGTGTTCGTCGGGAGCGTGGGCGTTTTCGTCGGGAAGGCCGAATCCGATGAGAACGCAGGGAACGGCGAAGGTGTCGTGCATTTGCGTGACAAAGGGAATGGAGCCGCCTTCGCGGATAAACACGGCTCGTTTGCCAAAGCCCTTTTCGAGCGCGGACTGGGCGACATGGAAGATCGGCGCGTGATAGGCAGCGACCCAAGGCTTCCCCTTGCTGAGCACGTCAAATTTGCAGTGCACGCTTTGGGGCAAAAGCTTGCGAATGTGCTTTTCAACGAGTTTGGCGATCTTTGCGGGATCCTGATTGGGAACGAGACGAGTGGAAAACTTGGCATAGGCCTTCGAGGGGATAACCGTTTTTGCGCCCTCGCCCTGGTAGCCTCCCCAAATGCCGTTGGGATCGAGGGTCGGGCGAGTTGCCAGGCGCTCGATCGTGGTGAAGCCCTTTTCACCGACATAATCGGGCGCCCCGACAGCCTGCTTAAAGTCCTTCACTTTCCACGGCAGGGCGTTCAGCGCTTTGCGTTCGGAAGCGGGCAGCTTCACCACGTCATCGTAAAATCCGGGAACGGTTACGCGGAAGTTCTTGTCGTGCAGCTTGGAAAAAAGCTCGGCGAGGATGGTGAGCGGATTGGGAACGGCACCGCCATAAACGCCCGAATGGAGATCGCGGGCGGGGCCCGTTAGCTCGATCTGGTAGTAATTCAGGCCCCGGAGGCCGTAGGTGATGGAAGGTACGCCTTTGCCCAGCATGGCTGTGTCTGACACGACGAGGGCATCGGCTTTCAGTTTCGCCTTGTTTTTCTGGACGTAATCCCAAAGGCTCACACTGCCGACTTCTTCTTCGCCTTCAATCAACACCTTGAGATTGATTGGAAATTTCCCGTTGAGCTGCCGGAGCGATTCGAGGGCCTTCAGGTGAATGTGCACCTGGCCCTTATCGTCCGCTGTGCCCCGGCCGAAGATGTTTCCGTTGCGCACCTGCGGCTCGAAAGCCGGGGAAGTCCAAAGATCAAGCGGCTCGGCGGGCTGCACGTCGTAATGTCCATAGAAAAGGATGGTAGGTTTTCCCTGGGCCTCGAGGGATTCGGCATAGACCAGAGGATGGAGATTTGTCGGGATGATTTCAACGGTTTTGAACCCCGCGGCGCGAAGGTGATCGGCAACCCATCTCGCAGCCCGTTCGATGTCGGGTTTGTGCTCGGTTTTGGCGCTCACCGAAGGGATGCGAAGAAAGTCGCACAACTCGGAAAGATGTTGTTCCTGGCGACCTTCGATAAATTCAGTAAGGTTCATAGGAAGCCCTCAGACACAATGATTCCCTGCTCTATAAAAAAGGCAAAATTTCCAAGAAAGAAACCGGCGGCGGAATGATCCAGCGGGCGGAACGCGCATTCGGAGCCGCTGAGTTAATTGTAAGGCGAGGCCACAGGCTGCACAAGTTATCAGGAAGGGAAAACATGATGCGGGACCGGCTCCGGTCACCCTCCTGCCGACATCAGTGCGCGGTGTACGGGCGCGATACAGGGGCAGGCGCCGGGGCCGGGTAAGGGACGGTATAGTAGGAATTGCGCGGCTTTGCACTTGGGAAACACCCGTCCCGCAGGGCAATTGACGGGGCAGGGTAGGCACCGCATGATGGGCGCATGAGCGAGGTACTCCAAGCTGGACACCGCCGCAGCCAGCGCATGTTTCACCGCATGCGGCTGCAAGCGCTCGGCCGCAGCCATGACGGGCGGAAGTTCCGCGAGGTGTGCGAGACGCTGGTCGTCGGCGCGCACGGGGGCCTGCTGATGCTGAAGAACGAAGTCGACAACGGCGAAATCCTGGTGCTAGTCAATCCGGAGACCCAGGAGGAGCAGGAATGCCGCATCGTCTACCTGGGGGATATCGGGAATCGCGGCACACGAGTAGGCGTGGAGTTTCTGACCCCGGCGCCACACTTCTGGGGCATTGATTTTGACGCCCGACAACTTTCCAGGAGTGAGCGGGAGCAAAGCGCCAGCTAACCCTTCGTCCTGGTACAGCTTTCCTAAACCCACAATACGACCCATGATGATTGAACGGTCATGAAGTGAGGTAACCTCCGGGTGTCGCGCCTCAGGCGGACTGGCGAAGAGCGATCTTGGGAAAATCCACCTCGACTCCGGCCGTGTTGTTAAAGTAGTTCGTGAAGATGTTCAGCGCCACGTGGGCGCCCATTTGTACTGCAAGGTTGCGGCGGTCACCAACATCAGTGTCATGCCGGACAATAACGACATCCGGAACACGGCCGACTTCCGGGCGTTCGTGTTCTTGAGCGGCGTGTTTTTCGTCTCCGGCGCCGCCGGCATAACCACTTCTCTCGGCACACCAACAGATTGCACCCACTGGTCGATAGCGAGCCCTCGTTAACGAGGTTTTTCAGATCGCATGTATCCCTGGCCGCGGGCCTTTTCCTCCGTTACCGTTGGAGCCGGCGGAGGGCTGCTCCCGGACGTACTCCACTGAACCTGGCTACCGTAATTCAAATAATGGCACAGGCTGGCGCGTCCTGAAAAGGACTGAATACAAACTGGTATTTAGGATTTGGACCGAATTGCGTTGGAGTCTAGCGACAAGCTGAGCAAAATGCAGCGACCCGACCGGACT
>Ga0306923_10001435_pt1 | contig 21068 bp, 22 predicted proteins | sample sta12Can44000108_FD_203841 | JGI IMG/M metagenome (GOLD analysis project Ga0306923, IMG submission 203841) | Lab enrichment of tropical soil microbial communities from Luquillo Experimental Forest, Puerto Rico - statanox.12C.anox.44.000.108 (v2)... | ecosystem: Environmental > Terrestrial >... | reverse complement strand
CCTTGCCCACCATCGGACGCGACTTCGGCGACTTCGAGAACCTCTCCTGGGTCATCATCGCTTATCTGCTGTCCTCGACCGTGGTATCGCCGCTCTACGGCAAGCTCTCCGACATCCACGGTCGCCGCGCCATGATGCTGCTGGCGATCGGCCTGTTCCTCGCGGGTTCGGTGGTATCGGCCGCGGCGCCCGACATGGCGCTGTTGATCGCCGGCCGCACGCTGCAAGGGATCGGCGGTGGCGGCATCGTGCCGCTGACGCAAACCACCATCGCCGACATGATCACGCCGCGCGAGCGCGGCCGCTACCAGGCCTATATGGGCACGTCGTGGATCGTGGCCGGCGTCGCCGGACCTGCCCTCGGCGGCGTCATCGCCGAGTACCTGCATTGGTCCGTCATCTTCTGGCTTAATGTGCCGTTTGGGCTCATCGCGGCGCTGCTCGCGTATCACGCGATGAAGCGGCTGCCACGCCACGAGCGGCCGCACCAGCTCGACATCGTCGGCGCGGCGCTCATGATCGCGGCGGCGACCCTGTTGCTCATTGCGCTCACCTCGGGCGGCACCCGCGTGCCATGGATATCGTCGACGATCTTCGTGCTCGTGCTGGCTTCGCTGGCGCTGAGTCTTGCCTTCGTGTGGTGGCTCAGGCTGGCCCCCGAACCGTTTCTGCCACTCACCGTGCTGCGCAATCCGGTGATGCGCGCCGGCACCGCCGCGACCTCATGGATGCTCGGCGCGGTGCTGGGGCTCACCGTCTACATGCCGCTCTATTTCCAGGTCGTGCACAAGCTGTCCGCAACCGAAGCCGGCCTCGCGCTCATCCCCATCGTTGTGATGACGACGCCGGGATCGATGGTGTCGGGGCGCTCGATGATGCATCTGCGCCGCTACAAGATATCCGCGATCGTCGGCGCGATCATCGCGATCGCGAGCCTCACCGCGCTGTGTGTCCGACCTGCCATGCCGCTCTACGGCGTGATCATCGTGCTCACGCTCATCGGCTTCGGCGCCGGCACCGTCTATCCGGTCGCAACCGTCTCGATTCAGAATGCCGTGCCGGCGCACCAAGTCGGAACCGCGACCGGCGCCATGAATTTCTTCCGTGCGCTCGCGAGCACGCTCGCGGTCGCGATCATGGGCGCAATCCTGCTCGCCGGCCTTGGGGCCACGCCCGAGCGCGGCACCGGCGTGGAGCTTTTGGTCGAGACCGCAGGCGCCGCCGGTATCGACACGGCGGCCGTGTTCCGGTTCGCATTCGTCGCGGCCGATGTTTTCTTGATTGCGGCGCTCGCGGCAGTGCTGCTCATGGAGGAGCGTCCGCTGCGGGGACCCGCGACCAGTGCGCCGCCGCTCGCGCCGGAAGCGCCGCCCGCGCCAGCGGAGTAAAGTCTTTCCTGCGTCCTGCGCGCAACGTGGAAGGAGCGGCAAACGACGCTACTTGGCGCGTACGGTATCCTCGTAGCTGGGCGCCTCGTGCAAGAATCCGCGCTCCAGCATCCAATCGACCTTCGCCTTGAACTCGGTCGACTGATAGGGCTTGACGCCGGTCAGTTCGGGAAGGAGGCCGTCTTTGCGCAGCTCGGGCTTCAGGTCGCGCAAGAGTTCCGCCCGCGAGCGGTCCTCGTTCTGGCGTAGCCATTCGATCGCACGGTTGAGCGCGCGCCGCAATTTCCCCGCGGTTTCTTCGTCAACGTCCTCCCCGGCGACGATGCCGCCGCGCCAGCGCAGGTCGGCAATCTTGCGGCAGCCGGCCTCGAGCGCGCGGCTCACCAGCGGCTCCATCAGCGCGGCCGCTTCGTTCCGGCCGCCGAGCAAGGCGTCGAGCCGGTCGGCCGCGTGTTCGAGCTTGATCTCGTCGAACGACACGCCGGCCGCCTCCATGGCTTCGATCGCGGCATAGAACGTGCCCGCATGCCAGGTGACCGCGATCGGTACGTTGCGCAAATCGGCAAGGGTGTGAACGCGCGACTCCTTCCTCACCATGATCGCGCCGGTGCGCACCGTGGCGTCGAGCCCGATGATCTTGCCTCGGCCCAGCCGCTGCACGCGCTCGATCGCGCCCCATTCGCATACCGGATAGACTTCGAGGGCGCCCTGCTGAAGCTGCGTCTCCTTCCAACGATGGGTGAAATCCTTCACCCGGCCCTCGGCGCCTTTGGGGTTGTCCTCGTGATAGACGACATCGAGGCCTTCTTCGGCGAAGAAGCCTTGCTCGACCGCTACCCGCCAGGGACGGTCATGGGCATTGCTGTCGCTTTGGAGACGGATGGTGCGGGGCATGGGAATCTGCCGGGTTGATTAAAAAGGGGCGCCGGAAACCACGTTATGCCCTGAATTTCATGCGGCCACAACGGAGCACGTGGCTGGCAACGGCACGCTTCGCCGTTTGCGCCGGTGGTTGCTCCTGTCGTGCCGCGGATTCATCATTGTGCATCCGCGAATCAGATGGAACTCCGATGGCGAGGCTTTGGTGTTGCCGCTTCTGCATGGTCGAGATGGAGCCGGTCAAGCTGGCCGACGGCACGGCAGCCCTTGTTTGCATCGACTGCGACGTGATCGGCCTCGAGCATGAAGTGGCGCGCGGCGGGCCGATGCGGTCGGCCGCCGCAGCCGCGGGCGCGGGAGTGGGAAAGAAGCAACGGTCGACGCGCAGGTGGGCCGAACGCAACCGCATCCATCACCGTTCTCGAAACCAGCTTCCTCGTGAATGACCGAGGGATGCGCGGATGGCCGATGAGCTCACTGCCGACGAGATCCGCACCCTGCTGAAGCTCGAGCCGCACGCCACCTGCGGGTTCGTTCGGATTATCTACCTCAGCCCACAATCGATCGCGGCCGGCGGTTTGCCGCCGCCCTTTTCCGACCGGCGACCGATGGGGTCCGCGCTCTACTTCATGGTGACGCCAACCGCACCGGTGCGGCTCCGCCGCATCCGCAACGATCAGCTCTACCACTACTATCTCGGCGATCCGCTCGAGGTCTTGCTGCTGCACGGCGACGGCACGAGCGAGCGCGTCGTCGTCGGCGCGAACTTGCGCGGCGGGGAACGCCTGCAGCTCTTCATCCCCGGCAACACCTTTCATACCGCGCGGCTGACGGGGCGTCGCCGCTGGTTCCTCGGCGCGAGCACCGAGTGGCCGGGGGTGATGCCCGCCGACGTCGAGACCGGCAACGTCGACGAACTGGCGGCGAAGTTTTCGTCCGTTGCCGCGGACCTGCGCGCCATCGCGGATTGCGCTGGCTAGGATCAGGTTCGGCTCAGGGCGACAGCGGCGAGCCCATTTTCCCCGCTTGCTCCACCATCCACGCCCGATAGCGCGCGAGCGGCGTGACGCCGGTGAGGCCGCCGCAGCCTTCGCTCAAAGCCGGGCCGGTCGTCCAGCTCACCACACCGATCACTGCGAGCACGCCACCGACCTCGCGATAGACCGGCGCGCCGGAATCACCGGTACAGGCGCCGAGTCCGGCGCGCTCGCCTTTGGTGGCGGGGTCGGCGAGCCTGATTTGCAACGTCCCAGGCTGGCCGGTGGCGACAAGCGTCGCGGCGCGCACCGTGCCGCCGGTCTTGCCGTCGCCATGCACGGCGACGCCATAGCCGGCCACCACGAAGCGGTCGCCGGCGGCAACCGAGCCGCCTGCCGGCGCCAGCAGCGCGGGAACGACCTTCAGCGTCGTGGCGAGTTTGATGAGCGCGACGTCCGCGGTAACGTGATGGCGCAATACCGCATTGACGTCGAAATCGGGATGCCGCGCGATGATCGCGAGGTCTTTGAGCACGGGCTGCCGCGCGGCATCGAATTCGACCAGCTTGTAGTTGGCGCCCGGCAGCACGCAATGTGCCGCCGTAAGCACGAGATCGCGCGCCAGCGCCACGCCTGAGCAGAACGTGCCATGCGAGCCGGTCAGCATGACGACCGCGCGTCCTGCGCCCTCGCTCGTGGGCGGCGCGCCGCCCACCATGGCGGACAGCGGCGACGCGAGCGCGCAGGTGCAGATGAAAACGCTCGCGACCCGGATCATGGTTCCAGCGGCGACCCCAGTCTCGCTGCCGTCTCCAGGATCCAGTAATGGTAGCGCGCGAGCGGTATGACGCCACTGACGAAACCGCAAACGGGTTCGCCGTCGGTGCGCCCCGACCAGCTCACGATCCCAACCAGCGCGCGGTCCCGCTCGTCGAACACCGGCCCGCCGGAATCGCCGTTGCAGACTCCCAGGCCGGCGGTTTCGCCGAGTTTCTGGGGATCGATCAGGGCGAGTTGCTGCGAGCTCGGCCGATCGGTCGCGACCAGCGTGACCGCGCGCAGCTTGCCCGCGGTCTTGCCGTTACCTTGCACTCCGACACCGAAGCCCGCCACGATGAAGCGGTCGCCGACCAAAGGCGGCGCTCGGCGCCCGCTGAAGGGGGCCGGCGCGAGATTCGCCGCCGGCGGCGCAAGCTTGACGAGGGCGAGGTCGGGGGCATCGGCGCGCGGCGAGAACTGCGGATGGGGAGCGACACTGGCGACGTCCTTCACCACGGGGCGGCGGCCTTCGAACGCCAGCAGCCGGTATTTGCCGTTGCCGAGCACGCAGTGTGCGGCCGTAAGCACGAGATCGGGTGCGATCGCCACGCCGGTGCATAGACTGTGTCCGCCCACGATCAGCACCACGTGCCGCGCAATCGCCTGATCGGCGAAGGGCGCACCCCCGACGATGGCGGCGGCGGGCGTGGCTGGAAACGCGAGGCAGGCGAGAGCAACGAGCGCGCGCGACCGCCCGCTCTTGCCTGGCGTTGACGAAACGATCGGAGCGGACACTAGGCGAGCGATGGTCCGGGTTGGTCGCAGCCAAAGCCGGGCATAACCACTCGGTGTTCGAACGGATCGTCCGATGGTCGGCACCTCACTGCCGCGACATGCCGTTGGGGTCGCGCTCTCTCTTCGGGAAGAACATTTGCTCGACTTCGTTGTGGATGCGGACGAGCCATGCCTCGGCGCGCGCGGCGCGATCGCGAAAGTGCGCAGCCTCAGCCTCGGCGTCCCTCAATCGTTCTTCGGATGCGCGAAGTTGAAACGAAAGCTTATGAGCGAGATCCATGGCGCGTTTGCAGTCTTCGTTCGCCATGTCGGCGGCTTTCTGCAGCAAGGCCACGATCGTCCGCCCGGAGTCATCGACCACGGCGCCGGTATCCTGTTGCCCTTTTGGCGTGGGTGCAAACGGGACAATCGTCCCTGCTTTATCGGGAGCATACGCACTCATTATCCTTACTCCGCCCATGATGATCCGACGTCGCAAAGCGTACCATAGTCTCCAGCGCAGAGCCGGCGAAAATTTGGCCTTGCGATGACGAAGATTCGAGCTGTGGCGAAAGAATCACTCACAAACGGTCCAAAACAGCGCAGGCGCGCGCTGTCGAGTGCTCCGGTTGTGAGGTAAAACGTCGATGGCGGAGTCCGCACCGGCATCGCACGGGTTGCGCGAGCGCTGTCGAGCACGTTTGCGGACGCCAGGCCGGCTTCGGCGCGGAGCTGTCGACGTGCCCCGCCTACGATCCGGTCGCCAGCAGCACGCCGGCTGAATTCGGGATTTCCACCTCGATCTCGAGCGTCGAGACGCTCTCGCCGCGATCCATGCTCACCTGAACGTTCTCGCGCTCGACCGTAATATGCTTGGTGAGCGCGGTCAGGATTTCTTCTCGCAGAATGGCGAGCAGGTCGGACTGGCCACGCGCCGCCCGTTCGTAAGACAAGAGGATTTGAAGCCGTTCTCGCGCGACCGGAGCGGAACCGCGACGCCGGAACAGGTTGAAGACGTTCATGCCGCTCTCCGTCCGAACAGCTTGTCGAGCAAACCCTTGCGATCGCTGGGTATGGACATCGGCACGTCGTCGCCCTTGAGCCTGCGAGCGGCATCGAGATAGGCGCGCGCCGGGGCGCTTGTCGCGTTGTTGAGCGTGATCGGCGAGCCGAGATTGGAGGCGCGCAGCACCTCCTCGCTTTCCGGAATGATGCCTAAGAGCGGCGTGGAGAGGATGTCGAGCACGTCCTCGATATTGAGCATCTCCCCGCGCGCCGCGCGTTGCGCGTCGAAGCGCGTGATCAGAACATGTTTGTCGATGCGTTGACCCTTCTCCGCCTTCTCGGTCTTGGAATCGAGGAGCCCGATGATGCGGTCGGAATCGCGAACCGACGACACTTCCGGATTGGTCACGATGACGGCTGCATCGGCAAATCGCATCGCGAGCGTTGCACCACGCTCGATGCCGGCCGGGCTGTCGCAAATCACCCAGTCGAATTTATCGCGCAGGTCCTTGATGACGCTCGCCACGCCTTCCTCGGTCAGGGCATCCTTGTCGCGAGTCTGCGACGCCGGGAGCAGCCACAGCGTCTCGAGCCGTTTGTCGCGAATGAGCGCCTGCGAAAGCTTCGCGACGCCTTGCACCACGTTGATGAGGTCGAAGACCACGCGGCGCTCCGCCCCCATCACCAGATCGAGGTTGCGCAGCCCGACGTCGAAATCAACCACCGCGACCTTCTGGCCGGCTTGCGCCAGCGCGGCGCCGAGCGCGGCGGTGGATGTCGTCTTGCCCACCCCGCCCTTGCCGGACGTGACCACGATGACCTTGGACATGCTTGCTGTTTCCGCCATTTTTCAATCCAACGCTGCTATCGCAAGGACGCGGTTTTCGAGCCAACATTGCGCCGGCCGGCTGCGGAGGCTTGCGTCCATTTCCTCGGCCGTCCGGTAATAGCCGTCGATCGAGACCAGCTCGGCCTCGTTCTTGCTGCAAAAAATCCGCGCCCGCGCGTTGCCCATCGACCCGGCCATCGCTCGGCCGCGCAGCGCGCCATAGATGTGGATCGATCCGGCGGCGACGATTTCGGCGCCCGACGCCACCGAGCCGAGCACGGTGATGTCACCGTTGGGGAACATGATGGATTGGCCCGAGCGTACCGGGCTCTCGATCAGCAAAGAGCTCGGCTCCTGCCGCTGGCGTGGCCGCGCGGCCGCCACGCCTTTGTCGGAGGGCGGCAAAACCGTCTCACCGGCCGCCTGGCGCCCCCGTTTGAGCACGGGCGGCAGCGAGGGGCCGAGCTGGTCCGCCTCGGTGCCTTCGAGAGCCATGACCCGAACCCCGCGCTCGGTCAATTGCGTGATCAGCTCGCCGATTTGGGTTTCATTGAGCGCGACCGCTGCCAGGTCGAGGATGATCGGCCGGCCGACGAAAAACGCGGGTGAGGTTCGAGTGCGTTTGTCCAGCGCCGCCAGCCAGTCGGTGATCGGCGCCGTCGGGGAAAGGACGAATGCCATGAGCGAGCGGCCATGGAGGCGCATCGCTCCTTGCGGTCGAACGGCAATCGCGGTTGTCACCACAGAGCCCCGAGGATTTTGCCGGCTGGCTAATCCGATTAGCGCGCTCCGTAGTTAATGGTGGGTTAACGGCCACGCATTTAGTCGCGTTGCAGCCGCGGCGGCGAGCAGATCGGGTCAGTACGGGTGGCGATCCTGCTTTTTCTCCCAGGTGCGATAGGCCCGCAGGCCGACCTCGCGTTCGAAGTTCGGCGTTACCTCGATGCCGCGTCGCTTCTCCCAGGGAAGCGCGAAGTCTTCATACTGGAAGGCGTCGGAGAAGCCGATGTGATTGGTGTCCTCCAGGCTGGCTCCGAAATAGAGATGGTCGATGCGCGACCAGTAGATCGCGCTCATGCACATCGGGCACGGCGCGCCGTTGATGTAGATCTCGCACCCTTTGAGCATGCGCGCGCGCTCCGGCACCAAATCGGGTGAGCCGGGCGGGCGGGCGATCATCTCGAGGATGGTGCCCGCGTGATAGTCGCTGCCGAGCAGCGCCTTCGGATTGAGCCGGCTCGACGCGTCGATGATCGCCGTGATTTCGGCGTGGAATACCGGGCATCCGGTAAGCAGGACCCGGTTCTGCCCGCGGCCGATGATTTCACCGTCTTTGACGATCACGGCCCCGAACGGCCCGCCCCAGCCCTTCTCGACCGACTCGATCGCCAGCCGCGTTGCCTCTTCCATGAATTTGCGATCCATTGCGATCATCCCTGTTTGCGTGGCGCCGAGCCGGTGCGCCACCATCGCACGTGTTTACGGGCGGAAAAACGCTCTGTCTCGAGGGAGCCGACGCGCAGCACGTAGGCAAGCCTTGCCATTATCGTGCCATGCGATAGAGAGGTGGACCGATGCGGACGTCTCGGCGCGAGTTCGTGAAATGGGTTACGGCGAGCGGCATCGCGCTCAGCCTGTCGCGCGTGGCTTTAGCCGAGGAACCGAACTTTGCCGCGCGCGAGACGCTGCCCGGAAGACAAGCCTGGAACCCCGCTGCAACGGGCGTGGGCCGCATCGACGGCGTCGTCAAGGTCACTGGGGCCAAGCTCTACGCGTCCGATTTTCGTGCCGCCGATCTCCCGGGCTGGCCGCAGGCCACGTCGCACGCCATGCTTATTCGGGCCGCCGATGCGACGCATATTTACACCGGCATGGATCTCTCGCGGCTGAGCGGCGCGTTGAAGCCCTCGGTCGTGGTGACCGCCGACGATCTCGCGCGAACCGGCATGCGCGTTCCCGAATTCTATGCCGGCGATCTCCTTTGTCCGGTCGGCAAAACGCCGCTCTATCTCGGACAGCCGGTGGCGCTGTTGATCTTCGACGATTTCGACGCCTTCGATCAGGCGCGGCTCGCGCTACGCGACGCCGCTGTCGTGAAATTCGGCGCGGAAACCGGCCCGGTCAAAATGCCCAACTACGCCCAGTTTCGTTTCACGCGCGTGGGCGGCCCGACCCCCGACGCGCCCGATGTCTACTCGCCGGTCAAGAACGGCTGGGTCAGTCCGGGGGTCTTCGAGAGCTCGGGACGCCCCATTTGGGCACGACTCCCGCTTCCCAGCGGGCAAGCCTATGCGGAAGCGGCGGCCTATGGCGAAAAGATCCGCGCGGAACTCGCAGCCAACAATCCGGCGCTCTTGGTGCTGGATCGGGAATTCGAGACCCAGTCGGTCGACCCGATGTTTCTCGAACCGGAAAGCGGCCTTGCCTGGTACGACGCGCGCCGCAAGAACCTCGAGCTCGTCGTCGGCGTGCAGTCGCCCTACGAGGCCGCGGAATCGGTCGCCTATCTGCTCGGCAACGCGCAGGAAGCCTTCAAGCCGGCACGCATCAACAGCAATTTCGCCTATTGCGGCGGTGGATTCGGCGGTCGCGACCATACGCCGTTCCCGCTTTACGTCGCGTTGGCGGCGATGTTCTTCCCGAATCGTCCGGTCCGGCTCGCGAACAACCGCTTCGAGCAGTTTCAATTGGGCATCAAGCGGCACGCCTTCAAGATGCGCACGTGCATCGGGGTCGATCGGGCGACCGGCAAGATGGTCGGATTTGCCGCCGACCATGCATTGGATGGTGGAGGTCTCGCCAATTTTTCGGGCCAGGTGGCGACCGTCGCCGCCAACGCCGCGCTCGGTATTTACTACGTCCCGAAAGTTGATGTGACGACGTATGCGTTCCATTCGCGTGGCGTGACTGCGGGCTCGATGCGCGGCTACGGAACCTTGCAGACAATGACCCCGCTCGAAGTGCTGGTCGATGAGATTTGCACGGCGCTGCCGCTCGACCCGATCGAGTTCCGGCGGCGCAATGCGCTCAAGCCCGGCGGCCGCACCATGGCGGGAAATCCCTACATCGTATCGATCCGCACCCCGGAGATCCTAGATAAGCTGGAGCAGCATCCGATCTGGAAGGAACGGGCCGAGCAGAAGGCGCGCGGACGACAGGCGGGAATTCTCGTCGGTACCGGCATCGCTTGCGCAACGAAGGACTACGGCACCGGAGGCGATGGTGTCCTGGGGTCCGTCGAGATTGATCCCGAAGGCTGGATCACCATCCATTGTGACTACGTCGAGATGGGCACCGGCATTGGAACAGCGGTCGCCAATCGGGTCGCAGCGCATCTTGGTAGCGTTGCTGACGAAATCGCGCTCGCGCAGGTGGACACATTCGGGCCGCTGGCGCTCGTGACCTCTGGCGACTCCTACACCATGAGTCAGAAGACGCAGGACGCGGCGGCGCGCAATCCACGCTGGGTGCCTGCAATCAGTACAGCCAGCACTGCCTCGATCGGCGCCCATGTCGGCACACACGCGGCGGCCGAGGCCGCGCGCGTCGTGTTCCGCTTCGGTCTATGGCCGGCGGCGCTCGAATTGTGGGGCATCCCGTCGAACGATCCTAGGGCCAACGAGTGGGAGAAGGCGCGGTGGAAAGACGGGCACCTGATCATGCCGGGGCTGTCGCCACTGCCCTTGCCCGCGGTCGCTGCAAAGGCGCATGCGCGCAATGGCGTGACCGGGGCGATGGCGCATGGCTTCAGTCGCTGGGCATGGTCACAAGCGACCTTCGCGCTGGCCGGGAAGGCATGGACGGCCGACATCGATGCGCTGGCGGTGCGCCGGGGAGCGGGCAAATATGTTCGCATCGATCGTTCCAACGTGAAGTTTCCGCCCACCGACTTCAACCGGATCGGACAAAGCTACACATCGCAGTGCGGGCACGTGATGCGCATCGAGATCGATCGCCGAACCGGCGCATTGCGGATCGCAAAAGCATACAGCGTGCTGGAATGCGGCCAGGCGCTGGTCCCGGAGGTCGTGATCGGACAGGCGCAGGGCGGCTTCGCAATGGCCGTTGGCTATGCGTTGCTCGAGTCGCTGCCGCTTTACGAGGACGGACCCGGTAACGGGAAATGGAACCTCGGGCAATACATCCTCGCACGCGGATCGGACCTGCCGCTGCGCGATCTTGAGATTGAGGTGCTGCCACCAGTGGATGAGAACGAAAGGCCCAAAGGCATGGCGGAAGTCGTGATGGTCCCGGTGGTCCCTGCGCTGCTCAACGCCATCTACGATGCCACCGGTCATCGCTTCCGATCCTTGCCGGTGACCCAAGCCATGATCAAGGGAGTCCTCCTCAAGTGACGATGCTGATCGTCACGATCAATGGTCGCGCTTACGGTCCGCGCGAGGTGCGCGACGAATTGTCGATGAACGATTTCCTGCGCGAGTATCTCGGGATGACCGGTACCAAGTTCGGCTGCGGCGTCGCGCAGTGCCTGAGCTGCGCGGTGATCGTCGATAATCCCGACGGGACGAGCTACACCAGCCCCACCTGCATCGTTCCGGCGGTGAACTTCAACGGCAAGTCGATCCGCACCGTGGAAGGCCATGCGAGGAACGGCGAACTGTCGCTTTTGCAAAAGGCGTTTATCACGCATTTTTCCTTCCAGTGCGGCTACTGTACCGCGGGTTTTTTGAACGAAGGCCAAGTGCTGCTCGAGCGTCTGGAGCGAAATCCGGTGGCGCGGGCCGAACTCGAAAAGACCATTGCCGAGGCGCTCGACGGGCACCTGTGCCGCTGCACCGGCTACATCAAATATCACGAGGCCGTGCGCGCCGTGATTCTGGCCGATCCAGGACGTTATCTCTCGCGGACTTGAGCGCATCTCGGGTCGCGACCAGCGTGATGATTGGCCGCCTCCCCGCGATGCTGGCGATGTTGTGATGGGTGAAGACATGCGGATCAAGGTCCTCGTTGCGCTCGTGGCCCTGCTGACCGGCGCGCCGATGGCGGACGCCGTTTCCGACCAATCGGAGAGCCTCGCAACGCCCGAGAGCTTCGCCTCAATCGCCGACCCGGCGGCACGATCAGCGGCGATGTTCGTCGAGCTTGGAAAGGTGTTGACGAATCCGCGCTGCGTGAACTGCCATCCGGCCGGCGATCGTCCGCGCCAGGGCGAACAGGGCCGCCTCCATCAGCCGCCGGTGGAGCGCGGCGCCGACGGTCATGGGCTGCCGGCCATGCGTTGCTCGATCTGTCACCAACAGGCCAACTTCGATCCTGCCGGCGTGCCGGGCCACGCGGAATGGCACCTCGCGCCGCGTGAGATGGGGTGGGAAGGCAAGACACTCGCCGAGATCTGCGCCCAGATCAAAGATCCCAAGCGCAACGGTGGTCGCTCTCTGGAGGAGCTGGTGCATCACATCGGCACCGACACGCTGGTTGGCTGGGCTTGGGCGCCCGGCTTTGGCCGCAAGTCTGCTCCCGGCACCCAGCAGGAAGCGGGCGCGCTTGCTGAAGCATGGGTGAAAGCCGGGGCAGTGTGTCCGAACTAAAATAACTCCGCGACCTGCGGCGGCCGTTGCCGTGCATACCGACTCGCTCGCTTAGCTCCTCACTGAATGTCGGCCAGCGAGGTGGGCCCCGGCCCGGGCGTGATCAGCGTCGGCCATTGCTTCGAGCCGAACGGCACCGCCGGCGGCAGGAACGCCTTCATCCCGCGCTTCTCGGTCTCGGCAATGACGGCTGCGCGCGCGTCGCCGCCCATCAGCTCGTAGTCCATCAGATAGTAGTTGCCGAAGTACAGCGCGCCGACGGAGCGATCCGCAATGATGCGAGTGAGCCACGTCAGCATGTCGTCCGGCGTTGAGGTGAACGAGATCGTCTCGATCAGCATCAGCCGCTCGTTGATGGCTTCCGGCCCGAAGTACTGCGCCAGCACGCTGAACAGAATGTTGTTCTGGCGCGCCACGTAGATGGTGTTACTGGCGGCGTAGGTCTTATCCCAGTCGGCGCCCAGCATCGTCTTCCACTCGCCGATCACCGACATCCAGTGCCCGACCTGGGTCTGCGCCGCCCAGTGGATGTTCTTCTTGAGCAGTGGGCCCTGCTTCTTGGCAAATTCCTGCAGGGCGGCGAGCGTGATCGTGCCTTTCGCCAGACAATCGTCCATGAAGGCGATGTTGTTCTCGAGGATGGTGCGGTTGTTGCCGCGCCAGTCGGGCGGCATGGCCGTGGCGTCGAGGCCGTCGAGGGCGGCCTTCATGCGGGCGCGATAGGCCGCCATCGAGCTGCGCCAGGATTGATTCTCCGCATTGTCGAGATAGGGACCCACCACCTCGGTCAGCGCCATCGTGCTGTGGCCGACCGATTTGAGCAATTGATAGACGATGGGCACCGAGGGCGCCTCGAGCGGAGCCATGCCCGGCCGATAAAGGATGAAGCGTCCGCCCGCTCCCGTGAACAAGCCGAGGATCACCGGGTGCTTGCTCAGGATGTTCGCCTGGAAGACCCTGGCGGCGTCGTCGTAGAGCTCGAACATCATGCTATTGAGCGCCAGCACGTTCTTCGTCGCCGTCTCGGCGGGGCTCGAAGCCGTTCGGCCGGCGATGGGTGCCATAAACGACGGCAGGTCTTGGGCGTTGGCCGCGGTGCCCAGCCCCATCAGCATGATCGAGGTCATCGCTGCATAGGCGTAACGTGTCAGAAGCGCGTGGGTTCGCATGACTTCTCTCTCAAACACGCCGTCACGTCTGCCTGCCATACGCAACACGTCGGGGCAGAGCGAGCCAGCTCCCGTCGTGGGCAGACTCGGCGCAAGTGGTTGCCGGTCGGTGGTTGACGGCTGACGACTAGCAAGGCGCGGGAACCGGCGCAACCGCGGCGTTGGAGGTCGCTCGCACTGGCTGCGTCGCGGTTCGTCGATCTGGATCGTTCACAGCTTGACGCGCAGAAGTTGGGCGAGCTCGCCGACGATCCCACGGCGGAACAGCAACACGCAGACGACAAAAATCAGGCCCTGGACGACGAACACCCATTGACCGATCGTGGTCAGATAGTTCTCGAGCGTGACCATGAAGAAGGCACCCGCCACCGGCCCGAACAGGGTGCCCAGTCCGCCCACCAGCGTCATGAGGATGACTTCGCCCGACATCGGCCAGTCGACGTCGGTCAGGGAGGCAAGTTGAAAGACCAGCGCCTTGGTTGCGCCCGCCACTCCCGCGAACGTCGCCGACAGTACGAAAGCGACGAGCTTGAAGCGCTCGGTCCTATAACCGAGTGAGATCGCACGGGCCTCGTTCTCTCGTATCGCCTTGAGCACTTCGCCGAAGGGCGAATTGATGATGCGATAGATCAGCAGGAAGCAGCCGAGAAAGATGACCAGCACGGTGACGTACATGTTGGTCTGGTTCGCAAGGTCGATGAGCCCGAACAGCTTTCCGCGCGGCACCGCCTGGATGCCGTCCTCGCCATGAGTGAACGGCGCCTGGACGGCAAAGAAATACATCATTTGCGCTAGCGCCAGCGTGATCATGGCAAAGTAGATGCCTTGCCGACGGATCGCGAGCGCGCCCACGATCGCGCCGAGGCCGGCAGCGGCCGCGGTTCCCGACAGGATTGCGAGCTCCGGCGGAAAGCCCCAAACCTTGGCTGCGTGGGCGGTGATATAGCTTGCCCAACCGAAGAACAGCGCATGGCCGAACGATAACAGTCCGACATAGCCGATCAGCAGGTTGAAGGCGCATGCGAACAACGCGAAGCACAACGCCTTCATCAGGAACACGGGATAGGCAAAGAACGGCGCGATAATCAGAACGCAGACCATTGCAACGAATGCAATTGCTTCGCTGTGTTCGCGCACCGCCGTTTCCTTGCCCGCCTCCGCGATGCGCTGCACGCTACGCGCTCCTTCCAAACAGGCCGGCGGGCCTGATCAACAGCACGATCGCCATGATGATGAAGATCACCGTGTTGGATGCCTCGGGAAAGAACACCTTGGTGAGCCCCTCGATGATGCCCAATCCGAACCCGGTCACGATTGCGCCCATGATCGAGCCCATGCCGCCGATCACCACCACGGCGAACACCACGATGATGAGATTTGCGCCCATCTGTGGGCTCACGTTGTAGATCGGAGCCGCCATCACGCCCGCGAGCGCCGCCAGCGCCACGCCGAAGCCATAGGTGAGCGTGATCATGCGCGGCACGTTGATGCCGAAGGCGCGCACGAGCGTCGGGTTTTCGGTCGCGGCGCGCAGATAGGAACCGAGCTTCGTGCGCTCGATCACGAACCAGGTCGTCAGGCACACGGCGAGCGAAAACGCCACCACCCAGGCGCGGTAGTTCGGCAGAAACATGAACCCGAGGTTCTGCCCGCCTTGCAGCGTCGGCGGCACGGAATAGGGCAGGCCCGAGGAGCCGAAAAAATTGCGGAACGTGCCCTCGAAGATGAGGGCGAGGCCGAAGGTGAGCAAGAGTCCGTAGAGATGGTCGAGCTTATAGAGCCATTGCAGAAACAGCCGCTCGACGATGATCCCGGTTATGCCCACGACGATGGGCGCAATGATGATGGCCCACCAATAGCCCAGTCCGGCATAAAGCAGGAGAAAGTACGCGGTGAAGGCTCCCAGCATGTACTGAGCGCCGTGGCTGAAGTTGATGATGTTGAGCATGCCGAAGATGACGGCGAGCCCCAGGCTGAGCAGCGCGTAGAACGAGCCGTTGATGAGCCCGATCAGCAACTGCCCGAACAGGGCCTGCGAGCTGATGCCGAGCAGTTCGAACATGGCTGATCACATCGTTGGCCGGGGAACGGAGGCTTTCCGCTCCCCGGCCGCGCCGCTTGAGGACTTCAGCTCTTCACCAGCGGACAGCCGCCATCGGCCAGGGGGCGGAAGGCTTCGTCGGCCGGGATGGTGGCGCGGAGTTTGTAATAATCCCACGGGGCCTTCGATTCCGCCGGCTTCTTGACTTCGAATAGATACATCGGGTGGATCTTGCGGCCGTCGGCGCGCACCACGCCCTTGCCGAAGAGCTTGTCGTCGGTCGGCATCTCCTTCATTTTCGCAACAACCGCTTTGCCATCGGCGTCGCTCTTGAGCGCCTCGACTGCCTTGAGATAGTGCGTGACCGCCGAATAGACGCCGGCATGGACCATGGTCGGATGCACGCCCCTGTCCTGAGGCGCGAATTTCTTCGCGAATTCGCGGTTGGCGTCGTTCAGATCCCAATACCAGGCTTCGGTCATGATCAGGCCCTGAGCGGTCTGCAATCCGAGCGCATGCACGTCGGTGATGAACGCCAGCAAGGCGGCGAGGTTCTGGCCGCCTTGGGTGATGCCGAACTCAGACGCCTGCTTGATCGAATTGATGGTGTCGGCGCCAGCATTGGCGAGCCCAATGATCTTCGCCTTCGAGGCCTGCGCCTGCAGCAGGAAGGACGAGAAGTCCGTGCCGGGGAAGGGGTGGCGCACTTTGCCCAAGACCTTGCCGCCATTCTTCTCCACCACGGCAGCGGTGTCGCGTTCGAGCGCGTGGCCGAAGGCATAGTCGGCGGTCAGGAAGAACCAGGTGTCGCCACCGGTCTTCACGATCGCTTTTCCGGTTCCGTTGGCGAGCGCCCAGGTGTCATAGGTCCAGTGGATCGTGTTGGGAGTGCATTTGGGGCCGGTCAGATCCGACGCCGCCGCGCCGGAGACCAGGAATACCTTGTTCTTGTCGCGTACGATCTCGTTCACTGCGAGTGCAACCGAGGACGTCGGCACGTCGACGATCACGTCGACTTTGTCGACGTCGATCCACGTGCGCACGACGTTCGAGCCGACGTCCGGCTTGTTCTGGTGGTCGGCGCCGACGATTTCGACTTTCATGCCTTTGGCGGCGGCGCCGAAGTCCTCGACCGCCATCCGGGCCGCGATGACGGAGCCCTGGCCGCTGAGATCGGAATAAGTCCCCGACATGTCGTTCATGACGCCGATCTTGATGCTTCCGTCGCTATATTGCGCCTGGGCGCAGCCGCACCCGAACACGACCGCGAGCGCCGTGAGGCTGAACAATCGTTTCATAAGGCATCCTCCTGTTAATCGCTCTTGATGGTTTGCACCCCGGCAGGCGTGCTCGCAGCTAAAGAGTCACACGCCCAGATAGTCGTGAAGCTTGTCGAGATTGGCTTCGAGCTCGGCATTGGCGAACCGGTCGATGATGCGACCATTTTCCATCACGTAGTAGCGATCCGCAACCGTCGAAGCGAAGCGAAAATTCTGCTCGACCAGAAGGATGGTGAAACCCTGCTGCTTGAGCATTCCGATGGTCTTGCCGATTTGCTCGATGATGACCGGGGCAAGACCCTCGGTCGGCTCGTCGAGGAGAAGGAGCCGCGCGCCCGTGCGCAGAATGCGGCCGATGGCGAGCATCTGCTGCTCGCCGCCCGAAAGCTTCGTGCCTTGGCTCGACAGGCGTTCTCGGAGATTGGGAAAGAGCTCGAAAATGCGATCGAGTTCGAGCCCGCCGGGCCGCACCTTGGGCGGCAGCAAAAGATTTTCCTCGACGTCGAGACTGGCGAAAATTCCGCGTTCCTCCGGACACAGCGCAATGCCGAGCCGCGCGATCCGGTCGCTGGTCAGACCGATAAGCTCTTTGCCCTCATAGCGCACCGACCCGGCGCGCTGGCCGACGATGCCCATGATCGATTTCAGCGTGGTGGTCTTGCCGGCACCGTTGCGACCAAGCAGCGTCACCACCTCGCCGGCCAAGACCTCGAAGCTGGCGCCGTGGAGCACGTGGGATTCGCCGTACCAGGCTTGCAGTCCCTCGACCGCCAGTAGCGGCGCGATGCCCGGACTAAGCATGGCCAACCCCGAGATAGGCCTCGCGCACAAGCGGGTCGGCCGAAACCGTCTTGTAGTCGCCCTCGGCGAGCACTCGGCCACGCGTGAGCACCGTGATGCGATGGGAGAGGTTGGCGACGACGCTGAGATTGTGCTCGACCATCAGCACCGTGCGGTCGGCGGCCACCGACTTGATGAGCGCGCTGATGCGATCGATGTCTTCGTGACCCATGCCGGCCATCGGCTCGTCGAGTAGCAGCATTTCGGGGTCGAGCGCCAAGGTGGTTGCGATCTCCAGGGCACGCTTGCGACCATACGGCAATTCCACCGCCGTCCAATGGGCGAAGGACGACAAGCCGACGTCGGCGATGAGCGCCATCGCCCGTTCGTTGAAGACGTCGAGTACGCGCTTCGAGCGCCAGAAATCGAACGACGATCCGCGCTGCCGCTGCAGCGCGACGCGGACGTTTTCAAGCACCGTCAGGTGAGGGAAGACGGCAGAGATCTGGAACGATCGCACCAGTCCAAGCCGCGCCACCCCGGCGGGAGGGAGCGCCGTGATGTCGCGGCCCTTGTAGACGATCCGTCCTCGGGTGGGACTCATGAATTTCGTCAGAAGGTTGAAGCAGGTCGTCTTGCCGGCGCCATTGGGTCCAATCAGCGCATGAATCGTGCCGCGCGTAACCTTCAGGCTGACCCCGTTGACCGCAACGAAGCCGGCAAATTCCTTGGTGAGATTCTCAGTGTGGAGGATGAAATCGTCGCTCACGACGCTATGGTCCCGCTGGTCGACCATAGTGTTACCACGTCCAGAGCAAGTTGAGCAAAAGCAGGGTGCGGCTTGCGCACGCAGTCATGCTCGGTGTGCCGCGAGGTCGAAGGCTGCATCCGTACGCGCGCGGTCCCACCCATTCCTGCCACCCTTCCTCAACCTTCCCCCCCTTCTTATGTAATGGCACAGTAACGGCGGCCATCGCCGATTCTGCCTGGCGAACCGGCGTCGGCGGCAGCAGTGGGAGCACTGGCCTTGCGCCTCCTCGTGATCGAGGACGATCCCGATCTCAATCGGCAGCTCGCGACCGCGCTCGTCGACGCGGGCTACGTGGTCGATCGTGCCTTCGACGGCGAGGAGGGCCACTTTCTCGGCGAAAGCGAGCCCTACGATGCGGTGATCCTCGATATCGGCCTGCCCAAGATGGACGGCATCTCGGTGCTCGAGGCTTGGCGGCGCGCCGGCCGGGCCATGCCGGTCCTCATCCTCACCGCGCGCGACCGCTGGAGCGATAAGGTCCAGGGCTTCGACGCCGGCGCCGACGACTACGTCGCCAAGCCTTTCCATCTTGAGGAGGTTCTGGCGCGCATCCGCGCGCTCTTGCGTCGCTCGGCCGGTCACGCCAAGAGCGAGCTCAATTGCGGCTCCGTGCGGCTCGATACCCGTACCGGCCGCGTGACCGTCGACGGCAATCCGGTCAAGCTCACCTCGCACGAATATCGCCTGCTCTCCTACCTCATGCATCATACCGGCCGCGTGGTCTCGCGCAGCGAACTGGTCGAGCATCTCTACGACCAGGACTTCGATCGCGACTCCAATACCATCGAGGTGTTCGTCGGCCGCGTCCGCAAAAAGCTCGGCGTCGATGTCATCCAGACCGTGCGCGGGCTCGGCTATCTGCTCGCTCCACCGGGCAATGCGTCTTAATTCGCTCGCCCTTCGGCTGTTCTTCTCGGCAACGACTTGGACCGTGGTGATCCTCGTCGTCACCGGCATTGTGCTGTCGTCGATCTATCGCGCGGCGGTGGAGCGTGCGTTCGACCGAAGGCTGGGCGTCTACCTGCGCACCCTGGTCGCCGACGTCGCGACTCCGGAGGAGAACGCCGGCAAGTTTCCCCAATCGATCGGCGAGCCGCTGTTCGATCTGCCGCTCTCCGGCTGGTATTGGCAAGTGACGCGGCTCGACGCGCCGACGCCCGATGTGCGCTCGTCCCGCTCGTTGTGGGACGCGACGCTGCCGCATCTCGCCGACCTCGGCCCCTCGTCGACGCCGGGCGGCGCGCGGCAGGGCTACGCCGAAGGGCCCGAGGGCCAGCAGCTGCGCGTCGTTGAACGCACGATCGACCTCGGCGAGGAGGGCCGTTACCTGGTTGCAGTAGCCGGCGACGCGGCCGAGATCGAGGAGGAGACCCGCAGCTTCGACGGGGCGCTCGTCATCACCTTTGCGGTCCTGGGCGTTGTGCTGCTGCTGACCACCACCTTCCAGGTTCGTTTCGGCTTGGCGCCGCTCAAACGTATCTCCGAGGGCCTCGCCGCCATCCGCTCGGGTACGGCGGAACGGCTCGAAGGCGCCTTCCCGGTCGAGATCGCGCCGCTTGCGCGCGAAACCAATGCGCTCATCGACGCCAATCGTGAGATCGTGACGCGCGCGCGCACCCATGTCGGCAACCTCGCGCATGCATTGAAAACGCCGATCTCGGTCATGATGAACGAGGCCACAAGTCATGGCGGTGATCCGCTCGCCTTGAAGGTGCGCGAGCAGACCGAGATTATGCGCGACCAAGTCACGCGCCATCTCGAGCGCGCGCGGCTCGCCGCGCGCGTCGCCGCGATCGGTACCGTCACCGATGTGCGTTCGGTGGTAATGGCGCTCGCTCGCACGATGGAAAAGATTCATCACCATCGCGGTGTCGCCATCGACGTCGACTCGCCCGAGGGTGCACGCTTCCGTGGCGAGCAGCAGGACCTCGAGGAAATGGTCGGCAACCTTGTCGACAATGCCTGCAAGTGGGCGCAGTCGCGGGTGGCCGTCGAGGCATTCTCGGAAAAGCCTGATCCAAGGGATGATCGTCGGGTCGTGCGCATCGTGGTCGACGACGACGGGCCGGGGCTTTCGCCGCAGCAGCGCGAGCAGGTCGCCCGCCGCGGCCGCCGTCTCGACGAAACCAAGCCGGGCTCGGGGCTGGGGCTTTCGATCGTGGTCGAACTCGCCAGCCTCTATGGCGGCGGCCTCACGCTCGGTACCGCGCCGATCGGCGGGCTGCGCGCCGAACTCATGCTGCCGGGGGCGTGACAATCTCCAGCCACGCCGGCCGCCATTAACGCTGCGGGAACAGAGTTTTGCCCCATTTGGGCCATTAGCTAGCGAGCGGGCACTGGCCGATGGGGATCGCCGGCCTGCTCAGAATCACGGGGTCAGATCATCTGGGGGCTTGAGACATGTCTTTCGTTCGCCTGAGCGCTGCCGCGCTCGTCGCGCTGTCGATGGCGGCTTGCGCTGGTACTCCTGAGACCGGCCAAGGACCGAAAGAAAATACGGGCACGCTCGTTGGCGCGGTTGCCGGCGGTCTGATCGGATCGCAGTTCGGCGGCGGAACCGGCGAGCGCATCGCGGCCGGCCTCGCCGGCGCGGCGCTCGGCGGCTTGATCGGCAATCGCATCGGCGCCGGCATGGACGACGACGACAAGCGGCGCGCCTATGCGGCGCAGATGCAGGCGCTCGAAGGCGGAAAGTCGGGCGTGGCGGTGGCGTGGAAGAATCCGGATTCCGGTCGTTATGGATCGGTGGTTCCGGGTCCCGCCTATGAGTCCAACGGACTGCAATGCCGGCCGTACACCCACACCATCTACATCAACGGCCAGCCGC